>OLPH01000636.1_pt1 | contig 42560 bp, 36 predicted proteins | sample 1672951 | NCBI WGS metagenome assembly OLPH01 (sample SAMEA3136740, study PRJEB25190) | human gut metagenome | reverse complement strand
GAAGAATGAAATGAAAGTTCGGAAGAAAGAAATCAAAGTTCCGAAGAATTTTTCGATTCCTCCGTGACGGATTTTCATTTCCTCCTAAGAAAACACGCTAAATCGGGAATTTTGTCAAGAACGTCGACAACCTCTCACCATCATAGCCGAGCACCTCTAGAGGGAGCAGATTATGTGTACTCTTGCTACGAGAGAAGGGTGCCGCAACAGCATATATATATTAGTCGTGTGAGAGGTCAGTTGCCGAGGGAGGCTAGGTAGCGTGCGATGCCTCGGCGGATGGATATCAGTCCGAAGCGCGACGGGTCAATCTCTGCGGGTGCGAGCCAGTGGAGTTGTGCCACGTCGTCCATAGCTCGTACGGCAGGCATCTCGCTCGGTAGCTGAACCGTGTAAAAGAGATCCAGCGTCGGCACGAGGAAGTCGCTGTAGAGGTAACTATTAGGCAGAGAAAAGGCGTAGACAAAGTGCTCTGTCGAGAGTCGCAGACCACTCTCCTCGTGTAGCTCTCGTTGTGCAGCCTCTTCGCCAGTCTCGCCTTTGTCCACAAAGCCACCAGGAAGGTCCAGCGTACCCTGGGCGGGCTCTTTGCCTCGCGTCGCCACCAGTAGTCGCCCCTGCAGGTCACGCACGAGTAGTGCCACGGCAGCGCTCGGGTTGTGGTAGTAGGTGAAGCCACAGCTCTGGCAGTGCTGCGCCTTGACACCATGCGCCTCTAGTCGATTAGCTCCACAGCGTGGACAGTATTCGAAGGTCTCGCGTTGGATCATTACTTATAGGTCTCGTTCGCGTGCTAGCGAAGCTGCGCCCAGCACAGCCGCCTGTCCCTTAGGCAGTGCACTGAGGCGGATCTCTATCGAGCCTCGATAAATGTGCAGTAGCGCTTGGTCAAAAGCTGTGCGAACAGGCCTAAGCAGTAGGTTGCCACACTGCGCCACCCCTCCGAAGAGAACGAACGCTTGTGGTGCTGAGAAGCAGGCAAACTGTGCTAGTGCACGACCCAGTATCTCCCCTGTCTCGTCAAAGACTTGCCGAGCTAAGGAGTCACCAGTCGCTAGTGCCACCTCGGCGACCACTTTGCTAGTTAGTTGCTCATCAGGTATGTCGCAGAGCTCGCTCCACATACCTTGCTCTAGGCATAGCTTCTTAAGGCTCACGGCACGTCGTGCTACGGCGGGTGCCGCTACAGAGGCCTCAAGGCATCCGTACCGCCCACAACCACAGCGTTGATGCGGTTCGCCCACAGCGATATGTCCCAGCTCGCCCGCCTTGCCTTGGTAGCCACGTATGAGACGACCATCGGCATAGATGCCACTTCCTACGCCTGTACCGAGCGTTATCTCGACAAAGTGATCCAGCCCACGAGCAGCTCCGTAGCTATGTTCGCCGAGGGCACTCGCATTAGCATCATTGTCTAGGACGACTGGTAGTCCCGTCTGTGCCGAGAGCTCAGCGACGATAGGGCTGGAGCCAGCCCACGGTAGATTGACCGCCTCCTCGATACACCCTGAGAAGTAGTTAGCATTAGGAGCTCCGATGCCTATGCCGACCACTTTGCCTGACAAGGCGGGATCAGCGACCATTTGGTTTATCTGCAGGCTCAGCGCTGTGATGTAATCAGCGAAAGAGCCCCCGTGCTGCTTCGTCGAGAGTGTCTGCGAGGAGACTATTTGTCCCTCTTCATCGACGATGCCTAGCTCAGTATTGGTACCTCCTATGTCTATGCCTAAGTATAGTGCCATGTTACTGTATATATAAAAGGAGTGGGCAACGCTTAGTAGCGAACCTGCTCCACGGGGGAGTCGTCTCGCTTACTTAGCATTGCCCACGATGATACTACATTCGTTGTGCTAGTAGGACTTACTCATTGACCTTGAGCAGATCGCCAGTAGTCTCCGCAATGTGCTTGTAGTAGTCCTGGTCATAACCAGGGAAGTTAGGCATTGCGCTCAGACCGTAGCCGTTGGTCTTGAACTGCCCGTTCTCCTCCTTCTTCATGTTACCGTCCATATACTTGACGAGCAGGTACTCACCGAGCTTCTTCCAGCGATAGGTCGCATAGTCAGCGGTCTCGCAGGTGAACGAGGTGAGGACTTCGCGCGCCTTCATCGGATCCTGCTTATAGAGCGCCAGAGCCTTCTTATCGATCTCAGGAACGAGCTTGTCAAAGCTCTGCTCTAGCTCCTGCTGTACGGGACGAATATCCTTAATCATAGGCGCATAGCGGGCATAAGCCATGTTGGCTACCCAGTTGTGGATCCAGAAGGCACTCGTCCAGGAGAAGTGCATCATATCCCCATTGCCTACGCGGTAGCACTCAGGAGTGCGGAGCGAAGAGCAGTAGACTGGTGTGAAGACAGCCGTATTCGCATCATCCACACCAAACCACAAGATGCTAAAGGCGTCTGGCAGATTAGGTCTGAGCTGAGCCACCAGCACGAAGCCAGTCTGCTGCGTAGCAATAGCACGCTCGTTGACATAGGTCTGACCATCGACCTCAAAGGTCATAGGACGCCAGCGATAAGGCACAGCATAGGGGCCAGCGCCTACGTCCTTCGTCATATCCATCGGGGTGCCCTCGTAGTGGTCACGCATCATCTCACGTACATCAGATAGCGAGAGCTTGCGATTGGGGACGATGTAGAGTGGCATTGGCTTAGAGGCCTTTTCATCACCCATGACGAAGCGCTCGTACTGCTTCATGTCATCGCTAAACTTATTGAAGAAGGACCATACACGAGCCTCGCAACCACGCAGACCACTTGGTGTGTAGGGGTTGTAAGCCTTTTGGAAGCTAAAGTCCTTGTCTGAACCCTTGTAGAAGCCTCTCTCACGAGCGAAGTCGATCACATCTGGAGCATAGAGACAGTTCTTGGGATCGTTGAACTTAATCTGCTGAATACGCGATTGGTTGGCGTGTCCAGAGATTGCGTTGTCAGGGATACGCATAGCGACCCATACAGCGCCCTTGCCATACTTACCCTTGCTGACTAGCTCGAGGACCCACACCTCATTCTTGTCAGCTATGGAGAAGCTCTCTCCGGAGCTAGCATATCCGTATTCCTTGACCAAAGTAGTCATCACCTCAATCGCCTCACGAGCGGTCTTGGCGCGCTGTAGCGTCACGTAGATGAGGCTACCATAGTCCATCAGACCATTAGGATCTGTCAGCTCCTCACGGCCTCCCCAAGTAGACTCGGTGATAGCTAGTGCGTGCTCATTCATATTGCCGATGACAGCATAGGTATGAGCTACCTCAGGAATCTGTCCGAGAGGCTTGCCTGAGTCCCACTCAGTGATCTGTCGCATAGAGCCTGGAGCGTGGTCGGCTGCTGGCCAGTAGTATAGCTCACCGTAGAGCGTGTGTGAGTCAGCACTATAAGAGATCATGACCGATCCATCGGTCGATGCGCCCTTACCAACGAGCAACCCCGTACAGGCGTAGCTCTGGCTCGTGCCTAGGAGTAGAAGTGTAGTGAATAGGGCTAAGAGCCTAGTCAGTGCATTCTGTGTCATAGTTCTTGATTACTATATTGTTAGGATTGATATATGCGGTACATAAACGAAGAAACCACCAACCGTCCATACTGCAGGAGCGATTGATGGTTCCAAAGATACGAAAAAAAGAAAGAAGGCACAGGGGAACAACCATATCGATAAAAAACATTTGTGCCTTCTTTCTGGTGCCCGTAACGCCTTAGTAAAAAGCTTAAATCCAAAGGCAGGCACAGTGCGTGTCACCACGCGTTGGTTTTTTGTTTTGCTTCCGAGTCGCCCACTTCGTACGGGTTACTCAGTACATTTAGAGGGTATACTTTCAGGAAGGTTTAATCGCCTTGCAAAAATGTATAAAGCGCACATCGTATGTAACCTATAGGGACGCACCGAGCGCGCATCCCTACAACGGGTTACACGTTCCGCGCGTCCCTACAAAATCGATACTCGTATCCGCTAGTCGAGGAGCTTCTGAGCCTCCTCTTGTAGCTTAGCCTTGCTCTGAGCACCGACGAGCTTGCTCACCATCTCACCTCCCTTGAAGAAGAGGATCGTCGGGATGTTGCGTATGCCGTACTGGCTGGGCAGGTCGCTGTTTTCGTCCACGTTGACCTTGCCGATGATGATCTTGCCGTTGAACTCCTCAGCGAGCTCGTCAATCATCGGTCCGATCATCTGACAGGGACCACACCAGGTAGCCCAGAAGTCTAGGATCATCGGCTTGCCCTCAGCCATGAGGCCTGCTATATTAGCATCTGTTATTTCCATTGCCATAGTTCTTGTGTATTTTAAGTTAGTATGAAATGTCGTCTATATAATAGGTCGGGGCTATCACTTAGCCTGCTGCACGGCGCACTGGATCTGGTACTTCTTGACGATCTCTAGGAGCCACTTGCCTGGCTCTATGCTAGGCGCATACATCGTCGTCGTATAGGGCACCATGGATGAGCAGAACGTGATCTCTAGCTCCGTCTTGCCAGGGTGATCCTTGATAGCGTTGCCCAGCTCGATGGCACCCTCGAGGGTGTTGGGGCGATCCAGTATCTCCTCTTCCCCATCGGCGCCCTCCTCGTAGGAGTCGCTCGTGGGGGCATCCTCGCCTTGACTCAGGTTGATCGTTAGCTGAATGCTCCTAAAGGCATCCTCCGTGATGTCCGAGAGAAGCTGCATGCTCTGCACGGTGCGGTAGAGACGATTGGGATCAAATCGGCTTGGCGCAACGCCCATCTTCACTAAGATGGCTAGCCCTTCCTGTGCAAAGTTACCGAAATTCACGTAATCTTTGCCAAAGAGCGGTATTTCGCCAGAGCCCGAGGCATCTTCGATCTGAATAATTGCGTAAGGCTCGTTCTTCTTGCTAATGCCTTGGCGCACCTTCGTGACCAGACCAGCGCAGGTCAGCTGCGTGAGTCCGAGCTCGGCAAACTGAGCTAGATCGGAGGCGGGACAGTTGCAGAGGTACTCGATGGCGAAGGCGTAGGGGTCTAGCGGGTGAGCACTCAGATACATTCCTATATAGGACTGCTCTTTGGTCAGTCGCTCCAGATTGCTCCACGGCTCCACATCCTTTGGCGGAATGGGCTTGGGAAGCTTGACACTCGGGTCGCTATCGCCAAAGAGCGATGCCTGCACCTGCGTACGCTCGCTCTCGAGGATCCTGCCGTACTGCATGAGCGCCGTCAGGAAGGTCTCGTCCTTGCCATAGGAGAGGCCACTCACACCACTATTAGCAATGGGGGCAAAGTAAACCTCCCGATCGATGCCAAAGCTGTCAAAAGCGCCCGACAAGATGAGCGCCTCGAGGGCTCGCCGTGAGCAGTTGGTCAGGTCGGTACGCTGGAAGAAGTCGTACACATCCTGATAGGCTCCATGCTCTTTGCGCTCCTTGATGATAGCCTCAGCGACCGATAGCCCCACATGGGAGATACCTCCGAGACCAAAGCGTATGACGCCATCTTTATTGGCCGAGAAGGCGGTAAAGCTCTCGTTGACGTCTGGTCCCTTGACCTCCAGCCCCATGTGCTGCACCTCCTCGAGGTACTTAGTGAGCTTGTCCGACTTGTTCTGGTTGCAGGTCAGTAGAGCTGCCATAAACTGTGCAGGGTAGTGCGCCTTCAGGTACGCGGTCTGGTAGGCGACCCAGGCGTAGCAGACGGAGTGACTCTTGTTGAAAGCATAGCTCGCAAACTTCTGCCACCCGTCGTAGATACGCTCGAGCGTCTCACGAGGATGACCCTTGGCGACACCGTTCTCAACAAACTTGATGCGGTACTTCGCCATCTCTTTTTCCTTCTTCTTACCCATCGCCTTACGCAGGCTGTCGCTGTCACCTCGTGTGAAGTCGCCTAGCACACGAGAGAGGATCATCACCTGCTCCTGATAGACGGTGATGCCGTAAGTGTCCTTGAGATAAGGTTCCATCTCAGGCAGATCGTAGGTGATCTCCTGACGACCATGCTTGCGCTCGATGAAGGTCGGGATATTGTCCATAGGCCCAGGACGGTAGAGCGCATTCATAGCCACTAAGTCCTTAAACTCGGTCGGCTCCAGCTGCTGTAGGTACTTACGCATGCCAGGGCTCTCAAACTGAAAGGTGCCGACCGTGTCGCCCTGCGAATAGAGCTCGAAAGTCTTGGGATCGTCGACGGGGATCGTGTCAATGTCTAGATCAATGCCGTAACTCACCTTGATGTTTTCCAGTGCATCGTTGATGATACTGAGCGTCTGCAGACCGAGGAAGTCCATCTTGATCAGTCCCGTCGGCTCGATCACCTTACCCTCATACTGCGCCACGAGCTTGCGCTCGTTGGTATCTGGATCAATGGCGGTCGAGAGGGGCACGACATCGCTGACGGGTGGGCCACTGATGATGACGCCACAGGCATGCACACCCGTAGTACTGGCGGTACCCTCCAGCTGGCGGGCATAGCGGATCGTATTGGCGAGCTGTTCGTTCTGACTGACAGACGCTTCGCGAAACTCTTGATTGTTCTGCACCATCCACTCAAGGTTCAGGTGCTTAACCCCTTCGGGCGGTCTGTCGGGTATGAGCTTGCAAAGCCTGTTAGCTTGGTCTAGCGGTAGCTCTTCAACACGCGCCACCCCTTTGATCGCTCCCTTGGTTGCCATCGTCGTGAGCGTGATGATGTTGGAGACGTGATCACGGCCATACTTGTTGGTCACCCAGTCGAGGACACGCCAGCGGTTCTTATCATCGAAGTCAATGTCAATATCGGGCATCGATATACGGTCTGGATTGAGGAAACGCTCGAAGAGCAAACCGTACTTGATCGGCTCGATCTGCGTAATGGATAGGCAGTAAGCGACTGCCGAGCCCGCTGCCGAGCCACGTCCAGGGCCTACACGCACGCCCAGCTTTCGGGCGGCTGCGATGAAGTCCTGCACGACGAGGAAGTAACCCGGGAAGCCCATGTTCTGTATCACCCCCAGCTCCATATCGATGCGCTCCTGCACCTCTGGCGGTACGGGGTCTCCGTAACGCTTCTTGGCACCCTCGTAGGTGAGATGACGCAGGTAGTCATCTTCACTGGCAAAGCCCTCGGGTAGCTCAAAGTGAGGCATCAGCGGAGCGTGGTCGATGCTGTAGTACTCCACCTTGTCACACACCTCGAGCGTATTCTCCAGCACATCAGGATAGTCGGCAAAGAGTGCCGTCATCTCCTCGGGCGACTTGAGCCACTCCTGCTTGGTGTAGCGCATGCGGTTCGGATCGGAGATCGGCGAATTGGTCGTCATACAGATCAAGTGGTCGTGCGCCTCGGCATCCTCCTCGTTGAGGAAGTGGGTGTCATTCGTAGCGATCACCTTGATGCCCAGCTCCTGACCTATCTTGAGCACCTCCTGAGCCACCAGCAGTTGCTTCTGATAAGTCTCTTGACCACCTAGAGGGTCGCTATTCGGGTGAAGCATGATCTCTAGATAGTAGTCCTCGCCGAAGGTCTCCTGATACCATCGAGCCGTCTCGCGCGCCTCCTCCAGACGACCGTGCAGGATATGCTGCGCTATCTCCCCACCGAGGCAAGCACTCGAGGCGATGATCCCCTCGTGATGCTCCGTCAGGAGCTTCTTGTCAATACGTGGCTTGTAGTACTCGCCATGCTCCCACGCTATGGAGACCATCTTAATAAGGTTGCGGTAGCCCTTGAGGTTCTTAGCTAGGAGGATCAGGTGGTAGCCACTGCGGTCAATGCTACGGGTCGGGTTGTCGGGATCCTTAGCATCCTTGTCCTTCAGCTCCAGCGAGCGGCGCGCCACGTAGACCTCGCACCCGATGATCGCCTTAAAGAGACTCCGCTCGATCGTCTTGACCTCCTCCTGAAGACGAGCCACCTCCTCAGCGTTGGCCGCATCAGCTTCCAGCTCTTTGATCTGCTTGCCGAGCGACTTGATCTGGGAGAGCTTATCACCGTTTATCTTATCGTTCGCATAGTTGGTAAAGTTCTTAATTCCATACATAGCGCCATGATCCGTGAGCGCAATGCCAGGCATACCGCATGCGACCGCCTTGTCGACAATCTTCTCGACAGGCGCCATGCCATCGAGTATCGAGTAGTGCGAGTGGACGTGCAGTGGCACATACATACGTGTCCCTGCCGAGGGACTATGAGGAGTGTCGGGAGTGTTATCCATGAGACTGAGCGTAAGCTGTACAGAGGGCCGAAGGCAAACCATGCCTCGCCCCCGCGGGCTCCACGGTACGACCGCGGATCTCTCCCACAAAGATACACTATTCGGCGCAAATGCTCCAGCTCACACACTAACCATCGCCAGCACTCATGGCACGAAGCCTTCCACCATAAGACCTGAGCTAGAGGAGGTTGCAAAGTTTTGTCGCACTCTTGAGGCTAGAACCAGCGAATGCGCTTGAAGATCCAGAAGGCGATCGCCGAAAAGATCAAGCAAACCACCATGATCCCTATGAAAGCCCAAGGATGCTCAGCCATCGGCAGATCCACGTTCATACCATACAGTGAAGCAACCAAGGTAGGGAGCATCAGAATCATCGAGATACTGGTCATGCGGCGCATGATCGTATTGATATTGTTATTGATGATTCCACCGAAAGCATCCATCGTCCCGTTCATCACATCGCTGTACACATTAACCATGTTGTACGCCTGATTTAGCTCGATCGTCACATCCTCCGCCAGATCCGTGTCGTACTGCTCATAGTGACTCACCTTAAAGCGTCCGATGACCGACTCATTGCCACGTATGGAGGTGTTGAAGTAGACGAAGCACTTCTGCAGACGCATCATCTGTAGGAGGTCTTCGTTGCGGATACTCTTCTCTAGTGCCTCCTCAGTCTCTAGGATCAGGAAGCTGATCTGCTTGAGGTATTTGAGGAACCATACGGCTGAGCTCATGATGAGCCGAAGGATAAAGTCTATATCCGTATCGACCGAGATGCCCTTGCGCTGATTATGCTGGATGAAATCAGGTATGAGATCCGTGCGGTGGTAGCAGATCGTGACAATGAGTTGCTTCTCCAGATGTGAGATGACACCGATGGGGACTGTATTATAAGGAGTCGTCCCCTCGGGCGTCTCAATCGGTATACGTATGATGGTGAGTCTCCATCCGTCCTCCTCTTCGGTACGCGGGCGCTCATCGCTATCCGCTGTATCTCCGATGAAGCTGTCTGGTATCCCCAGCTCATCGCAGAGATAGTCTATATCCTCAGAGGTAGGCTGCACCACCTTGATCCAGGTGTGTGGCTCTAAGCTGTCTATTTGAGTAAACTGCTGCTTGGGCAGGTAAAACTTCCGCATGATGATCTATGTCTCTTAGGGTGTAACATGATAGTGGTGGTAACTCAAGAGACCTCCAGTTGCTATGCGGTGCTTAAAGCGTAGTATCACCCCAAGCAGACGCTAGGGCACAGGCTCCGCAGTAGAGGAGGTCTACAGGAGAGGCTTCGAGTCTTACTCGGCGGTAAGGAGTCGTCCATAACGTTGTTAGGGTATATTAGTTGGAGTGATTAGTAAATCAAGGAGCGTGATCGGCAGATCTATACAATAATATATATAAGCGACCGATCCACCCCTCTACCCCGCAAAGGTACGAAAATTAGAGATTAGAGGTGAGAGATTAGAAGTTAGAGGTGAGAGGTTAGAAGTTAGTTAGAGATTAGAGGTTCGGGTTACACGTATCCGATGGCTCCGATGATTCTGATTGCTCCGATCTCTAATCTCTAACTTCTAATCTCTCACCTCTCATCTCTCATCTCTCGTCTCTCCCCTCGCTAGGAAATCAGAAAGCGTCAAGGAGAAAACGGAAATTCTTCACGGAACCGGGAAATAAAAGTTCGGAAGAATGAAATGAAAGTTCGGAAGAAAGAAATCAAAGTTCCGAAGAATTTTTTTGTTCCTCCGTGGAGGATCAGAAATTTCTAGCAAGGTAATGGATGATTTGCTCGAGGGTGAGGGTTGAGTAGCCGTAATCGGTTGTCAACGGCTGGCTAGCAATTAGCCAAAGACATCGGAGCTATCAGAGTGATCTGAGGCATCGGAGCCACCTGACAGATCGGCTCTCTAACCTCTAATATCTAAATTCTAGTCTCTACTCTCCCTCCTCAATAAACTTGAGGTAGTTGCTGAGCGTACGCTCAGCTTGCCCCACGTCTTGCGGAGCGTAAAAGTGCGCATCGCTAAGTTCGTCGGGCAGATACTGCTGTCGTGTATAGTGCTTGGGGAAGTCGTGTGGGTAGTGGTAGTCGACACCGTAGCCGAGGTCAGACATGAGCTTCGTAGGTGCATTGCGCAGATGGAGCGGGACTGGCAGATTGCCCGTCTCACGCACTTTGGCAAGGGCCGCATCAATGGCGAGGTAGGCCGAGTTGCTCTTTGGCGAACCAGCCAGGTAGACGACCGCCTCGGCAAGCGGTATGCGTCCCTCGGGCCATCCGATGAAGTCCACCGCATCGGCAGCCGACTGCGCCACGACCAGCGCCTGTGGGTTGGCCAAGCCTATATCTTCTGCAGCTGAGATGACCACACGACGCGCTATAAAGCGCGGTTCCTCGCCCCCCTCGATGAGGCGAGCCATCCAGTAGAGTGCTGCATCGGGGTCGCTGCCACGTATGCTTTTGATAAAAGCCGAGGCGATGTCGTAGTGCAGCTCCCCATCACGGTCGAAGGCTGCGGGCTGTTGACGAGCTACGCTAGCGATCGCCTCGCCCGTCAGTTGTACGGTCGTCTCGTCGGGATGCTGCTCGAGAGCCATCGAGAGGGTCATCTCAAGGAGGTTGAGCAGCTTGCGTGCATCGCCACCAGCCAGATGAATGAGCATCTCACGGTCGGCACCCTCTAGGGAAACGGTGTAGCGAGAGAAGAGCGGATCAGTGGCGAAGACCCGGTCGATGAGTTGCGAGAGGTCGCTATCCTCCAGGGGCTTGAGGACGAAGACCTGACAGCGTGAGAGGAGCGGGCGGATCACTTGAAAGGAGGGGTTCTCTGTCGTAGCACCAATCAGCGTGACCACCCCCTGCTCGACGGCTGCCAGTAGGGAGTCCTGCTGGGACTTGGAGAAGCGGTGTATCTCGTCAATGAATAGTATCGGTCGCCCCTGATGCTGTGAGAAGAGACCCGCCTGCGCTTCCTTGGCCTCCTGCAGGGTCTTGCGCACATCGGCCACGCCTGAGCCGACCGCCGAGAGACTATAGCAACGACACTGCATCAACTGCGAGAGAAGCCGTGCGAGGGTTGTCTTGCCGACCCCAGGCGGTCCCCATAGGATCATCGAGGGTATGTGTCCCCGCTCGAGCATCACACGTAGCGGGGCATTCGCACCGACGAGGTGAGACTGTCCGACATACTCTTCGAGCGTCTTAGGACGCATACGCTCCGCTAGCGGTATCTGCTCTACTGACATATAGTGCAAATGTACAAAAATTGGCGGTTGGCTAGAGAGACTAGTGGCTCTATAGTCTAGAGCCTCTAGAGGAGCCTCCTAATCTCTAACTTCTAGCCTCTAACCTCTAAATTTGTATCTTTGCAGTAGTAGAGACTACGGTCTCATAGACTCAATCAACATACTACGAAGATGACACAGATAGCTAGATGGTTTACAGCACTCACCCTGACGCTCTTACTGGCAGGGTGTGGCGTCGTGCCAATCACGGGACGACAGCAACTCAACCTCGTGTCGGACGCTGAGATCTCGGCGGCCAGCGCACAACAATATAGTCAGTTTATCCGCAAAGCGACGGTGGACAACAACTCGCCCCAAGGGCAGCAGACGCTCCGTGTGGCACGACGCATAGCGCAGGCTACGGACAACTATCTGCGCAACAATGGCTACGACCAGATAGCGCAGGCGACACAGTGGGAGTTTAACTTCGTCCGTGATCGTCAGATCAACGCTTTCTGTATGCCTGGTGGCAAGATCGTCGTCTACAGTGGTTTGCTCCAGGCTACGCGTCCTACGGATGACGAGCTGGCTGCGGTCATAGCGCACGAGGTCTCTCACGCTGTGGCTAAGCATGCCAACGAGCGCATTAGCCGTGAGATGCTTACGCAGCTTGGCGGACAACTCTTGACAGGAATGGTCGGAGCAAAGAGTGCGGCTCTCGGGGGCATCCTCCAGCAGGTTTATCCGATTGGTTCGCAACTCTTGGTCTCCCTACCCTATGGACGCAAGCAGGAGTATGAGGCGGACAAGATTGGCATGGTCTTCATGGCAATGGCGGGCTACGATCCTGCAGCCGCTGTGACGCTCTGGCAAAAGATGGCTCAGCAAGGGCAGAAGACACCCGAGTTCCTCAGCACCCACCCAAGCGATCAGAACCGTATCCGAGCCATTCAGGAGTTTCTCCCCGAGGCTCAACAGTACTACAGTGGTCCTGGGGTTATGTCGCAAGGGCCTAAGGTACAGCTCAAGTCGCTCCACAAGAAAGGTAACAGTCAAGCGACTAGCCAGCTAAGAGACAGTGGCAACTCTTCGTCTGCTAAGCAGCAAGACGGGGGAGGCTTTCACTATGAGCCTGTAAGTCGCTAATGAGCATGTGGGAGCGAGGCTTTGTCCACTACTATTACGGTACGGGCAAGGGTAAGAGCACCGCAGCCATGGGGCTGGCGATACGCACGCTGGGGCACGGCGGGCGGGTCTACATTGGGCAGTTTATCAAGACAATGAGCTACGGCGATGTGCTCTTTCTGGAGCAGCATACGAAGCGTGAGAAGTGCACCGTCGAACTGTACGGATCTATGTACGGCGGGACGGGTTGCCTGATAGACCATGCGGCTAGTCCTCTGGACGTGCAGGCTGCCGAGCAGGGGCTGGTACGGGCCATCGAGCAGATGTGCTCGGGGCAGTACGACTTAGTCATTTGGGATGAGGTCTCGATGGCTGTCGGCTTGGGCTTGCTCAGGATCGAGGCGCTCATCGATGCTATAAAAAAACGCCCCAATGAGTGCGAACTGGTACTCACGGGGCGACAATACTGTGAAGAGCTGCTGCCATATTGCCAGCTTGTCACTAACTTTGCAGAGGTCAAGCACTATTACCACGAGGGAGTCCTCTCTCGTACTGGTATTGAGCATTGATCCGCTTAGCTTTTAATGCATATGATACGTATCACACAATACATCTTACCGCTGCTCCTCGGGCTCTCGTTGCTCTCCTGCAATAAGGAGCAGCAGAGCCAAGAGACGGCTCAGGGAGAAGAGGAGACTCCCCGCGTGGCTACCCCCTTTGAGGCGGATAGTGCTTACAACTTTGTCGCCAAGCAGGTCGCTTTCGGGCCACGCATCCCAGGTTCTGAGGGGCATACCGCTTGTCTCGCCTGGATGAAAGAGCGACTGACGCAGTATGGCGCCACGGTCGTGGAGCAGAGCTTCGAAGCAACGGCGCATGATGGGACAAAGCTCCCGCTGACCAATCTGATTGCTTCGTACAACCCCGAAGCCTCGCAGCGGATCCTTCTGATGGCGCACTGGGACACGCGACCCTGGGCGGACAAAGATCCGAATCCCGCCAACCATACGCAGCCGATCCTCGGTGCTGACGATGGAGGTAGCGGTGTAGGCGTCCTGCTTGAAGTGGCTCGGCTACTGGGCAGCGTCGCAGCGCCTCAGACGATCGGGGTGGACATCGTGCTCTTCGACGGAGAGGACTACGGCTCCTACTCCAACGAGGAGAGCTGGTGCCTAGGCTCTACGCACTGGAGCAAGAACCCGCACGTGGCTGGCTACCAAGCGATGGGTGGCATCCTGCTAGACATGGTCGGAGGGCGCGATGCGACCTTCTACTGGGAGTACTTCTCCAAGAGCTACGCACCGCAGCTTCTTACGAAGGTGTGGAGCAAAGCTGCGGAACTAGGCTACGGATCGCTCTTTCACCAAGCGGACGGCGGAGGCTTGACCGACGACCATGTGCCAGTCATTCGCAATCTCGGCATCCCTTGCATTGACATTGTCAACTATGATCCGCAGAGCGAGGAGGGCTTTGCCCCCTATTGGCACACACTACAAGACAATATGAGCAATATCTCGGCGGAGACGCTAGGTACTGTCGGACATACGGTCATGGCAGTACTCAAAGATCTAGACGCTCAACACTGATTAGCTTCCTAAACTTATGACTATAGACGAACGGCAAGAGGAACTTATCTCACAGTTTGAACTGGTGGACGACTGGATGGATCGCTACCAAATGATCATTGATCTAGGCGACCAGCTGGAGCCTGTCGAGGACTCGGAGCATACGACCGAAAACCTCATTGACGGCTGTCAGAGCCGTGTGTGGATTATCATATCGCCACAGGGAGATGGCACGCTACACCTCAAGGCTGACAGCGATGCGCTCATCACCAAGGGCATTGCCGCCATGCTCCTCTACTGCTACAATGACCAGCCTGCACAGGCTATCGTAGAGACACCGCTTTACTTCATTGACCGACTGGGACTCCAGTCACACCTCTCACCGACACGGAGCAACGGCCTTCAGTCGATGTACGAGACGATCAGACGACGTGCTCAGGAGTTTATGAGCCACTAGGAGATAGATTATGACCCCTTTTAGACAGATCGATGTAGCCGACCGCTCCACAGTCTTTCCTTATATATATTATGGTGCAGAGCCGATCTGCGATATCTCCTTTGCCAATCTCTATGGCTGGGCAGTACAGTACGAGACCTCGTGGGCGATCGGTGGCACACAGACACTGGTGATCCGCTTTCGCTCACCACGCCGAGACCACCCCGTCTACCTCTGCCCCTTCTGTCGTGATGACAACTCCTGGACGATGACCATCAAGGAGCTCATGGAGATCTCCGAGCAGGAAGCTTATCCACTCGTCTTCATGGGCGTTACGCCAGGCTGCAAGGAGCGACTAGAGAAGCTCTTTCCCGATGAGTTCGTCCATATCCAGGACGACGACTACATCGACTACGTCTATCTCAGGGAAAAGCTCGCACGACTCAATGGCAAGAAGCTTCAGTCGAAGCGCAATCACATCAACCGCTTCGAAGCTTCCTACCCTGACTACCGCTACCTGCCCATCACCACGGACGACCTAGAGCGTGTGGCGCACTTTGCCGATGAGTGGCTAGCACATGCCGAGGCAACGGGCGATGCTGACCCCAGCTTGCATACAGAGCGCAAGGTCATCCAGCGATTCCTCGACAACTATGAGGCGCTGGAGATGCGTGGCGGGATGATCGAGATCGGAGGCGAGATCGTTGCCTTTACACTGGGGTCGCCCATCACGGAGGACACCTTTGATGTGCATATCGAGAAGGCGCGCACAGACATCGACGGCGCCTATACGATCATCAACCGTGAGTTCGCCCGCAGCATCCCCGAGCAGTACACCTATGTCAATAGGGAGGAAGACCTCGGCCTGCCTGGCTTGCGTCAGGCGAAAGAGTCTTATCGCCCTGAGGTACGCCTCGTCAAGCACACCTGCGTGTGGCGTCGTCCCGACTGGGCTGGCGAACTGGAGTCCTAAGCATGAGACCGAAGGCTGAGACGCAGCGACTCTACGAAGAGATCTGGCGCACCACCTTTGGGGATAGCGACGACTTCATTGCGCTCTACAGTCGTACCACCTTTGACCCTCGTCGCACCCATCTGCTCACGACGCTAGATCAGAGCCGTGCACTCAGTCATGTGCAGTACCTCCCCTACCTGATGCGCTATCGTGACCAATGGTGGCGTGCTGGCTACATCTCGGGCGCAGCTACCGCAAGCGACCAGCGAGGCAAAGGGCTCGTGCAACACCTCATGCGAGCGAGCCACCTGCAAATGTGGCGAGAGGGATGTCTCTGCGCCTTCCTCATACCAGCCGAAGAGTGGCTCTATCACTTCTACCGCAAGATGGGCTACGCCACGCTCTATGGCAAGCGCCTTACTCCTACTCTAGAAGAGAAGCCCACCGACCGCCCCTCTGGCGAAGCTTGGCAACAATACCGAAGTTGGCAGGCTACACTGGCCGAGCACTACCCTATCGTCACGCATAGCTACCATCAGTGGCGCACACTCCTAGCGAGCTTAGCACTCGAGGACGGTGGCATCGGCACCATCGGAGAGACAACCTACTATTATTATAAAGATGCCGAGGGAAAGAGGCAAAGCGTCCTCGCCATCTCCTCTGCAAAGGAACCAGCCGACAAGCCTTTTGACCTAAAAGCGCCCTTTGGTATGCTACGCCCTCTGCGCATAGCGGAGTTGCTGACCTGGGCTATCGAACTAAGTCTGCTGGAGATGGATCAGCTCGCTCCCATAGCGCTCTATGTAGATCCAGAGCGCATCGTCTTTGACCTACTTGACGAACAGATCCCGACGAATAGCGGTCGCTACTGTATCTTGCGCCAGCGTCGCCAGCTCCTCTTCGCACCACGTTCCAGCTGTCGGCTCGTCAAGCCGTTTACGCCTGACCAACTCCTCGCAGCGCTCCCCATCCTCCAGCATACGTTGGTCTACGCCATGATGGAGTGACCCCCGCAAACTACCGTGTGAGGGCTCTACTGCCAGAGCTTAATGCTGTAGTCTGAGCCTTATCGCCTTGCTCCTTATCCTTAGGCGGAGCGCCTATCTCAATCTCCTCACCACGCGCTCGTGCCTCTCGCTCCTCGGCACGTGAGGGGAGCCCCATGATCTTACGCTCGCGATCTGTCGGATTCCAACGCTTGCCGTAGCGCTCCCGCATACGCTGCGCATACTCGACGTTGAGGTCTCGCTTCTGATTAGTCTCATTAGCACGGTTGCCATCACCCTCCGCTGGTTTATCACCCTCCAGATCCTTCGGACGTTGCTCTGCTAGAGGCGTACCATCGTATGCCCACTTCTGCTCTGTGGCAAAGCGCGCCTGTACATTTACCGACTGAGGCAGATAGCGCACAGGCTCTGGCGGTGTCGCTGGGTAGATGCCCCCATCCCAAGAGCCATTGTCATTGAGATCTACGTAAAGCTTGAGGAAGTAAGCTCCTGGAGCCAGTTCCTTAAAGGCAACCAAGCCCGCACTGTCAGGCTGAGCAGTCGCCAGAATCTCCTCCTTACTGCTGAGGAGATGGACGTAGAGCGGATGCTCCGTAGGGTATCCCGTGAGCGTGATCGCTAGAGAGCCCAGCTCAGTCGCAGAGGCTATCTTAAGATCCTTCTCGGCCGAAGCACTAGTTCCTCCATAGAGCCCCGTGATGGCAGCTGTATCCACCGTGAGTCGGTAGGTGGTACCAGGTTCTTTGGCAAAGTCAACCAACCAGCGGCAACGTCGCACGCTGTCGAGCAATAACTGGCAAGGTATCGGCTGCGGTACCGAATCAACCAACTTAGCGAGCTGCACTCGCGCCGTGTCAATGGCTAGAATCGGCACATCATAGCTAATCCAAAGGGAGTCTCGTGTCGTCTCTTTATGAATGTCTTCGTGCGAAAGAATCGTAACAGCTCTGAGTTCGCGCTTTGTCTCTGCTAGAGCGGTGCTGTCACCAGCATGACTGAGACTATTGGGAGCTGTCTCGGGAGCTTTTACATCAGGTTGCTTCTTTGGCTTAGCATTAGCCTTTGCCACATGCGCTCTAGGCGCATGCAGCGTCACCGTGTCAAGCTTATTGATCGGACTACCGATCGAGTCTGTCGTAGGATAGGCGAATGCCACCACGACGGAGTCTCTCGCTAGTGAGTCGTGAGGCGAGAGCCAGTAGGTGAGGCTCTTGCGATCAGTCGAAAGGTCGGGGTAGTAGCTTGAGGACTTCGTCAGGTAGTCTGGCGAGAGGATCTGGATCTGAGGTAGCGTGTCAAGAGGCTCCGTAAAGGTCGCCATGAGCGACATCGAGTCTCGTCGCACCAGTCGCTCGAGGCGGACAATGTGCGTCTTCGGACGGGTAAGTAGGAGGAGCAGATCGTTAGGTAGGTAAACGTAAGGCGACACACTATCTGCGGCTGTGGCAGTCGTATCGGTCTCACTCTTCGGAGCTTGCTTCTTAGCGATCAAACTATCGGCACGCACCCCAAGCGAATCCGCCACATTAGCGAGCGAATCCACCTTCGTCTCCTTCGCTGGGATGAGAGCCGAGCGATGGATCACCTCAGTGCGAAAGCTATCAGGCGTGATGGCAAAGCTCTCGTTCTGAGCGTTGTAGCTATAGCTACGATCCATGTCTATGAGAGCGATAGCGTAGTAAGCACCATCTCGGACATTCTGCAGAGTAAAGTGTCCCTTGTCGTCCGTATAGGTCATACGGGTCATCGGCCGGTCTAGCGAGTCCGTAGGAAGGGGCGTGTCATAGACACCCGCTAGGATATGAGGGAGTGGCTGTAGCGTATAGGCGTCGAGCACTTGCCCCGATACCTGCATCGTGTCTAGGTAGTCGCCCGTACTGAAGGCGTAGACATACTGCTCAATGTAGTTGCCCTCGTTGTAGTCCTTGATAGCACGATTAAAGTTGATCGTGTAGGTCGTGTTTGCGATCAGACTATCTTGATAAGTGACGATCAGTTGCTTCTGATTGACCAAAGCCTTCGGCGGGATACGCTGTGGTGGCGAATAGATTATCTTGTCCTCACCTCGCTCCAGCTGGATGAACTCATCGAAGGTGATGCGCACACGATGCGTCGAGACGTTTGTACTCCCCATCTCAGGCGTACAGCGCACGACCCGAGGCGGGGTCATATCATAGGGACCACCCTCTGGCGAAGATTGCTTGGCACACCCCGCAGCGCCTAGGATTAGGAGCAGGAAGGTGACTAAGAGCGTGGAGAAGTGCTGGTGCGAATGAAGCATGTGCGGTAGTGGATGTATTGTTAAAAGGTTCCCTCACGGAGAAGCTGCGGCTCCGCACCCGTACAGTCGAGGATCGCGCTATGACCGCCCGGAGCCACACCGCCATCAATGATCAGATCTACCTGATGCCCGTAGTACTCCTCGATGAGCTCGGGATCAGTCAGGTAGTTCGTGTCATACCCCTCAGGCAGATCAGGCAGTGAGCCCGTCAGGAGCGGAGCCTCTAGCTCCTCCAGTATGATCCGCGTCACAGGGTGCTTGCAGAGCTGCACTCCCACCTCCTTGCGCTGGCGGAAGGGCGCTGGCAACGTCGTCGTCGGAGGCAATATATAGGTAGCTGGCTCGTACTCGCCCGACTTCATCAGGGCAAAAGTTTCATTCCCCAGCTTAGCATATTGCGCCACCTCGCCAAGGTCTTGGCACATGATCGCCAACGTGTGGCGCTTGCTGTCCACCCCTTTGATCTGGCACACCTGCTCCACGGCACGCTTCTTCAGTGCCGAGCAACCGAGCGCATAGCCTACACCCGTAGGATAGATGATCACTCCCCCACTCTCCAGGCATTGGACCACCTCACGCACCACAGCGTAGTCAGGCGTATCAGCGTAGATCTTCGTCAGCATATAGTATTAGAGCGCATAGAGGTAAGCGATCTCCTCAGCCCAGAGCTCAGGTACAGGCGTCTCTAGGACGATCGGGATATTGTCTAAGTGGGGATCGTCCATCAGCATTTTGAATAGCTCCGTACCCATAAAGCCCTTGCCGATAGACTCATGCCGATCCACACGCGTGCCCAAATCCTTCTTACTGTCATTCAGATGGATAGCGCAGAGCTTATCGTAACCGACGATATCGTCGAAGGCTTGCCACATAGCCGTGTAGCCATCAGCCGTACGTATCTCATAGCCAGCCGCCAGCGTGTGCGCCGTGTCGATGCAGACCCCCACACGGCTAGCATCGTCAACGTGCGAGATGATGTAAGCGAGCTGCTCGAAGGTATAGCCCACGTTGGTCCCTTGCCCCGCCACATTCTCCAGCACCAGCTTGACACCTTCCGACTCAGCCAAAACGGCATTCATCTCAGCCGCAATGTACTCCATGCACTGCTCCTCGGAGATCTCCTTGAGGTGGCTCCCTGGGTGAAAGTTGAGCAAGCTCAGCCCCAGTTGCTCGCAGCGGTGCATCTCGTCGATCATAGCTTGGCGACTGCGCAGACGCTTGGCAGCGTCCGCATTACCTATATTATATAGGTAGCTCGCATGGGGCAGGATATGCTCCCGTCGGATGCCCACCTCGTCACAGTTTGCGATGAAGGTATCAATCTGCTCCTTGGTATAAGGCTTAGCCTGCCACTGGCGCTGATTCTTGAGAAAGAAAGCGAAGGCACGTGCGCCCAGCTCGCCAGCACGCAGCGGTGCCTCCTCCACGCCACCGGCAGCGCTCACATGCGCTCCGATATATTTATTAGGATGTTTGGTGTAGCTCATGATGAAAACGGCTAGTGATATAACCCTAGCTCTCGCAAAGATACAAAATGAGCCCGAATGAAGCGTCCTCCCGCCATCTCGCAAAGCTCATGAGTTGCGACTTCGGGCTACACATCTACGATCACCGTTGACAGCCGATGGAGACCACTCAGCGCACACCTCCGAGGAAATCGAATATCTCTCGGTGGTAATTTCGGAATATCCAGCAAGGAAACGAAAAATTCTTCGGAACTTCAAAATCTTTCTTCCGAAGTTTCATTTCATTCTTCCGAACTTTTATTTCAAACTTCGGAAGAATTGGGCGATTTCCTCCGAGCTTTTTGGCAAATTCTTCGGAAGAATTGAAATGTGCGGTCGTCTTGAAGAGCGTCTCGGAATAGACGTTTTCAGACCAACTTGACGGAAAATATCAAACGATTTGCAGGCTTAGCACAGGCACGTACTAATAGGCCTCTTTTTCTAGCTCGTTTGCTTACATTTGCGCCCAGTAATCCATTTTCAATACATGATGAACCTACGAAAACTACTATTTGCCCCCTTGGCGAGTCTGCTCTTCTTGCCACTCTACGGGGCCATTGACGAGAAGCCGGTAGTCACAGACTCGGTAATGAGCTACGAGCTGGACGAGGTGCGGGTGATCACGAGTCGTCCACTACTACGTCAGGCGGGTCTGCTGATGAGCACGCCTGGCGCTATGAGCCTGGTGACTCCGACCATGATACGAGAGTATGACATCAAGCATCTCTCAGACTTGACGGGTGTCGTGCCTAATCTCTACATGCCGGACTATGGCTCACGTCTCACCTCGCCGATCTATATGCGTGGTATCGGGACGCGTAGTGGCGGTCAGTCCACCGCTTTCTTTATCGATGGGGTACCAGTACTTAACCAGTCGATCAATCGCTACCTCCTCGGCATCGAGTCTATTGAGGTGATGAGCGGTGCTCACAGTAATATCTATGGTCGCAACGCTATGGCGGGAACGATCCTGCTGACCTCTCGCTCGCCTATTGACGATCCGGCACTGGATGTGCATGCTCGGGTGGGCAATCACGGTATCATCGAGGGGGCGGCTAGACTGGCTCACGCTTTTAACTCCAAGGTGGGCCTTGCCCTCGGTGGGTACTATAATAGGAATAATGGGTTCTATACGAATGCTTTCGACGGTCGTCCTGCTGATGCGGAGGAGGCGTACGGTGCTAACCTACACTTCGAGTGGCGCCCCAATGCGACGCAAAGACTTCGCCTGGCTGGTGTATGGGATGGGGTGCATCAGGGAGCTTTCCCCTATGCGATGATCCATCCTAAGAGTGGCGAGATGATGCCGATCAATTACAATGCTCCTGGCTCCTATGATCGTACTATCGGTGAGGCGCGTCTGGCTTATGACAAGAGCTGGGACGAGATACGTCTAGACTTCACCACGAGCTATCAAGCGCTCAGAGATAACATGCTGATGGATCAGGACTACACGCCTCGGGATATCTTTACGATCAACCAGAGACAGCATCAGGATGCGGTGACGGCAGATCTTATCTTGCGCAACCGTGAGCAGACGACCTACAACTGGACTGTGGGTCTGAATGGTATCTACCAGATGAATCATATGGAGGTGCCGGTAGCGATCCGTCCCGAGGGCTTGATGGCGATGATACAGCCTGGGCTAAACAAGGCAAACAAGAATGACAAGGTGCCTGTACTCCTGACGGTCGATGCCTCTAAGGAGCGGGTCAACCACAATCTCTTTGACAAGCGTAGCTACGGTGTCGCACTCTATCACGAGAGCAATCTGCACGAGCCGTTTGGCTGGACGGGCTTTGACCTTAACCTGGGCGTACGCCTTGATGCGGAGCGTCAGTCGATGGACTTCGATAGCGACTTTAGCCTAGGGCTAGACGTGGCTCCTAAGAAAAACCCCGATGCGAAGCATCACTTTGATGTGACCAGTCGTCTGATGGGTCAGGGCGGGTATCAGGACTTCTTCCAGATCCTACCGAAGCTCTCACTGAGCTATCGCCCCACGGGTAGTAGCTACCTCTTTGTCGCAGCCTCTAAGAGCTACAAGACGGGTGGTTACAATGAGCAGGTGATGACTGAGGTGCTCATGCAACAGGCTCAGCGCGAGATGATGGCGCTGGTTATGTCGCAGGGTAAGCAGCAGCCTCAGGTACAGACGGGCGACGCTAACCTAGCAGCCTTCAAGCCGGAGCATGCCTACAATCTAGAGCTGGGCGGACGTCTCCTGACGCTACAGGATCGCCTCTTCGTATCGGCTACGCTCTTCGGCTCGTGGATACGAGACCTACAGGTAGCTCGCTTCGTCACGACGGGTACGGGGCGTACGACGGTCAATGCGGGTAAGGCGCTCTCACTCGGTGCTGAGACGAGTATCAAGGCACGTCTATGGCGCTCGCTAACGATCTCGGCGCAGTATGGCTATACGCATGCGACTTTCCAGGACTACCTCACGAGCCGTGCTAATCCTAAGGGTGGTGCTCCGATAGAGGTGAACTATAAGGGGAACTTTATCCCCTATGTCCCAGCACATACCTACGCTACGATGCTCCAGCTTGATGAGCCTATCCAGACTTCTTGGCTCAAGGGGGTACTCACTTCTGTAGAGCTACGTGGCAATGGTCCAATCTACTGGGACTCGGAGAATATGCACCAGCAGGCGCCCTACATGACGCTCGGCGCTCGCCTTGGCGTACGTCTTCCCTACGTTACGGTAACCTTGTGGGGTCGTAACCTGACGGATACGCGCTATGCGACCTTCTACTTCCAGTCGTTTGGCAATTCGTTCCTCCAGCAGGCTCAGACACGCAGCTTCGGGGCAGACCTCTCCTTCCACTTCTAGAGAGGCTTCTCGGTTAGCCCATTTCACAAGAATAGCCACCCACTCGCTGTAGAGAGGGTGGCTATTCTTATATTATATATGGGGGCTGGTTAGTCGGCCCGTTGGAGCTGGTCATCGCCCTGTGTGCTGAGCGCTAAGCAGAGGAGGAACATGACCCCGACAACGTATCGGTGGATGAAGCTCAGGAGGTCTACGTTGCATAGGATGATCCATAAGGAGGTTAGGACGACGAGAGCCACATTACGCTGACGCCGAGCAATCCAAAGCATAGATCCGAGGATCGATATCCAGAGCAAGAGTCCTATGATACCACTCTGGACGAGCATCTGCATGTATTGATTGTGAAACTGTACGATAATGCTTTCTTGCTCTATATTGACTGGCAGAGGTAGTAAGAGATTGTAGGCATAGTCTAGCCCGCCCCCGATCCAGATGGGTATCTCTCTGAGAGCTTGATAGCTCATCTGCAGGAGTTCGTTGCGTATTCCTCCCTCTAGATAGCCAGCAGTGAGATGAGGAGACGTAGTATAGACGAGGGATACGAGGATAGCTCCAGCGAGCATGAGATAGGACATAAGGTAGGGCTGACGTCGTGTGATTTTCACCCAGTCAAGGAGCTTGCAAGCGACAGCATAGGCGACCAAGAGGAGCGCCATGAGTAGCAGATAGCGAGCCTGCAAGGCATAGGCGTAGAGGATGACCCCTAGTAGTAGACACTCAGCCTGAAGGCGTAGAGAGCGACTGCTACTACGTATGGTCATCACGATGGTGGTCAAAAGGAATATACCGACGTAGGTGTAGTGGGTGAAGGTAAAGGGCATGAGCATATGGGTGGTGCTTATCACGAAGCCTGCGTCATGTAGATAATCCTTACTGAGCGTGAGCGTGATGAGCGGACTACTGCCACAGCTGATTAGTAGAGCATAGAAGAAGGTGAGGACGGTCACGATGTAAATCCACCCGATACGTAGCGCACCTAGCCAAAAGCTCCGTAGGAGTCGCTGCGAGGGTCCACTATAGATGAGGAAGCAGAGGGGGACTAGGAATAACCAGATCTCTTTATCCCAATAGTCCAGCGCACGCTCCCGACTGGAGGACCAGGCCAAGGCTACGATAGCGGTGTAGAGGGCATAGAGTGCGGCACAAAGGGCTAGCGGATAGAGCGACCTAGCTCGAAGGGTCTGTAGGAGATTGCCTTGTCGCCTCCAACGGTTATCAATGAGTATACCGAGGAGGAAGGGCGTTACCAAGCCAAGGTAAGTAGGCACGATGCCGAGCAATAGATTTGCATAGCCTAAGCCGAAGCAGAGGAGGGGTGCGAAGTGATGTCGGTAGTCTAGCTTTGCACCAGTCGTACGAGCCTCCCTTTTTGCCAAGATCCATGGAAGGAGCAAGGCTCCAAAGACCATGAGCAGGCTCACGGTGAGGAGCAAGGGGGTGTAGCGAAGTACATCTGCGGCTAGGAGCGAGTCTGGAGTGTGCCGAGGATAGGCTCCCGTGAGGGCTACGATGCCTACGACGATGAGTGCGATACCTACGACAACTACGTAGAAGTAGCGCGAGAGGCAACTCACTAGACGAGAGCTTGACGTGTGCGCCTCGGTGGTGGAGGTGTGGGATGACATATAATGTATGGGTATTACTTTTGATGCAGATCACGACAGCGTGGTGAGTAGACCACCTGTGGAAAGTCGTGCGGGTCAAAGCGCCAGCGCTTATGGCTCCAGAGCCAGCGGTGGGGTGCCAAGCGAATGTTTTCCTCTAGCAGTGTCACGTAGTCGTCGACGAGCTGGTATTGTATTTCGCTCGTCGGATGCTCACAGAGCAGACGGAAGGTGCCGACCCACTGCTTCGCCTGATCGTCATGGCGTATCTCATAGAAGAGGAGCGGTATCTGTAGCTTGGTAGCTAGATGGCTCCACCCTGTGACAAAGGGGGTGGTGCGTCCGAAGAGCGACGAGGCGTAGCGCATCTGCTCGTAGTCAGGCGACTGGTCGGCCAGCAGACAGTACATCTGCAAGCGCTCCCCTTCTTGTTCACCTCGGTGACGTATGAGCGTACGAGCTAGCTGCATCATCTCGATACAGCGAGCGTGGTGTAGCTCCCGCATCTCATGGGTGAGCTGGTCTGCGACAGGATCGTGCAGCTGCTTATAGATGACGTGTAGCTGATAGCGACTACGGTCTAGGTGTAGTGCTGAGGAGCCCATCAGTTCCCAGGGACCAATGTGTCCCAAGAGAACGAAGACCTGTCGGTGCCCTGCCTCGTAGAGTTGGTCCAGTAGCTCCGTCTGCTCAAGACGAAAGAGCTGGCGCACCTGCTCGTCAGAGCCGTAAGCGTAGCGAGCCTCGTGAAGCATCAGCTCTGCAAGGTGACGGTAGAAGCGCTTGCCGACAGCCTTTTGCTCAGCGGGAGAGAGATACGTGAGCGTGAGACGAATGTTTTCCTCCACCACCTGACGGCGGTACTTAAAGAGATGATAAAGGAGCCAGTCCAATGCAGGGACCAGTACCTTGTCAACGAAAGAGCGGGGCAAGCGTGCCAAGCCCCGCAATGTAGAGCGCATCAGCCGAAGGCTTAGTCGCTGCCATCGTGTGAGCTGGTTACTCTGCGCCATCGTCCGTCAGATCGCTATAGTCCTGGTAGAGGAAGTCGTTGTAGGGGTAGCGCTGTATGTGGATCTCCTTGACACGATCGTAGAGGAGTCGGCGCAGCTCGTCCATACCTTCGCCCGTACGTGCCGAGATGAAGGTACAATCATTGCCCATGCGCGCCATCCAGCTCTTCTCCAGCTCCTCCCGTGTGCGGTTAAGCTTGGTCGCTGGCGTCAGATCGTCGGGATCTTTGGGGATATGCTGGTAAGCGTCGATCTTGTTGAAGACCAATATCTGAGGTTTGTCGCCCAGCGCATCAATCTCTCGGAGCGTCTCCGTAACTACTGCTATCTGATCCTCAAACTCGGGGTGCGAAATGTCCACAACGTGCAGGATCAGGTCCGACTCGCGCACCTCGTCAAGGGTACTCTTGAACGACTCCACCAGCTGTGTCGGGAGCTTGCGTATGAAGCCCACGGTGTCTGCTAGGAGGAAGGCAAGATTGCCCAAAACGACCTTGCGAACGGTCGTGTCGAGCGTCGCAAAGAGCTTGTTCTCGGCAAAGATGTCGCTCTTAGCGAGGACATTCATCAGCGTAGACTTGCCCACATTCGTATAGCCGACGAGAGCGACACGCACCATCTTGCCACGGTTCTGACGCTGTACGCTCTTCTGCTTGTCGATCTTCTTGAGCTGCTCCTTGAGCTGTGAGATCTTGCGTAGGATGATCCGTCGGTCGGTCTCCAGCTGCGTCTCGCCTGGTCCACGTAGTCCGATGTTACCACCACGCTGTCGCTCGAGGTGCGTCCACAGTCGGGTCAGACGCGGGAGCATATATTGGTACTGCGCCATCTCCACCTGCGTCTTGGCGTGCGCCGTCTGCGCTCTTGTGGCGAAGATGTCGAGGATCAGCGAAGTGCGGTCCAGAATGCGAATGCCTAGCTGGCGCTCGATGTTGCGCAGCTGATTAGGTGCCAGCTCATCGTCAAAGATTGCCAGCCCCACCTCGTGGGCAGAGACATACTCGGCGATCTCGTCGAGCTTGCCTTTGCCCACAAAGGTGGCGGGGTTCGGCGTGTCAAGACGCTGTAAGAAGCGCGCCACAGGCTCCGCCCCCGCAGTCTCTGAGAGAAAGGCCAGCTCATCAAGGTACTCCTCCGCCTGCGTCTCCGAGACATCGGGCGTGATGAGCCCCACGAGGATCGTGCGCTCACTAGATTGAGAAGTCTTGATAAACTCTTTCATACAGGAGGTCTAATAGATAGCGTACGACTTCTCACGCATCGCCTGATCATCGGCGAAGAGATGCACCCAGGGAATCTTCGCTGCAAGGAAATTGGCGGGATAAGCCTTCGCCTCGGGCAGTAGATTGACAATGTGTCCCACAGCGTGGCGCACATCCTGTCCGAGTGCGAGGAAGACCAGACGCTTAGACTCTTCAAGCGCCTCCAGCGTGACGGTAACCAGCTGACGCTGCTCCCCCTGCTCGGTGGTCATCTCGTTGGGCGCAAAGACATCGTCCGAGATGTACAGCTCCACCTGATCGGGATAGACCCCAGCGAGGTGACCGTCCACGCCCATCTCCAGGAGAGCTAGGTCAAACTGCGGGTGACCGTCCAAGTGTCGTACACGCTCCGCCAGATGTTGCTGCAGAGCCGACGCAGCCTGTGCGGGCTCTTGTGCGGGCTCCTCCAGAGCGTGGATATGATCCGCAGGAATCTGTAGCGGATCAAAGAGCAAGCGCTGTAGTCGCGAGCGGTGGGCTAGGTCGGCTCCGCCCAGCTGCTCGTGAAGGAGGTAAAAGTGTACCCGATTCCACGCTATGCGACTGCGCCAAGGCTCCGAGGTGAGCGCCTTTGCCAAGATCTCCGCATGCTCCTCTAGAGAGAGCGCTAGATGAAAGTCGCCTTCGGTCGCCTCAACCGCCTCAGCGATAAACTGTGCGAGCTGTGTCGTGACTAGCTCGGGAGTACTGTATTGATGATAGTTCATAGGGTATATGCTAAGTTAGTAGTTATAAGATAAAAGAGTCGAGACCATCATCCTCGTAGGCAGTTACTCCTCCCAGATGATGTCATCGATGAGGTCGTGATCCTCCTCCACCTTAAGCTTAGGTAGCGGATTGTCTGGATCATCGTCCTCTTGTGTGGTTCGGTCATTGAGCGGTTGGCGTAGGATCTCGTTCGGATCGTGTAGCGAGGGCGCATTGATCTCTCGCCATATCAGGTCCTTCAGCTCGGTCAGACCTCGCTGCGCTACAGCAGAGATAAAGATCGTCGGCACCTCTTCGGGCAGCGTCTCCGAGACCAGATCGATGAGTTCGCTGTCCGCCATATCTATCTTGGTGATCGCCAGGATGTGTCGCTTGTTGATCAGGCCCGGATTGTACTCCTCCAGCTCACGGCATAGCATCCGATACTCGGCAGTGATGTCGGGGCTGTCAATAGGCACCATGAAAAGCAAGATCGAGTTGCGCTCGATATGTCTGAGGAAGCGAAGTCCTAATCCCTTGCCCTCGGCAGCTCCCTCGATGATGCCTGGGATGTCTGCCATTACGAAGGAGCGGTTGTCACGATAGGAGACCATCCCCAGGTTTGGCTGTAGCGTCGTGAAGGGGTAGTCCGCAATCTTAGGCTTCGCCGCAGAGAGCGCTGCTAGGAGTGTTGACTTACCCGCATTGGGCAGGCCAACCAGTCCCACATCGGCCAGCGTCTTAAGCTGTAGTACCACGAGACGCTCCTGACTCGGTTCGCCAGGCTGTGCGTAGCGAGGCGCTTGGTTTGTTGATGTTTTGAAGAAGTTATTGCCCTTGCCTCCACGACCGCCAGGGAGGAGTAGGTGCCGCTCGCCATGCTGCGACACATCTAGTATAAACTCTCCCGTCGTGGCGTCATGCACGCTCGTCCCGCAAGGCACCTCAATGACAATGTCGGGCGCATCGGCACCCGTCTGTAACTTAGCACCGCCCGCTCCGCCACTCTCGGCGATGATATGACGGTTGTAGCGCAGGTGTAGGAGCGTCCAGTAGTTTTGGTTGGCCTCTATATAAATGCTACCCCCATGGCCACCGTCACCTCCGTCCGGGCCACCCTTGGGGATGTACTTCTCACGACGAAAGTGTGCCGATCCTCTCCCGCCCTTGCCTGAGCGGAGATAGATCTTGACATAATCTACAAAGTTGCTCTCACCTGCCATTGTTTACTTAATTATCCTGTAAGCTCTTGTCTATAGCCACAAAGATAGCCTCCGTGATCTCCTCTATGGAGCCAGCGCCTGGCACCTCGTAGTGTAGCCCCTTGCGGTGGTAGTAGTCTACGATCGGGAGCGTACGCTCGTTGTAGACACGTATGCGGTCAGCGATTACCTCGGGCGTATCATCAGCGCGGCCCTCTATCTTGGCACGATTGAGGAGTCGTGTACGGAGCTCCTCTTCGGGCACCTTGAGCTCGATCAAGCAGTCCACGCTCGTCTTATCCTTCTCTAGGAGTGCATCCAGCGCCTCAGCCTGAGCAACCGTACGGGGGAAGCCATCGAAGATAACGCCATCGACACCCTCGGGCAGATGGTGTAGCTCGTTACCTATAAGGTCGATGATAGTCTCGTCATCTACGAGATGTCCCTGAGAGATGATACTCTGCACGCGCTTGCCTAGAGGAGACTCACGAGCTATCTCTTGGCGTAGTAGATCGCCTGTAGAGATATGCTCTAGGTGATAACGCTGCTCGATGAAGCGACTCTGTGTACCCTTGCCAGCGCCAGGAGCGCCGAAGATTATTACGTGGATCATTGCTTTTAGTAGTGGTTTAGATGGTCTCTGTGGACCGTATGATTATTCCTGTAAGATTACTCTTTAAGTATATAGATGTCATCGAGCATACGTCCTCGGTCGTTGTAGTCGAGGCCGTGGCCGACGATGAAACTGTTGTGGATCTCCATACCCACATAGTCGGCATGGATAGGACACTGGAGCGCCTCAGGCTTGAGTAGCATAGTGGCGATGCGTACATCGGCAGCGCCATCGGCGAGAAACTTCTCCTTGAGCTTCATCATCGTAAAGCCCGTGTCGATCAGATCCTCTATGATGATGACCAGACGGCCCGCCAGAGGCGTTGTCACAGGCATCACCTCCTTAAGCTTGTAGGTGCTCCCCATGCCAGAGTAGCTGGAGTAGCGTGCGAAGGCCACCTCAGCAGACGTATTGATCGCTTGCAGCAATTCTGCGGCAAACATGAAGGAGCCGTTCATAATGCAGACAAAGAGTGGATCGCATCCCTCCGTGTCTTGGCGTATCTGCTCCGCTAGTCGCCGTGTGGCAGCACGTAGCTGCTCGCCCTTGATGTATGGTACAAAGGTCTTGTCGTGTACTATAATCTCCTGGTCAGTCATAGTGAAAATAACAAGCTGGCGGTCTCGCATAGCGGAGGCCGCCTTCTTTTTTTACTGTTATGTGTAGCACAAAGGTACAAAAATAGGTAATGTCCCACCTCACCCCCTCACGCCAACACCTCTAACTTCTAAATTCTAACCTCTAACCTCTAATTTCTAACCTCTAATCTCTCCCATCATCGAGATTTAGGTCAGAGAGTCCCTGCCCGTTGGTATTATCACTGCCAGCTAGGAGTGTCGTCTAGTGCTGCTGGGAGAAGTAGTGGAGCATCCCGTTGAGCTCATAGCGCTGGTTCAAGCTATAGCCCGACACTGCGTGGCCGAAAGTACCTTGTCGCACGTCGGGTCGCATACATATATTTAAGGAGCGTCTCCTCCTCATCATCGTCAAAGCTCGTGATGCACACCTCGTCGCTCCGCTGGCTAAGCACCGTTGCTATTGAGCTCTCCCCTACTCTGTCAATAAATGTAATCTTCGGAGGGATATAACGATGATCCCAGATGACTTCATCGATGGCACTATCAAGGAAATCGGAGATTTCCTCGGTGGGAATTTCGAAACCTCCACGGAGGAATCGAAAAATTCTTCGGAAGTTTGATTTGCTTCTTCCGAAGTTTCATTTCATTCTTCCGAACTTTTATTTCCCGGCTCCGTGGAGAATTTTCATTTGCTCGCTGGAGATTTTCCATTTCCTCGGGAGAAACCGAAATTAGCGGAGGTCTGTAGGTAACCGTAAGGTGAGGTTAGAGCGCTATGGGACACGCTAAACTCCATATTTCCCTAGGTTGTCATCATGAGTCAGCGTATTTTCTAGCCTTGGGGCAGTCTATATGTGGATAAAATATGTATCTTTGTGGGTGAGGTTAGGTGGTGACACATCAAGCCTTGTAGGTATAACAATAGATACACTAGAGATGGCAACAAAGAAAAAGATTCAGTTTAGCCTCGTATACAGAGATATGTGGCAATCCTCGGGCAAGTTCCAGCCACGTGCTGAGCAACTAGCAGCGATCGCACCGCTCATCATCGAGATGGGTTGCTTCGCTCGTGTCGAGACGAACGGTGGTGCCTTCGAGCAGGTCAAGCTACTTGCGGGCGAGAACCCTAATGACGCTGTGCGCGCCTTCACCAAACCGCTCAACGAAGCGGGCATCAAGACGCACATGCTGGATCGTGGTCTCAACGGACTACGTATGTACCCTGTACCAGCCGACGTACGCAAGATGATGTATCGTGTCAAGCATGCGCAGGGGGTCGACATCACTCGTATCTTCGACGGTCTCAATGATCCGCGCAACATCATCCCCTCCATACACTACGCCAAGGAAGCGGGCATGACTGCTCAGGCGACACTATGTATCACCTACTCTCCGATACACACGATCGAGTACTACTCGACACTCGCAGACAAGCTCATCGAGGCTGGCGCTGACGAGATCTGTCTCAAGGATATGGCCGGCATCGGTCGTCCACACTTCCTCGGACAGCTCGTTAAGTCGATCAAGTCTAAGCACCCTGACACGATCATTCAGTATCACGGACACTCGGGTCCAGGCTTCTCCGTAGCCTCTATGCTAGAGGTGTGCGAAAACGGCGCCGACATCATAGACGTTGCTATGGAGCCGATCTCATGGGGTAAGATACACCCCGACGTGATTACCATTCGTGAGATGCTATACGATGCGGGCTTTGACGTACCGGAGATCAATATGGACGCTTACATGCGTGCTCGTACGATGACCCAGAGCTTTATCGATGACTTCCTCGGATACTTCATGGGCGCAACCAATAAGGAGACCTCTTCGCTACTGGTTGGCTGCGGTCTGCCAGGCGGTATGATGGGCTCGATGATGGCCGACCTCAAGGGCGTCCACTCAGGTATCAATATGTACCTGCGCAATCACAACGAGCCTGAGCTATCGATCGATGACCTACTGGTCAAGCTCTTTGACGAGGTCGCTTACGTATGGCCACGTGTCGGATATCCTCCACTAGTGACCCCATTTAGCCAGTATGTCAAGAATATCGCTCTGATGAATGTCTACAACATGACGCAGGGCAAGGGTCGCTGGCTCGCTATAGACCAGAACATGTGGAACATGATCCTCGGCAAGGCTGGGCGTATCCCTGGCAAGATAGATCCCGAGCTCGTGGCTCTCGCTAAGGAGAAGGGACTAGAGTTCTCCGATGCCGACCCACAGCAGTTCTACCCCGATGCGCTGGATGAGTTCCGCAAGGAGATGAAGGAGAACGGCTGGGAGTTTGGTCCTGACGACGAGGAACTCTTTGAGCTGGCTATGCACCCCGAGCAGTACAGACGCTACAAGAATGGCGACCTGCGTCATGAGTTTGAGGCTTCGCTCGCTAAGGCAAAGGCTGACGCACTGGCTAAGAAGGGCTTCGACGAGAGCGACATCAAGAAGGCGATGCGTGCTGGCACGCAGATGATCCCCGCACCGACGACGGGTACCGTACTCTGGGAGGTCGATCCGACTGAAGGCTCGATGGCTCCAGCCACCGGCACGGAGTATGTCACGGGTCAACCTTTCTGCTACATTGAGACACCATTTGGTCAGATAGAGCGTGTCAATACGAACTTCACGGGCAAGCTCATCGAGGTCTGTGTAGGTCAGGGTCAGACCGTCCGCAAGGGCGACGAGCTAGCCTACATCAAGCCTGCTGAAAAGGAGGAGCACTACCCCGACTATCAGTCCCCGATCAAGCGCATCGAGGAGGAGGCAACGACACGTCAGCGTGAGCGCCGTCCTCTAGGCCGCTAAAGCGCAAACGAGTCTAATATAATATGTCGTCTTGCGGACGCACCACTCGGTGCCCGCAAGGCGACATATCACATATAGCCCGCTGGGACGTGTAACCCTTTGTAGTACAGCAAGACGTGTAACGGCTGTAGGGACGCACGGTCGTGCGTCCGTTGTAGTACAGCGAGACGTGTAACCAGCTGGGACGTGTAGCCCTGTGTAGGGACGCACGATCGGGGCGTCCGTTGTAGTACAGCGAGACATGTAACCAGCTGGGACGTGTAACCCTTTGTAGGGACGCACGATCGGTGCGTCCGTTGTTGTACAGCGAGACGTGTAACCAGCTGGGACGTATAGACCTGTGTAGGGACGCACGATCGGTGCGTCCGTTGTGTCAAAGGTTACAGCATTGTGATTTTAACGGGAACGGACGCACAGATCGTGCGTCCCTACAGCGGGTTACTCGTCACGAGGGACACAAATCATTAGCAGTCAAGATCGGATCCCACTCAGACACTACAGAAGCAGGCTCCCTGGTACTACCAGAGAGCCTGCCTTTGTTTTTACCGTCTAGCTCTACCCTGAGAGCTAGTCTATAGGTTTGGATTGCTCTAATTAGAAGCGATAACCTAGACCTACGTAGAAGTTCATGTTGTTGACCTTCACATTCTCAACAGCGGAGGTGTTGAGTAGACCATACTCGAAGCCTAGGTTAAGGCCGAACTGCTGATACTCAAAGCCAGCCTGCATACCAACACCAAGGTCGAAGGGCTTGAGGACCTTATTCTTATAGGGGCTTTTCTCACCCTTGTTGGCAGCTTCATCAGCAGTCTCTGCCACCTTTCTAGCGGCATCAGCTATTTTCCCCTCACCAGTTATCGTGGTCTTCTGGGAAACTTTACCAAGGAAGCCGTAAGAGAACCAAGGACCAGCTTGGATAGATACAGCCATACCAGGAGCTAGTGCTGCGCGGTATCCTGCATGTACAGGAATCTCGACGTTGTGTAGCCACATAGTGGTAGCAGTCTTAGAAGCAACGCCAGCTATCTCAGGGATCTCAACAGTGGCCTTAGAACCACGGCTGAGGAAGTATACGCCAGGATTGACGTAGAAGCCGTCGGTGATGCCGAACTCGACACCGACACCAGCACGGTAGCCGATCATCATCTTGCCGTCTGTGGACTTGTCTCCGACCTTGGTGGTCTGGTTAGCGAAGTTAGCACCTGCCTCTACCTTGATAGCGGGGCGCATCTGTGCTGTAGCTAGCGTAGTAGCTGCGAGCATCGTAACGATTGCGAGAATTACTTTCTTCATTTTTAGTTGATTGGTTATAGGTTAGTTAATTAGTTAAGTCTCTTCTCTCGGAGTCTCCTCCCTGCACTTCGCCAGATACGCTAATCTAGCCGTACTAGAGCAACCTTCCACTGGCAAATGTACATAAAAAGATTGACAACGCAAGTTCCCCCTATTGATCCTGCACCACAAATCTCCCAGAAAAAAAAGAAGAGTGAAAAGCCCGCTGACGTTTCATTCCTCAACGCATACGCTCTCGGGTCTTATCGGGGCACAACGATCTCATAAGCAAACCACTACGAAGTATACGAACAGCGCAAGGGTTACAGTAAATGATGTAAGCTCCAAAGATTTGCGGGATTAGGTTCGATCGGTGATATCTACTTATTCCGTATCTTTGTAGCAATGTCGTAAGTATCGCATGAAACAACTCTCTTTCCCCTCTCACCTTATCGGTCTCTTGCTCTTAGGCTTGCTCTCGTTAGCTCCTACGAACTTGACAGCTCAAGCGCCTTCGTCGTCACGCTCCTCGGCGGGACAGAAGGCTGCGTCGGATGACTTTACCACCACTATGGCGGTGATGGGGAGCGTGCTGAGCAATGTGCGTAATTTCTTCGTTGACACAGTCAATCTGACTTCGCTCTACGATGGTGCGCTCACCTATATGCTACAGCAGCTGGACCCCTACACGGTTTACTTTAATGAGGAGGAGACGAAAGCCTTTGAGGAGAGTACGACGGGCCTCTATGGTGGCATCGGGGCGATCCTACGACAGCATCAAGACTCGGTCGTCATCATTGGCTCGCTCATACAGGGCAAGGCGGCTGACAAAGCGGGACTACGTCCGGCTGACATCATCTGGCGGATCAATGGCAAGGACTTCTCTCACACGAAGGTGGTTGATGTGCGCAATGAGCTCCGTGGCGAGCCAGGCACGCCTATCACACTGGTGGTGCGCCGTCCAGGCTACGCCAAGGACTCGCTGACGGTGGTCTTCAACCGTGAGCGCATCGACCTGAGCCCCGTCTCCTATGCGGAGCTACTCAATGGCCGTGTGGGCTTTATCTCGCTCAATACTTTCTCAACCTCCACTTGCCAAGAGTTTCTCAAGGCTTACGACCGTCTACAGAAGGAGGCTGGCGGTAAGCTGAGCGGACTGATCCTAGACCTTCGCGATAATGGTGGCGGGCTGATGGAACAGGCGATACAGTTGGTCAATCTATTTATCCCCAAGGGTAAAACAGTCGTTTCGCTCAAGGGACGCTACCCGCAGCAGAACAATAGCTACAAGACGACCAAAGAGCCTCTAGACACGAAGATACCGCTTGTCGTGCTGATCAATGAGGGCTCGGCCTCTGCCTCGGAGATTGTGGCGGGAGCTTTGCAGGACTATGATCGTGCGGTGATCGTGGGGCGCAAGAGCTTTGGCAAGGGGCTGGTGCAGGGTACGCTGGAGCTACCCGATGGGGGGCTGCTCAAGCTGACGACGGCTCGCTACTACATACCTAGTGGACGCTCTATACAGAAGCTCTCCTACAACCATCGTGGTGGTGCTGAGCAGGTTAATGCGACTGACTCACTCGGTACTCCCTACACGACTGCGGGGGGACGCACGGTCTATGCGGCTGGTGGTATCATGCCTGACATCGTTTGTCCGTCGGACTCGATCCCTTCGTTGCTAGGTACCTTGCTCTTTGACTCACTTACTTATGACTTTGTCACTGACTACTTGCTGACGCACCGAGCTCCCGAGCGGAGTAAGCTCAGGAGCTTTGACCTAGGTGATGAGGCTTATGCAGCTTACAAGAAGAAGGTGATAGATAGTGGCTTCACCTTTAAGTCTATCGCCGACGAACTGGTCAAGAAAGTGGAGGAAGCACTCAAGGGGGAGCAACGCTACGATGAGGTGGCGAGCGACTTTGCAGCATTCCAGAAGAGTCTACGGGCTGATACGCCTAGGCTGATGAAGACTTACGAGGGCTTCATCCGTGACTACCTTAATATGGAGATCCTCTCACGCTGCTACTACGATGAGGGTAGGCTGGAGTACTATATGTCACGGGACAAGGTGGCGCAGCGTGCTGTGTCGCTCCTCGGTGACCTGACCGCTTTTCACCAACTGCTCAAAGGTAAGTAGCCCTCACTAGAGACTCATAACATCTTATTATATACCTCTTATCAAGTAAAAGCTTATCGAACAATGAATTGGTTTGCAAATCTATTTGTCGGCTCGGGGATAGCGCACTCTGTCTTCCTGATAGCTCTAGTTATCGCCGTGGGGATGCTCCTAGGGCGCATCAAGATCGGCAAGGTCTCCCTGGGGGTGACGCTGGTGCTCTTCGTGGGTATCTTCTTTGGTGCTCTAGGGATGCAGATCGAGCCTGGGGTCCTGCACTTTGTCAAGGAGTTTGGCCTCATACTCTTTATCTATGCTGTCGGTCTGCAGGTGGGTCCAGGCTTCTTCCCCTCGCTCAAGAAGGGCGGTCTGAAGCTCAACCTCCTGGCGGTCCTCGTGGTCATGCTCGGCGTGGGCGTCACGATCGCTATCAAGTATATCTCGGGACTACCTATGTCAACGATGGTGGGTATCCTCTCGGGCGCTGTGACGAATACGCCTGGTTTGGGTGCTGCTGAGCAAACGTACTCAGATATCATGGGCACGTCTGATCCCTCCATAGCCATGGGCTATGCGGTGGCCTATCCGCTCGGCGTAATCGGTATCATACTCTCGATGATGGTGGTACGCAGTGTCTTACGGGTCAATATCCGCAAGGAGGAGCAGAACTTTGTCTCTCAAGATGATGCCCTGGAGCATACGGCACGCTCGGCTTCGTTTGTCGTGGCAAATCCCGCAGTCTTTGGCAAGTCTATCATGGAGCTACTCTCTAGTTACTTTAATCAAGGGGAGATCGTGGTCTCTCGCCACTACTGCCATGAGACGCATCGCATCACTGTCGCTAAGGGAGACACGATTCTACAGGAGCACGACCGTGTCTTCGTCATCGGACAGCCTCACGAGCTAGATCACTCGGAGGCTATCTTCGGTCAGCGCATTGAGGTGGATCGTAAAAACTGGATCCCCACGGAGTCTAACCTCATCAGCAATAAGTACACAATTACGAAGAAAACGCTCAACGGCAAGCGTCTCGGGGAGCTACAGCTACGTCAGATCTACGGTGTCAATGTGACCCGTGTGACGCGTGCTGGCGTAGACCTCGTAGCACATCCTAGTATGCGCCTGCAGATGGGCGACCAGATACGGGTCGTAGGCTCTGATGCCTCTGTCAATAAGGTGCGTGAGCTGGTCGGTGACTCGCAGAAGCACCTTAACGAGCCTAACCTGATCGGTATCTTCATCGGTATCGCTATCGGTGTACTCTTTGGCTCTATCCCCTTTGCCTTCCCGGGTATTCCTCAGCCTATCAAGCTGGGCTTGGCGGGCGGTCCGCTTATCGTGGCGATCCTGCTGAGCAACTTCGGTCCTAAGTTTGGCCTTGTGACCTATACGACACATAGTGCCAACCTAATGATCCGTGAGATCGGCATTGCGCTCTTCCTCACCTGCGTCGGCATTGGCGCTGGCGATGGCTTCGTAGACACGATCGTCAACGGTGGCTACCACTGGGTGGGCTATGGCTTTATCATCACAATCATACCGATGCTCATCGTGGGGCTCCTCGGGAAGAAGCTCTTTAAGGTCAACTACCTCACCCTCTCCGGACTGATGGCGGGTAGTATGACTGATCCCCCTGCACTGGCCTACGCCAACGGACTCACCGAGGAGGATGCTCCCGCCGTGGGCTATGCAACGGTCTACCCACTGACGATGTTCCTCCGTGTCTTGACGGCACAGATGCTCATCATATTTTTCGTAAGCTAATAACCAACTAATCAATCAAACTATGGCAAGTCGTAGAAACCTAAAGAAGACCATACATACAGATGTCGAGGAGATGCTCTTTGACCTATCTATCCTCCATGCAGTAGCCTCAGAGGAGCGCAAGCCCGCCATCAAGGAGCTAATCAGCAAAGTGATCGATAGCGAAAATGACTTCATCGCCCGCATCTCACACACGGACGGCCGTGGCGAGGCTAAGCTCGTTCGCAAGTATTACAGCAAGCTCCAGGAGGAGTACCTACACTTCGCCAATGAGATCGAAGGCGAGGTCAATAAGCTTGGTGACGAGCTGCTAACTCCTGAGGCTTAGTCTGCTGATGAAGCTAGCACGTCTCATACTGCGCTGGTGTGGCTGGCAGCTCATCGAGCCCGCCACCTATCCACGGCAGAGCGTCATCTGTGTAGCGCCCCATACGAGCAACATGGACTTCATATGGGGCAAGCTATACTACTGGGCGGTGGGGCAGAGAGCGCACTTCTTGATGAAGCGTGAGCTCTTCGTCCCGCCTCTCGGATGGCTCTTTAAGGCGATGGGCGGAATACCCATAGATCGTCGCCACAAGGGCAATACGGTTGAGCAGGTCGTAGCGCGCTTTCGTGCTAAGGACGACTTCGCCGTGGCGATCACGCCTGAGGGTTCGCGCAAAGCTCGGGATAGATGGAAGACTGGCTTCTATCACATTGCCGAGGAGGCGGGCGTACCCATACAGCTGGCGGTCATAGACTACAAGCGTAAGGAGCTAGGCATCTTCGAGCAGTTTGTCCCGACGAGAGACCTCGACAAGGATATACATTATATAAGGAGTAAGTACCGCGCCGATCAGGCGAAGAAGCCTGAGCTCTTTAGCGAGCAAGCTCAATAAGCTGATGAAGCAGGAGACACTGCGGGTAGTCCTCGCACAGCGTCCGATCGTCTGGACCGACCCCGAGGCAAACCTTCGCCTGATGGCGGAGGACGTACGCACGGCTGCCGAGGAGGGAGCGCACTTAGTTGTCTTCCCCGAAGTGATGCTCTCGGGCTTTAACCTCAAAGTGGCTCAGTCGGCTCGTCCCTGGCGGGGACCCGAGTTGGAGCGTCTGCGAGCCTTGGCACAGGAACATCAGATAGCGATCGCCTCCTCCGCCTTCGTCTGGGACGACGAGGCACAGTCGACGCACTACTACAACCGTGCTTACATCGCACTCCCCGACGGGTCGCTCTATGCGCAGGACAAGCGGCACCTCTTCTCCATGGCTGGCGAAGACCGCCTCCTCACGCCAGGCAAAGGATATGACATCGTCACCTATCGTGGCTGGCGCATCCGACTGATCACCTGCTACGACCTACGCTTCCCCGTCTGGTGTCGCAATCGCACCCACACGGACGGCTCGCTCGACTACGACCTCCTGCTCGTCGTCGCCAATTGGCCTCGTCCTCGCATCACCGCTTGGCGCACACTCCTACAAGCTCGTGCCATCGAGAATGTCGCTTACGTCATCGGCGTCAACCGCATCGGATCCGATCCCTTTGGCACCGACTACTCAGGCGAAAGCTTAGCCTACGACTACCTCGGCAACCCACTCACCGAAGCGAAACCCTACGCAGACCAACTGCTCAGTGCTACACTAGAGCCAGAGCCTCTGGCAGCCTTTCGGCAAAAATTCCCCGTATGGCGCGACAGCGACTCCTTTACCCTCCACTCCTAACGTACCATGACCGCTCTAACCCATTCGCTACGCAGACCGCTCCTGCGCTTCCTCCCGCTCCTACTTCTGCTCCCCCTCTTGGTCGGTTGCCACAAGGCGAGCCAGCAAGAAGACGAGACGCAAGCGCCACGCATCGTCTCGCTCGTTCCCTCCGTGAGCGATCAGCTCTACGACCTCGGGTGCGACTCGCTCCTCGTCGGCTGCACCTCTTACTGTAGTCGAGCCGTTGCCGATAGCGTCACCGTCGTTGGCTCCGCCATACAGACCAATCTCGAGCTCCTCATAGCGCAGCGTCCGACCCTCGTCTTTGCCTCCGACTTCACCGCCCCGCAGACCATCTCCGCACTGGAGAATGCTGGCATCCAGGTCATTCAGTTTACCAATCCCGCCAGCTACGACGCCATACAGGCGCAGTACCGCCAGATTGCCACGCTAGTCGGCGCGAACGACCGTGCCGAGGCTCAGCTCGCAGAGATCAACCAACGCGTCGACTGGCTCAAGGAGCTTAACGCAGCGCGCCCTTGGCATCCGCGCGCCTTCATGCAGATAGCTTTTGACCCGCTCTTTGGTGCCTCCACATCGACTTACATGAATGATCTGATCACCTTCAGCGGCTGTACAAACATCGTCACCATGGCGGGCAATGGTCAGCTCAGTCTGGAGTATGTCGTAGAGCAAGACCCCGAGGTGCTCTTCCTGATCACCAATCATGGCAGTGAGAGTGGATCAGAAGAGTCGTGGCACAAGCTACGCTCCGTCACCGCCGTACAGCAAGGAGACTACTGTCCGCTCCCAGGAGAGATCGTCAGCCAACCCACGCCACAGCACTTTGTCGAGGCTCTTCAACTGATGACCGACTACCTTAGTGAGTAAAAGGTTCTTCCCCGCAACATGCCCCACCGACCGACCCTCGCTAAGTCCTACTGGACGCTTCCATTGATGGTGCTGCTCCTCCTAATCGTCGCCATCCTGTCGCTACATGTCGGGGCGCATCCCATCTCCCTCTGGCAGCTCTCGGAAATCCTCTCCGACCCCGCATCTGTTGATTACACCATCCTGACGCAGCTTCGTCTGCCACGCATCATCAACGCCATCTCCATCGGTGGCGGGCTAAGCCTCTGCGGAGCTATCCTGCAGGGGCTTTTTCGCAACCCGCTCGTCGAGCCTTACACCCTCGGCATCTCGGGCGGTGCTTCGCTAGGGGTCACGCTCGCCATCGTCTTAGGCTTGTCCACCGCCTTCCTGACGCTCCCCGCCTTCGGCTTCATCGGAGCCTTGGTCACCATCTTACTCGTCTATGCCAATAGCTACCAGCGCCACGGGCTAAGCGTACAGCGCATGCTCCTCGTCGGTGTGATGGTCAGCTTCATGGCTTCGTCAGGCGTCATGCTCCTTCTCTCCGTGGCTCGTGCCGAGCAACTCTCCCGCATCATCTTCTGGACGATGGGTTCGCTACAAGAGAGCAAGCCGTTTATCGTCTGGGGCATGCTCCTCTTCACACTGCTCCTCCTAGGGGCGAGCTATCTCTTCGTACAGTCGCTCAATGCGCTCCGTCTAGGCGAACTCAAAGCGCAGCAGCTCGGCATCAACACACGACGAGTCGTGCTGTGGCTCTTCGTCCTCAGTTCGCTGCTGACCAGTGCCTGCGTCGCTGTGGCTGGCGTCATCGGCTTCGTCGGGCTAGTCATTCCGCAGGCGACACGTATCCTCCTCGGCAATGATTACCGCGTCCTCCTCGTCGGGAGCTTCATCAATGGGGGCATCTTCCTCATCCTCTGCGACATGTTGGCCCGCACCATCCTTTCGCCCATCGAGCTTCCGATAGGAGTCATCACAGGCTTGATCGGCGGTGTTGCCTTCCTCTACCTCATTCACCGCACCAGACGCTCGCACCAGATATGACCAGTCAGACGATCCTCCGTGCCGAGCAACTCATCTGTGGCTATGGGCGCAAGGCGGTCATCGGTCCCCTCGACCTCGCCATCGCTCGTGGCTCCCTGACCGCCATCATCGGGCCTAATGGGGCTGGCAAAAGTACCTGCTTCAAAACCCTCACGGGTCTCCTGCCCCCACTCTCTGGAAAGGTAAGCCTACTAGACAAACCGCTCAGCAACTACACCCTCCGTGAGCGTGCTCGCCTCGTCTCCATGGTCAACCAACAGATCACCCCTCAGCCACTCAGGGTCTATGACTACGTCCTGATGGGTCGACTGCCTTACTTCAAGCGCTTTCAGATCGGTTACAGCAAAGAGGACCATGCTCGTTGCGACCATTATCTCGAGCGCACGGGCATCGCACGGCTAGCCGACAAGCGTCTCGACGAACTGAGCGGTGGCGAACAGCAGATGGTCGCCATAGCACAGGCACTCACGCAGGAGCCTCAGCTCCTCCTCCTTGACGAACCGATCTCGCATCTAGACATCGGCTACACGAGCGAGATCATGCAGCTCCTCGAGACGCTCCATGAGGAGGGGCTAACGATCCTGATGATCCTCCACGACATCAACATAGCCTCCGAGTACTGCGAGGAGCTTATCCTCTTCGGTCCCGACGGCTTGCTGGCTCATGGCACCCCCCAGACGGTCCTCACCGAGGCGCACCTTCAGGAAGCCTACCACACCACCGTCCTCGTGCAGTCCGCCCCCGCTTCTGGCCGACCCTACATCTATCCTCAGCGCAAAAGGCGCTCGTGATAGCTCCGACACCTCCGATTGCTCCGACACCTCCGATTGCTCCGATTGCTCCGATAGCTCCGACACCTCCGATTGCTCCGATTGATCTGATTGATCTGATAGCTCTGATCGCTCCGATCTCCCCTCTAACCTCTAATTTCTAATCTCTAACCTCTAATCCCCCCCCCCCC
>OLPH01000633.1_pt1 | contig 42616 bp, 34 predicted proteins | sample 1672951 | NCBI WGS metagenome assembly OLPH01 (sample SAMEA3136740, study PRJEB25190) | human gut metagenome | reverse complement strand
TGCTGACCTTGTTGTTCTTTTCGTCGTGCTCCCACCAGGCCGTGAACCGCCCGCTTTGGGGGATGCCCACGGTGATGGTGTAGTATTCCTTTTTGAGCAGATCGGTGCGGATGATCTCGTTCATGTCCCGCAGGGCGGCGTAGCTCTTGGCCGCGATCACCAGCCCCTCGGTGCCGCGGTCCAGCCGGTTGCAGATGCCGGGCTTGAAGCGGTTCTCGCCGCCCGCATCGTACTCGCCCTTCTGGGCCAGATACTGGGTGAATGCGTCCACAAGGTTGGCATCGCCGGTGCGGTCGCTGTGGCAGAGCAGGTGGGTGGGCTTGTACAGCACGGCAATGTTCTCGTCCTCATAGATGACGGTCACCTTGGGCTGGTTCTGCTGCTTTTTGGGGGCAGGCTTGCGGGCTGCAGGCTTTGCGCCCTCGGGCGGGAAGAATTCATCGTTGATGTACAGCTCAATGAGGTCGCCCGCCTTGAGCCGATCCTCGGGGGCGCCTTTTTTGCCGTTGACCTTGACCCGCTTATTGCGGAAGCTCTTGTACAGCAGGCTGGTGGGGAGATCGCGCGTCACGCTCTGGACAAAGCGGGAAAGCCGCACGCCCTCGTCGTTTGCGGTGGCAGTAAATTGTTTCATAAGATCGTTCCTTTTGTTGGATGAAAGACAAGCCCTCTCCGTCTTTGCTTCGCAAATCCACCTCTCCCAAAGGGAGAGGCAATGCATCTCCCGGGTTCAGTACATGCTGACCGAGAGCCACAAGGGGCTCTCCCTTTGGGAGAGCTGGCAAAGCCGCAGGCTTTGACTGAGAGGGCATATTGATTCATAAAAAAGCCTTTTCTCTATAATAAACCACCCTTTCTTTGAAGTCAACGCAGAATATTTCCTGTGCCCCCTTGTGTTTTGCTGAAAAAACGGTACTATTAGAGTAATAACGCAAAAGGAGAATGACCATGGCGAAGGAAAGCAGCCAGCATAAGGGGCACCGTCAGCGGATGCGCGCCCGGGTAGAGCAGTACGGACTGGAAAGTCTGGAACCCCACGAAGCGCTGGAATATGTCCTTTATATCACCAACACCCGCAAGGACACCAACGGCCTTGCCCATGTCCTCATGGACCGGTTCGGAGACTTTGCCGGGGTGCTGGATGCTTCCGAGGAGGATCTGCTGACGGTGGAGGGCGTAGGCCCCTCTACCGCCCGGATGCTGCATCTTTTGCCGCAGGTCGGCAGATACTATACCCAGTGTGCGGTCAACGGCAAAAAGTGCATGAAGACCACCGACCAGCTGGTCGAATACCTGATGGCACAGTTTGCCGGGACTGTGCAGGAACGCGCCCTGCTGACTGCGCTGGATGGCCGCAGCCGCATCAAGGGGCTGTTCTGGCTGCGGGACGGCACCAGCGACCGGGTGAGTCTGGAGATCAAGGATGTGGTGGCGGCAGCCCTCAAGGGCGGTACCGACAGTGTGGTGCTCTGCCATAACCACCCCAACGGCGTGGCCCTGCCCTCGCGGGAGGATCTGATGGCCACCGAGAATATCGTCCGGGCACTGGGGCTGGTCAAGGTGCATCTGCGGGATCACATCATCCTGACTGAGAGCGAATATTTCTCCATGCGGGAGGCCAACCGCCTGCCGTTCTACGATTTCCAGACCGGGGAGATGCTCAGGCCGTATTGATATTATAAAATAATTGTGTTATAATCAACATGAAAAGTACAACTATTTGTAGTTCTATCTGAGAACAGAAAGGAGAACCGAGACATGGCCGATGAACAGTTCCATCTCGTCTCCAACTATGCCCCCACGGGTGACCAGCCCCAGGCCATTGAGCAGCTGGTAGAGGGCGTTGAGCGGGGCGACCGCTGCCAGACCCTGCTGGGTGTGACCGGCAGCGGCAAGACCTTTACCATGGCCAACGTGATCGCCCGGTGCAACCGCCCCACGCTGGTGCTGGCCCATAATAAGACGCTGGCGGCCCAGCTCTGCACCGAGTTCCGCTCGTTCTTCCCGGACAATGCGGTGGAGTATTTTGTTTCCTACTACGATTACTACCAGCCCGAAGCCTACATCCCCAGTACCGATACCTACATTGAAAAGGACAGCGCCATCAACGATGAGATCGACCGCCTGCGCCATTCGGCCACGGCGGCGCTTTCGGAGCGGCGGGATGTCATCATTGTGGCATCGGTGTCCTGTATCTACTCTCTGGGCGACCCCATCGATTACCGCAGCATGGTCATCAGCCTGCGGCCCGGGATGCAGATGGAGCGGGATGACCTGTGCAAAAAGCTGGTCACCCTGCAATATGAGCGGAACGACATCAATTTTATCCGCAATAAGTTCCGCGTTCACGGCGACACGGTGGATATCTATCTGGCCTACATGAGCGACCTTGCCATCCGGGTGGAATTCTTTGGGGATGAGATCGACCGCATCACGGAGTTCAACCCCGTTACCGGCACCCGGCAGAACGTGGTGAAGCATGTGGCCATCTTCCCGGCCAGCCACTACATCGTCAGCGCCGATAAAAAGGCAGCGGCCATTGAAAAGATCCGCGCCGAGTGTGACGAGCAGGTGAAGAAGTTTACCGCCGAGGGCAAGCTCATCGAGGCCCAGCGCATCCAGCAGCGAACGAACTACGACATCGAGATGCTGACCGAGGTGGGGATCTGCAAGGGCATCGAGAACTACTCGGCGGTGCTGTCGGGCCGTGCGCCGGGCAGTATGCCCACCACCCTGCTGGATTATTTCCCGGAGGATTTTCTGCTTTTTGTGGATGAGAGCCATGTGACCCTGCCGCAGGTGCGTGCTATGTACGGCGGCGACTACGCCCGCAAAAAGACGCTGGTGGAATACGGCTTCCGTCTGCCGTCGGCCTTTGACAACCGTCCCCTCAAGTTTGAGGAGGTGGAAAGCAAACTGAACCAGATGGTGTTCGTCTCGGCCACGCCGGGCGAGTACGAGCGCCGGAACAGCACCCGGATCGCGCAGCAGGTCATCCGGCCCACCGGCCTGCTGGACCCGCTGATCTCGGTGCGGCCTGTGGAGGGGCAGGTGACTGACCTGCTGGGCGAGATCAACGCCCGCACGGCGAAGAACGAGCGTGTTCTTGTGACCACCCTGACCAAGAAGATGGCCGAGGACCTGACCGACTTCTTGACCGAGCAGGGCATCAAGGTCAAATATATGCACCACGAGGTAGATACCTTTGAACGGATGGAGATCATCAAAGATCTGCGCCTGGGCTCCATCGATGTGGTGGTGGGCATCAACCTCCTGCGTGAGGGCCTGGATCTGCCGGAGGTCAGCCTTGTGGCGATCCTGGATGCCGACAAGGAAGGCTTTCTGCGCAGTGAGACCAGCCTCATCCAGACCATTGGCCGCGCGGCCCGCAACGCCGAGGGTCTGGTCATCATGTACGCCGATGAGGTGACGGACAGCATGGAACGCGCCATCACCGAGACCGAGCGCCGCCGTGCCATCCAGATGGCCTACAATGAAGAACACGGCATCGTGCCTAAGACCATCGTCAAGGCCATTGCGGACAGCATTGAGATCAGCGATAAGGCGGAGAACGCAAAGCGGAATACCCGCCGCATGGGCAAACTGGAGCGGGAAGCTGCCATCGAGCGCCTGACCCGGGAGATGAAGGAGGCTGCCAAGCTGCTGGAATTTGAGCATGCGGCCTTCCTGCGTGACCAGATCGACCGCCTGCGCCGGGGCGAGAACCCCACCGTGGACTCGGATGCCGAGACCGAGCGCAGGCAGAACCATGCACAGACACAGAGAAGAGGGAGAAAGTACCTTGGCAAACGATAAGATCGTCATCAAAGGCGCACGGGAGCACAACCTGAAGAATATTGATCTGACCCTCCCGCGCGAAAAATTCATTGTTATGACCGGCCTGTCCGGTTCCGGCAAGTCGAGCCTTGCCTTCGATACCATTTATGCCGATGGCCAGCGCCGCTATGTGGAGAGCCTTTCCAGCTACGCCCGGATGTTCCTGGGCCGGATGGACAAGCCCGATGTGGATGAGATCACCGGCCTGTCGCCGGCCATTTCCATTGACCAGAAGACCACCAGCCACAACCCCCGCTCTACCGTGGGCACCGTGACCGAGATCTATGATTACCTGCGTCTGTTGTATGCCCGGGTGGGCGTGCCCCACTGCCCGGTGTGCGGCCGTGTCATCAGCCAGCAGACCGTGGATGAGATGGTGGATGCCGTGCTCAAGCTGGAGGACGGTACCAAATTCCAGGTGCTGGCTCCCGTGGTACGCCAGCGCAAGGGCACACAGCAGAAGGAGCTGGATGCCGCCCGGCGGGGCGGCTACTCCCGTGTGAGGATCGACGGTAACCTGTATGACTTGGACGAAGAGATCACGCTGGAAAAGAACATCAAGCACACGGTGGAGATCGTGGTGGACCGCCTTGCCATGCGCAAGGGCATCCGGGGCCGTCTGGCAGATTCGCTGGAAACTGCGCTGGCTCTGACCGGCGGCATCGCTGAGATCGATGTCATCGGTGGGGAGTGCATGACCTTCAGCCAGAACTTTGCCTGCCCGGAGCACGGCATCTCCATCGGGGATCTGTCGCCCCGGCTCTTCTCCTTCAACAACCCCCAGGGTGCCTGTGAGAAGTGCACGGGCCTTGGTACGTTTATGCGGGTGGACGAGGAGCGCATCCTGCCCAATAAAAACCTGTCCATCCGGCAGGGGGCCATCAAGGCCAGCGGCTGGTACTACGCCGAGGGCTCTGTCAGCGAAATGTACTACCTTGGTCTGGGTAAAAAATACGGATTTACGCTGGACACGCCCATCAAGGATATGAGCACCGAGGCAGTGAACGCCCTGCTCTACGGCACCAACGGCGAAAAGATCGAGATGCACCGAACCAACGAGTTCGGCAGCGGGGTCTACTATAATACGTTTGAGGGCATCGTGGAGAACCTGGAGCGCCGCTTCCGGGAGACCAACAGCGAGTGGATGAAGGAAGAGATCGGCAGCTTCATGTCCGGCGTGGAGTGCCCGGACTGCCACGGCAAGCGCCTGAAGCCGGTGGTGCTGGCAGTGACCGTTGGGGATAAGAACATCAGCGAGTTCTGCGAAATGTCCATCCGGGATGAGCTGAAATTTATTGCCGAAAATGAGCCGAACCTGACCGAGAAGCAGAGGCAGATCGGCGGTCAGATCATGAAGGAGATCCGGAACCGCCTGCAGTTTTTGCAGAGCGTGGGTCTGGATTACCTGACCCTGGCCCGCGCGGCTGGCACCCTGTCCGGCGGCGAAAGCCAGCGCATCCGCCTCACCACCCAGATCGGCAGTGCGCTGTCCGGCGTGCTCTATGTGTTGGACGAGCCCAGCATTGGCCTGCACCAGCGTGACAACGACAAGCTCATTGCGACCCTGAAGAACCTGCGGGACCTCGGTAATACCGTCATCGTGGTCGAGCACGACGAGGATACCATGCGCAGCGCGGACTATATCGTGGATGTGGGCCCCGGCGCGGGCGTTCACGGCGGCGAGATCGTGGCGGCGGGTTCCGTGAAGGATATCTGTAAGGCCAAGCGGAGCATCACCGGCGATTATCTTTCCGGCCGCAAGCGCATTGCCGTGCCCCAGACCCGCCGCACCGGCAATGGAAACTTCCTGACCGTGAAAGGTGCCCGGGAAAACAACCTGCGCAACATTGATGTCCGGTTCCCGCTGGGGGAGTTCGTCTGTGTGACCGGCATTTCCGGTTCCGGCAAGTCCAGCCTGATCAACGAGATCCTGTACAAGACGCTGGCCTGTGAGCTGAACGGTGCCCGCAGCCGTGCGGGCAAGTGCGACGGGGTGGAGGGTCTTGAGTTTGTGGATAAGGTCATTGGCATCGACCAGCAGCCCATCGGCCGCACGCCCCGCTCAAACCCGGCCACCTATACCGGCGTGTTCAACGATATCCGCGCCGTCTTTGCCGAGACCCAGGATGCAAAGATGCGCGGCTATGGCCCGGGCCGGTTCAGCTTCAACGTCAAGGGCGGCCGCTGTGAGGCTTGTGAGGGCAACGGCATCCTGCAGATCGAGATGCACTTTTTGCCGGACGTCTATGTCCCCTGCGAGGTGTGCAAGGGCGCGCGCTATAACCGCGAGACGCTGGAGGTAAAGTATAAGGAAAAGACCATCTCTGACGTGCTGAACATGACCGTGGAGGAGGCGGTGGTGTTCTTTGCCAACCAGCCCAAGATCGCCCGTAAGCTGCAGACCCTGCTGGATGTGGGCCTTGGCTATGTGACCCTGGGTCAGAGTGCCACCACCCTGTCCGGCGGCGAGGCCCAGCGTGTCAAACTGGCCAATGAGCTAGCCCGACGCAGCACCGGCAAGACGGTGTATATCCTCGATGAGCCTACCACAGGCCTGCACATTGCGGACGTGCATCGCCTGATCGAGGTGCTGCAGAAGCTGGTGGATGCGGGCAACACGGTCATTGTCATTGAGCACAACCTGGATCTCATCAAGTGTGCCGACCACATCATTGACCTTGGCCCTGAAGGCGGCAGCGCCGGCGGCCTGGTGATTGCCGAGGGTACGCCCGAGCAGGTGGCCGAGGTGCCCGGCAGCTTTACCGGCCAGTATCTCAAGCCCCTGCTGGAAAAGGACAGACAGTTGCGGGCCGCGGAAGCGGAAACTGGTGCAAAAGCAAAAATATAAAGCGGCGCTCATACGACGAAAATCATACTTTTCTTGAAAAAATCAGAAAAAGATGCAGAAAAGTGTTGACAAAACCCGGAAAGATGCGTATAATATCTTTTGTCGCCAATGCTTCGGTAGGGAGGCAGAGGACGATATCCGGGTGTAGCGCAGTTTTGGTAGCGCGCTTGAATGGGGTTCAAGAGGCCGTGAGTTCGATTCTCGCCACTCGGACCAGATGATTCCCAGTCGAACAACTGTTCGACTGGGAATTTTTTTGTTTTTCAGAAGCAGACGCTTCGGAAAGATTAAAATAAATAAGCATTTCCGTGTCTGTGATCTCGATGCGATTTACAAAGGTATCAATGATCCTGCGGTTATAATCCTCGGTACGTTCATTGGGAGAGATAAGGAACTGCTCCAATAGGAAGAGGATGCGCTCACGATCCAGAACGGGTGGATGAACTTCTTTCAGGGATTCTAATTGATAGTTGAGGGTGCTTTCCTGCTGCTCCAAGTCAGCAAGGCGGGCGGACAGACGAGAGCTGGCAGTACCGTTTTCAATGGATTCAATGATATTGTTGATTTTTCGGCGCACATCAGCCAGGTTTTGCTCTAACATTGCACGCTCTGGATCGGGCTGGTTGACATCTGCCTGCTGTGCAGCGGCAATAGCGTCGGCCAGATCTTCAAGAGTGTCTGGACGAAGGATATTTTCACAGATGGCATTGACCACAAGATTCTCGGCAACATCTTTTGGGATGTTTTTCTTTTTGCAGGTACCGCCATCAGCTTTATTCCCGCAAGCATAGTAATAGTAAACATCGTTGCGGCAGTTGTGGCCGGAGATACCCCGCATCAGACTGTGGCAGCAACCGCAGAAAAGCTTGCCAGAGAGCAAGTAATCAGCATGGGAACTATGTGGTGCACGGTGCTGTTTATTGAGCGTGAGCATTTTCTGCGCCCTCTTCCATAAATCATCGTCGATGATGGCGGGGATTGCCCCATCAATACGGACATCGTAGGCTTTGCAGATATAAACACCATGATAGGCTTCATTCTGGATGATGCGAGGAATGCTGCATTTGTTGAAGGCGTTGCCCTTACTGGTACGGAGCCCGGCAGCGTTCAGCTGCTCCACGATGGAAGCGCTGCTTTCTCCGGCCGCATAGTGCTCAAAGATGAATCGAATGGTCGGGGCGTTTTTCTCGTCGATAATAAATCGCTTGTGTTCATCCGTAGTAAGCCCCAGGGGGCGGCTGGGATTGATGGCTCTTCCTTTCAATGCGGATTCCCGCATACCACGCCGCATCTTTTGAGCCAGTTCTGCGGAATAGTATTCGGCCAGGGATTCCATCAGACCTTCCAGAATAATGCCCTCGGGCCCTTCCACAGAGCTTTCGGCTGCATAAAGAATGCGAACTCCGTTATCCCGCAGTTTCTTTTTGTAGACCGCGCTATCATAGCGATTGCGGGCAAAACGGTCGGTTTTCCAGCAGATCACGAGATCAAACAGATGTTTGCTGCTATCTGCGATCATCTGCTGAAAAGCCAGCCTGGATTCAACACCACGGCCCGAAATGTGCCGGTCAATGTATTCATGCACGATAGTCAAGCCATGCTGCCGGGCGTAGGCTTCGCAGTCCCGGCGCTGGCCCTCGATGCTCTGCTCGGTCTGCTGGGAACCGCCGCTGTAACGGTAGTAGGCAACAAGACGGTTCCCGGGAGATACTTTCTTTTTTCTTGCCATGATTGCTCCTTGTGCGCTGAGCAGGATCATGGTACAATGAAATTGCTCAGCAGGCGTGTTTTCTTATCCTATGATTATTCTCCGACAGACAGATTCCCCATCTGGCCCCGGCGGCTCTATCGTACAGAGCTGCCGGGGATTCTTTTTTGTCGTTAGACCTTGACAATGAGGTAGAGAATAGTCTACAATGATGCTGTAACTAATATTTAGTTACAGAAAGAAGGTGGGCTGAATAGAATATGAGTAAAGTGGAGACACTGATAAGGAAGCTTTGCCAAAAGCCCACTCCGGCAGACTTCCGATATTCAGACCTCAAGAAAATAATGGCCTCATTTGGATATGTGGAATCCAATAAAGGCGCAACTTCTGGCTCTCGTGTTCGCTTTTACAACAAAGAAACCGGTGCATCGATGATGCTGCATAAACCGCATCCGGGTGATGAGATGGTAAAAGGAGCCGTTGAGAGCGTGGTAACGTTTTTAAGGGAGCATGGTCACATATGAATAGTGTATTGCGCTATAAAGGGTATTCGGCAAGGCCGGAATTTTCAGTTGATGACAAAGTTTTTTATGGCAAAATCCTTGGAATTGATGATCTTGTAGACTTCTATACAGCAGATGCCGGAAAGCTGGAAGAAGAATTTCATGCGGCAGTAGATGATTATCTGGAATTTTGCGAAGAAGTTGGCAAGGCACCGCAGAAGGCATTCAGCGGAACATTCAATGTTCGCGTTGCGCCGGAACTGCATAGAAGAGCTGCACAAAAAGCACAAGAGGAGAAAACCTCGCTGAATCAAATCGTGGAGAGTGCGTTGGCGGAGTATTTGGAACCGGATCACCAGAAAACAGCTGTGATGGTGCTGCCGCCAGAAGTTACAAAGCAATTTACGCAGCCGGTTCAGACGGTGAAAACGAGCGGGTTTGATGCGACGAGAACAGAGGCGTGGAATTATATGAACAAGAACGGGAGGGTGAAGGTATGCTGAAAGATCTTTTTGATGGAACATGCCGAATTGCACCACTCCACATGGAATGGAAAACATTAGAACTGTTAAATGATCCAATGGAAAAAGCTGAGCTCATTGTAGAAGATTCTGTTACATGGGAAAGAGCGAGTGATTGCTTGCGCGTGATCTGTACCCGTAAGGCTGGTTTTTTGCCGGAATGTAGCTTTTCTGTTACTGTTTCTTATGTAGTAGAGCACATTCTTCAAAAAGTGGATACCTTGAACGATGTTTCAGATGAAGAAATTGATAAAGAGGTACATGAACACCTTGGCTTTTACATTCAAGAGAATCAGGGCCTTATGAGCCGTGTCTCGCTGATTATTTCGCAAATGTCCTCTGCTTTTGGAGCTCCGCCGCTGGTTCTGCCGCCGAGTTATCAAATGAAATCTTAAATCTTATACCCACCCCCACCGGCTGAGCCCGGCGGGGGTATTGTTTTGCCCCGCTGGTGTTGCCGCACTGGCGGGGTTATTTTTGTTTGTGGGACTGATTCCAAAATGGAAACAGTTCATTTGAGCGGATAGCCGTTTTTGGTAACAACTGTTTTTTCAACAAGGCTTATGCCGTCAAGGTTGGATTTGCGTATACCGCCACCATTGACATAAACATCGTACAAAGTGAGAATTTCGTTTTTCATTTCATCAGTGAGAGTAAAGTCGAAGCTTTGCGTTGTTCCCTGGAGCCTTATTTTAATCTCATCATTTTGATGCTGAATCAAATCATCCATGAAAGAAAGCATTTGATTTGTCAAATCAAAACTGATGTTTTCGAAGACGGTCCCATCGCTTCCGAGCGAATAGGAATGATTACAGTTAGAGAATATGTAGCGGTTATCACCGATTTTAATGAGAATCGAGTTGAGGTCTGCCCAATGGTATCCATGATAATCAAATTCCAAAACGTAAAAATCGGCGGGATCTGTTAGACTGATAAAGGGGCTGACTAAGATAACAGCACTTGCGGAGGATGTGACAATAGTTTTACCATCTGCCCATCCTGAGGAACGAACATAGGTTATTCCAGTCATATCATCTGCAGTAAGGCTGAGATCATCTCTCCCATTAAAAATGCTGCGATTAAATTCAGCAGATGCAAATGCGGAAACAGGGATGGAAACCATTAGCAGAACAATTAGTGCAAGGGAAATAAGTGTCCTTTTCATTTAATGTCCTCCGCCTTAACTAACGTTGCGATAGGAATAAGATTTGTAAAAACGGTAGCAACTTTTTTCCCGCAAACCGGGCATAAAATATCTTCAAGATCCCGAAGTCCTTCATGAGTAGATGTGCTATCATACTCCAAAAGTGAACCACAATTATTGCAAGTTGTACGGTGAATCATAATGGGTATATCCTTTCTGCAATGAAAACTTAGTTTACAGCGTCAAAACAGTCATCATAGCCATGTTCATAGCCTTCGTCATAGGCTTCTTGATAATTGTCTGCTGCGCCGTCTGGGTAACCAGCGTCATAACCATGATCCCAGCCTTCATCATAACCTACCGAATAGCCAGCATCATATTCATTGCGAATACTTTCGTTTTCCACCTGGCAAGCTTCGTATCCCGCCTTATAGCCTTTGTTATATGATGCTTCCTGATTCTGAGCATAGCCATCATCGAATCCATCGTCCCAACCATTATTATAGCTATCATGGGACATCTGAGAAACGGCATTTTGATAATATGGAGAATCAGGACGATAGAAATCATAATATCCGGCACCAATACGGATACCGAAGTACAAGCCAACAAGAAGAAAAACAATCATTAGAATCGTGATAAGAAATAAAAAGCGATATTTATGTGATTTTGGATCGGCCACCATAATTCCTCCCTTACTTACGCTTCTTTCGTAACCAATCCATCCGCAGCAGGTTTTTTATAGTATCCTGTACGATGCAAGTCCTCTGCATACTCAATGACCTTAGACTGACCTTCTTCATTCAGTTTATCGAAAACCGAGAGCAAAGAGGTCTGGGCCTTGGTGAGGGAGGCCTGTGTCGGTTCGGCATCTTCCATTCCCATTAGATAAGTGGGAGTGGTATCTAGTACCAATGCAAGTTTTTCAAGAATAGAACGTTTCAGGTTGACAACAAGGCCATTTTCATATTTATAGATGGCCGCTTTTTGCACACCAACTTTGGCACCGAGTTCTTCCTGCGTCATCTGATGCTCAATGCGAAGCTGGCGTATCCGTTCGCCGGTGGTCATAGGACATCACCCTTTCATACGTTGTATCTTAATAATAACACAGATAATCTAAAAAGCAAGAAAAAATATCTTGACAAGATTCATACAACATGCTAATATTTAAGTATCCTAAAAAGATACTTAAATATAGAACAATATTTAAGGGGATGGATGAACGGAGGTGAAAAAGGGTGAATAAGAGAAAACTCAATGCTGTTATGCAGTTGCATGGGGAATCGCAACAAAATCTGGCGGATTTCCTCGAAATGAGCCTCTCACGGTTGAATGCCAAAATCAATGAATACCGTGGAGCGCAGTTTCGGCAGAATGAGATTGCAGCCATTCAGGAGCATTACGGTTTGACCGCCGAGGAGGTGAACGAGATATTTTTTGCTTCATTGGTATCTCAAAAAGATTCTAATGGACCGGCGGCTTGACCCCACCGACCCGAAAAAGAGTGCATGAAAAAGCCCAGGCGGGGAGCCGGGGACAGAGAGATGAAAGGAGAAAATAACGTGACGGTAAAGATTACAGGTAACCCCAAAGAAATTGCCGCCCTTGTATTAGCGGTACAGGAGCGGCAGATTCGGGATGGCTTTATTGGAAAGCGTCCGATTGAGGATGATGGAATCAAGGATTGTGCAATGACGGCAGGTTTGTCAGAAAAGAGTTTCGGGTGATGTGATCCACTGTGCCCCGGTATCCTGAATAACAAGGATATCGCATTCTTCACTGACGGTTTGATTGATCTGGGCATAGTGCTGAACCCCGGCAACGGAACGGGTCAGGAATCGCAGATAATTGATGGATTCCTGAAGCGGAAAGGCATTGCGCTCCACCGGAAACATGTCGGTCAGCTTTATCAGTATCTCTGATTCACCGGAAAATGCGAGACAGTTTCCATTTTCATTGGTTAATTCCGTAATGGCTTCAGACACCAATGAAGTGGATAAGACGATGCGATTGCCGTTACTTATAGCAGCACCGATCAGAACAACGTTCCGTTTTCCGGCAATAGCCAGAAGCTCCTGCTTGAGCAGCCGGAGTTCATCTTCGATGGAAAGAGATTCATTCAACTGCGAAAGACATCGTTTGATGGTACAGGACGTACGGGTCTGATTTTCCAGTCCGGATGCGCCGGTATAGGTGATTCCGTGGCCGGATTTTGTGAGGAAGATTTTTTGCTCATGATCAGTGAGAACAAAAGATTCTGTTGAATTTGTTTGTTCATCGGAAATTGTGGTCGTTAATCTTCGATCTGCGGACATTACAATTCCATACGGATTGGACAAAACGATAGCCAGTGACATTGTCTGAGTAGCCTCCTTTTGATTTTGAGTATAGCACAGAGGAGAAGAACGGACAAGAACACATGAAAAAGCCCCGGCGGGGAGCCGGGGAAAATGGAGAAATTATGAAGTACGAAGAAATTATGGCGTGCATCCAGGATATCAACGGCCCTTGGAGCAATGCCGCCTGTATGGGCTACTGCCGGATGGCAATGCAGAACGCCGGAGTGGACGAGTGTACCCAGAGGAAGGTCCTGCGGGAACTGGAAGCCTGTTTTGATCAGGTGAGCGTGAAAGCAGCGCAAGAGATGGCCGAATCGGCTGATGACCCGAACGGGCCGCTGATGCAGACTTTTAGTCCAGACTGAGAAAGGAGAAACCTATGGACCGTTATATGATCGTGATTCCGGCGAAGAACCGGGCATTCAACATGAAGTGTGATGATGGTGACAGCATGAAGCTGGAAACCCTGCAGAAGCTGGTGGGCGGGCCGATCGAGCCGGTGCCCGCCTTGCTGAGCGCCGAGTGGGCGCGGGAGAAGGACGTGGACGGCATTCTGCTGCTGGTGAACGAGGAAGGGCTGATGAAGGAGCGCTCCCTGACGAACCAGCGCGCCAGTGAGATGACGGCGGCAGAGCTGGTGGGCCCGGCGATTGTGGCTGCAAAGCGCGGCGAGGAGCTGATCGGCTTTGCAAAGCCTGTGGTGGACACCATTTGTGCCGAATGGCTGTGAGGTGCTGCCATGGGCCGAAAGCAGAAACTGCCCTTTGAGCACTGGCAAATTATTGAATTGCTGCACATCACACAGGATTTTTACTCAAAACCGGAGAATGAGGCTGCATTTCAGGAATGGAAGGCGGCCAGAGATGCGAGAAAAGCAAAAAGGCCCGCCGGTGCTGGAACACCGACGAGCCAACCAGGGTGATGGTCTGACAACACATCACCAGAAGTTTAACACAGAGCTGGAGGATTTGCAAATGAAAAAGAAGATCACGGGCAGAGTGCTGAGCGCCGGTGCCATTGTGCTGGGACTGGCTGCCGCAGGCTGCGGCGGGGCCATTGAGAACGCGGAAAACGGCTGGGCAATGCTGGGCTACACGCTGCTGGCCATCGTGCTGGGGTGTGCAGCCCTGGCGCTGGCCGGGCTGGGCCTGGTGGTGGAGCAGCGGAAGGAGCCGCAGAAGATCCACAAGGTACCGGAGAACACGGTGAAGAAGGCCGTCTGCGGCAGAAAGGTGGGGTAAGGATGAAAATCACGATTTACAGAAATGGAAACGATGGCGGTCTGAGTATTGAGGATGGTGAGAGTGAAGCGGATGTTACACGGGTGATCATGCAGTCGGCAGTAAGTTTTGTTGTCAACAGTGTGCCCAGTGACCTGAACAACACCCAGAAAGAGGAGATTGTTCGGAACTTTGCAAAGGCCGCAGAACTGGAAATGCGGTTGGCACTGAGCCGTAACCCGGTGACAGGCCGTTTTGAGGATAAAGAAGCTGCTTTTATGGAAGAGCTGATAAAACGGGCGATGGAGGCCAAGCAGAAATGACGTTGGAAGAGTACAAGAATATTCTGATTACCGGGACACCGAGTGACCGGGCACGGGCGATTGCCGAGGCCGGGAACGACAGGAGCCTGACCGACGAGGAGTTCCACGAGCTGACGGCCATGATCAAGGGCGTTGTGCGGCCCGGGCGGCGGAAGATGACCCCGGACGAGGCAAAGCTCTGGGCCGAGGTGAGCCGGATCAACACCCGGTTGAAGGACGAGATGGTGAACGCGGGCTTTGCGGTGAGGGCCCTGCCCGGCGACCTGCAGGAGGATGCGATCAACGTTCTTTCCCGCACGGTGAGCGGGATGCTGGGCGACCTGACCGCCATGATGGCAGAGACCGGGGAGCCGTGAGATGGACGGCACCCAGTGTGTACATGTGTTTGAGATCACCCGGAGCCGGTGCCTGAGTTGTGGGGGCCGGAACCGGGCGTGCGGGGAATATGAAGAACGGAGAAGTTACCATGAAAACAAAGATGAGCCTTTCGGCGGAGATGGACCTGACCCAGGACAGCGTGGTGCAGCTGACCTGCTGGTGCGGGCAGATCGCCTTACATGAGCTGTGGGGGCTGGGCCGCACCCGGCTTGACCGGATCACCAGACGGAAGGAGCTGCTGGGCAGCCAGAGCCTGGCTGTGGTGATGCAGCCGGACAAGAACGGGATGCCCCAGACGGAGAAGGCCCGGCGGATGCGGGCGGAGGCGATCCCCAAGGGCGTGCCGACGGAATTCCGGGTGCCTGCGTTGCGGACACCCCGCACCCGGCGGGAGCAGCAGCTGAAAATGGTGGGCGACCGGGCAGCGACCATGGCCTGGCAGTTGATGGCGCTGGCCTGTGTGCAGGAGCTGGGGTTTGGAGCAGACCGGCTGAACCGGCTGTATGCAGAGATGCGCCACAACTACGAGCAGCTGAATGAGTGGGGCAAGACGGACGGGCTGGACGTGGCCATGGAAAAGCTGCGGCGCTGCGCCTGCGATGCCTTGCAGACTGAGGACATCGTGGTGGAGAACGTGGACGACGAAAAGACAGTGCAGACCCTGAGCCGAAGCTACAAGGAGCAGGAAGTGGAGTTTCTGAAGCGGGCCGTGATGATGGCAGCGGGCCGCAAGGCCTGCCGCCAGAGCCTGAATGTGCTGAACGAAGAGAGTGTTCGGCAGAAATGTGCTGCTGCCATGGCAGCGGCTACCGGAAGCAACCTCTCACCGCTGCGGTCTGGCTATGCCAGCGCCTTGCAGAGCTCCCCTGATATGGGAGCCAAGGATCAAGGAGGACGATAAGATGCAGAGTGGATGCAGATGGGTATACACCCTGATGGACTGGGACACCGGCGAGGTGGTGGCCAAGGGCACCAGCGTGGAGCTGGTAGAGCAGGGATATTTTCCCGATGTGAACAAGCTGAGCAGCGTTTGGAATAATCTGGAAAAGTGCAAGAACCCCAGCCCGAAGAACTACCGGTGGAAGATGGAGCGGAAGAGCACCAAGGACGACCGGGTGGAGAGGGCCCGGGCAGAGGGCCTGAGCGCGGACGAGCGGGCCGAGACCCGGATGGTGCGGGTGTACAGCTGCTACGGTGCGGACGGCACCCTGCTGGGCAAGGGCACGGCGGCAGAGCTGAAGGACAAGGGATTGTTTGGCAGCGAGGGCACAGTGCACGAGTGCTACCGCAAGCGGGGCGGCGTGTACAAGCCCGGCGGCGTTACGCGGATGGAGATGGAGCTGTGCCAGAAACGGATCCGGCACCCCATGAAGCTGCCGGATCAGCCAGCAAAGGTGAAGCGCAAGCCCATTGGCGGCGTGATCGACCCCAGCGCCCTGGCCTATGACGTGCATGACCTGATGATCTACAACGAGAAGGCCAGGAAAATTGGAAAGCCGGAACTGACCTACGGATACTGGGCGGAAAAAGGAAAGCCCGCCACACCTTAAACACCTTAATCTTATTATGAAGAGCAACGGATACGATGGACCTGACACGCCACCGTATCCGTTACGTTTCATAATACCTTTATAAAGAAAGAGGGGGAAGGTCCCTCTTTGGGGAGCTAGTATACCCGTTATTTCTGTGACGGATGTGTCACGGGAAAGAGAATATCAGCAGAAAGTGAAAGCCAGCAGGAGGGCACCGGGATGCGGAATACCTACACCAGAGAGAAGAGAACCCTGTGTGGGGAGAGCTACATGGAGGTAGACCTGTATGCCATTACCCCGGAGGAACACCAGGCCAAGCGCAGGAAGAAGTGCAGGCCCAGCAGTGAACGGCAGAAGCGGCGGAATGCCCAGCACGCCCACCGGCGGAGGGTGCAGAAAGCAAACGCCAATTTCACGGTGCTGGGGTTCTACCTGACCCTGACCTATGCGGAAGAATACCTGCCGGAAAGCATGGAACAAGCCGAAAAAGACCTGCGGAACTACATACGCCGACTAAAAACGGCAATTTTAGCTGCCTTTGGCCCGGGCTTTGCCCTGCGATACATGGGGCTGACCGGCTGCGGACGAAAAAGCGAACGCTACCATCATCACCTGCTGATCGAGTGCCCAGGGCTGACTATGCGACAGAATGCAGACTTTCGGCAGCTGCTCGAGGACAAATGGTCCGCACGCCAACCGGACGGCAGCTATGAGCTTTTGGGTACAGCTAACGCTGATCGGCTGAACCTGCAGAACCGGCTGGATGACCTGATCACCTACTTCGAGAAGCACGGGCAGCTGCGCTGGTACGAGAGCAGAAGCCTGATCCAGCCGGTGGAGCTGGTACCCAATGACACCAGATGGAGCCGGAAGCAGCTACGCAAAGGCTGCACGGACTGCAAGGACAGTGCCTATTGGTGGGAGCAGAAATACCCGGGCTGGAAATTCGTGCGCTGCGTGGTACCGGAACCGGAGAGCCCCGGATGCGAGAAAGAGGGCTGGGATGCGGATGACCTGCGGTGCTATGTGGTGATGGTGAAGCAGAAGGTGGGACATGCCTTTGCGAAAGTTCGCACCTGACAGATAAAACACCGGTATTTTGCGCGTTATACCCATGCGAAAAGAAGGTGGGGCGGTGACAAAAGAGCAGAAGAAAGCGACCCGGCAGGCTCTGCGCCGATATGGCGAGGGGTCTGTTTGTGCTGCCTGGGCGCAGGTGATCGGGGCGGTGCTGGCCTGGTACGACCGCAATGACCCGGTATGCGCCCAGCTGCTGCGGCTGCGCTACCTGCAAGGTCTGCCCGAGGAAAAGGTGATCGCCCGGCTGTATGTGGGGCGGACGACCTACTACACCAAAGAGTTGGAAGCTCTGAGCACCGTGGCAGTGTGTGCAGCGGATGCAGGGCTGCTGCCCGGCGGGCAAATGTCCGGGGTATTTTGAGCGGGCGAGACGTGGTAGGCTATTTGCAAAGGCAGGTGAGAGAGTTGGCGAAGAAGCGGGCGTACTGCAAGAACACGGTGGCCGGGAAGCAGCGGGGAAAGAAATACCAGGCGGCGTTCCGGGCAGAAGTGGTAATGGCCATGCTGGGCTCCAACTCCATCTGCGTCGTGGCGAAGAAGTACGGCGTGCCGGAGAGCACCATCCGCAGCTGGATGAGCGAGGAGGCAGGCCGCAGTGATGCCTTTGCAAAGGCCCGGCAGGAAGCCGCGCGGGAGATCGCCATCCGGGCAAGCCTGGGCGTACGGGCACAGGTGACCTTTTTGCAGGGCCGGGCCGCTGAGAGCCAGCGGGCGGCGCAGATCACGGAGAGGCTGCACCGGCGTTTGGACGAGGACACCCGGGCCCGTGACTTTGCCGTGGGCACCCTGCTGAAGGACGACCCGGAGGAGCTGGCGGATGCCACCGAGACCGGGCTTGTGGTGTATGCCAGCCCGGGCAGCTACGACAGGCAGCTAGATGACACGGAACGCAGGCGGCTGAACGCAGAACTGGAGCGGTACGAGGGCCGGGTGATGAGCGACAAGAACGCGGCCGGTGTGGCCAAGGTGCTGATGGAAGTGGCCGAAAAGGCTGCTGCCATGGCCCCGGCGGAGAACACCGACAGCGAGAGCGGTCCGCCGATGGTGGAGATCGCGGCAGCCAGTGAGACGGACGGCCAGCAGGAGGTGGAAGTGGATGGCGGCACAGAGGATGCGTGACGGCAGACCGGTGATCTGGTCGCCACAGCCTGCCCAGGCACGGTTCATGCAGCGTACCGAGAACGAAGTGCTGTATGGCGGGGCCGCAGGCGGCGGAAAGAGCGACGCGCTGGTGATCGAGGCCCTGCGGCAGGTGGAGATCCCACACTACCGGGGGCTCATCATCCGAAAGACGTTTCCCCAGCTGCGGGAGCTCATTGACAAGACCATGCGGTATTACAAGCCGGTTTTCCCAAAAGCCCGGTACAACAGCAGCACCCACTGCTGGACCTTTCCCAGCGGGGCAAAGATCTATTTTGGCAGCCTGAACCATGCCCAGGACAAGTACAACTACCAGGGCCAGGCCTACGACTTTATCGGCTTTGACGAGCTGACCCATTTCACCTGGGAAGAGTACAGCTACCTGCTGAGCCGAAACCGACCCAACGGCCCCGATACCCGGGTCTACACCCGGGCCACGGCCAACCCCGGCGGCATCGGCCACGGATGGGTGAAGGCAAGGTTCGTCAGCCCGGCCCCGCCCGGCACCCGGATGGTGCAGATGGTAAAGGCCAGGGCTCCGGACGGACGGGAGATCGTGCAGCGGCGGACCCGCATCTTTATCCCCAGCACCGTGTTTGACAACGCGGCCCTGCTGGAAAATGACCCGGGCTACTTGGGCACGCTGGCTGCATTGCCGGAAGCGGAGAAGAAAGCCCTGCTCTACGGCGACTGGGACAGCTTTACAGGGCAGGTGTTCACCGAGTGGAAGAACGACCCGGCCCACTACGACGACCAGCGGTGGACACATGTGATCCGCCCGTTCCGCATCCCGGGACACTGGAAGATCTGGCGGGGGTACGATTTCGGCTACTCGAAGCCCTTTTCCGTGGGATGGTATGCGGCGGACGAAGAGGGCAGGCTTTACCGCATCCGGGAGCTGTACGGCTGCACCGGGACCCCCAACGAGGGCATCAAAGCTGACCCTGTGAAGCAGGCGAGGATGATCCGGGAAGCAGAAGAGAACGACCCCATGCTCCGGGGCCGCACCATTCTGGGCGTGGCCGATCCGGCCATCTTCAACGAGAGCCAGGGCGAGAGCATTGCTGCCATGCAGGAAAAGAGCCCGAACTTTCTGCACTGGGCTCCCGGCGACCACACCCGGCTGGCGGGCAAGATGCAGTTCCACTACCGGCTGGCGTTCCAGGCGGACGGGCGGCCTATGCTGCAGGTGTTCAACACCTGCAAGCACTTTATCCGCACCATCCCGAACCTGGTATACAGCGAGAGCAACGTGGAGGACATTGACACCGACCAAGAGGATCACATCTACGACGAGTGCCGGTATGTGTTGATGGAGAATCCCCTCAGCCCGCCCCGGACAGAGCCGGTGCAGCCCATGCCGGATGACCCGCTGGAGCTGGGGAAGAAAACGAGGTTTTTTAGAGTATGACCGACGTGATCGGCACAGAGCAGGTGGCGAAGGCCACGGCGCTGTTACAGAGATACAAGACCGGCAAGGCGGCGCTGGACAAGCGGATCGTGGATAACGAGCTGTGGTTCCGGATGCAGCACTGGGCCAACTACCAAAACGAGATGATGGAGGGCAAGCCCAAGCCTTCCAGCGGGTGGCTGTTCAACAGCATTGCCAACAAGCACGCGGACGCCATGGACAACTACCCGGAACCCAACGTGCTGCCCCGGGCAGCGGACGACGAGCAGACCGCCAAGGTGCTTTCCAAGATCCTGCCGGTGCTGCTGGAACAGGCAGAATACGAGCAGGTGTACAGCGACACCTGGTGGCGCAAGCTCAAGCAGGGCACCGGCGTGAAGGGCATCTTCTGGGACCCGGGGTTACGGAACGGCGTGGGAGACATCTCCATCAAGAGCATGGATCTGCTGATGATGTACTGGGAGCCCGGCGTGATGGACATCCAGGACAGCCCCCACCTGTTCAGCCTGGCGGTGGCCGACAACGAACAGCTGAGGGCCCAGTACCCCCAGCTGGAAGGCCACACCGGCAGCACGCTGGAAGTGGCAAAGTACATTCACGACCAGAGCATTGACACCTCGGACAAGAGCGTGGTGGTGGACTGGTACTACAAAAAGGCCCGGGAGAACGGCCCGCCTCTGCTGCACTACTGCAAGTTCTGCAACGGCGTGGTGCTCTACGCCAGCGAGAACGACCCGGCCCTTGCTGACCGGGGATTCTACGACCACGGCAAGTACCCCTTTGTGTTCGACACCCTGTTCGTGGAAGAGGACAGCCCGGCGGGCTTTGGGTACATCGACGTGATGAAGGACACCCAGACCGCCATTGACGAGATGAACGCCGCCATGGACGAGAACATGAAGCTTTCGGCCAAGGCGCGGTACATCATCCAGGACGGGGCGGGCATCAACGAGAAGGAGCTGGCCGATTTTGGCAAGGACATCGTCCACGCGGCAGGGCGGGTGACGGACGAGACCCTGCGGCCCTTACAGACAGCGGGGCTGGCGGGCAACCTGATCACCTACCGGGACGCGAGAGTGGCGGAGCTGAAGGAGATCAGCGGCAACCGGGATGTTTCCCAGGGCGGCACCACCAGCGGCCTGACTGCGGCTTCTGCCATTGCGGCGCTGCAGGAGGCTGGCTCGAAGCTCTCCCGTGATATGCTGAAAAGCGCTTACCGGGCCTTTGCAAAGGAGTGCTATTTCATCATCGACCTGATGCGGCAGTTCTACGACGAGAGCCGGGTCTACCGCATTACCGGCGAAAGCGGCCAGCCGGAGTATGTACGGTTCTCCGGGGCAATGCTGCAGCCCCAGCCGGTTGGCATGATCGGCGGGGTGGAGCTGGGCAGCCACGAGCCGGTGTTCGACATCACGGTATCGGCTGCCAAGAAGAGCACCTTCAGCCGCCTTTCCCAGAACGAGACGGCAAAGGAGTGCTACCAGATGGGGCTGTTTGCCCCGGCCAACGCTGACGCGGCGCTGGCGGTGCTGGACATGATGGACTTTGAGGGCATCGAAAAGGTGCGGGAACGGGTGCAGCAGAACGGTACCCTGTACACCCAGCTGCAGCAGGCCATGGAGCAGCTGCAGAAGCTGAGCGCCATCATTGACCAGCAGAACGGCACCAACATGAGCGCCATGGCCGGGGCCGCTGCACAGGCGGCCGGAACCACGGGCGGCGGCAGCGGCGGACAGACCACCGCAAAGACGGCGACCAACGGCCTGGGGGCTGTGGTGGGCGGCGGAGGCAACAGCCTGGCCACCCAGGCGGCAAAGCGGGCCATGAACGTGAATAATCCGAATAAATGACCCTCTCAGCGCGCAATGCGTCTGACGACGCAGTTGCTTGCAGCTCCCCAGAAAGGGGAGCCCTGCTTAGAGGAAATTTTGGAAGGAGCGATAGAATGATCCAGATCACTTACAACGAGATGGGAGACATGATGTTCCTGCGGGCCGAGGGGCACGCGGAGTTTGCACCCAAGGGGCAGGACATTGTATGTGCTGCCGTGAGCGCGCTGATGCAGACGCTGGCATACAGTCTGGACAGCGGGACCGTGACCTGTGCCGATGACAGGAACCTGATGGTGGTACAGGCAAAGCAGGGCACTGACAGCCTGGCAAAATTTGAGCTGGTGACAGACGGTCTGATCCTGCTGGCGGATGCCTACCCGGAGCATGTGCGGTACATCAACATGCACGCAGACAAGGCAGATGCCATTGATCTGCAGATGTTTGCAGACGGGGGCACAGGTGCCAACGGGAACGGAACGCCCTCTCAGTCCGCTGGCGCGGACAGCTCTCCCAACGGGAGAGCCAACGCATCTGCAGGGGCAGGGGCAGCGAACGGGGAAGGCAATGCCATTGAGCTGCCTGCCCTGCGGCCGGCAGAAGAGCGGCTGGCCCGGAGGAGCGGGGTGCTGAAGCGGAGCAGCCGGGAAGAGGGCTCACCCTCTCAGTCGGCGCAGAGCGCCGCCAGCTCCCCCGAGGGGGGAGCCCTTGACAGTGAGGAAAAGTCTGAGCTGGACGAGGAAGCGGCAGAGAACCAGAACGAACTCGAGGGCAAGGACGGCGAGGAGAAGGGCGAAGGCAAGACCAAGAGCCCGGAGGAGCGGCGGAAAGCCTTTGGTGAGCTGCTGCGCGGAGAGTATACCGACCTGACCGAGGAGCTGATGCAGAACGCCGTGACCGAAGCGACCCGGCGGCTGGAAGCAAGCCCGGCCATGAAGGGCCTGATGCAGGCGCTGCAGGAAAAGTACGGCACGGATGCCAACGACCTGGTGGCCCTGACCGAGGCTGTGCGGAACGGCGCGGTGAAGGACGATGCCTACTACGAGAAGCTGGCCATGGAGAAGGGCGTTTCCACCAGGACGGCCCGGGAGCTGGACAAGCTGGAAAGCCAGAACAAGCACCTGACCGAACAGCAGCAGATGATCCAGCAGATGGAGCGTCAGCGTGCCCAGCAGGCCCGCATTGCCGAGCTGCAGGCCGGATGGGACCGGGAAGCGGAGCAGCTGAAAGCCCAGTATCCCGACTTCAACATGGCTGAGGTGCTGGCGAACCCGGAGGTGGAGAAGATGATGCGGTCGGGCGTTTCTATGACAAACGCCTACCGCAGCGCCTACTTTGATCACATCCTGAAACAGCAGCAGGCCGCCACGGCCCGGCAGGTGGAGCAGGGCGTGGTGAACCGGATGCAGCAGCGCAACGCCCGGCCCGGCGAGAATGGCACCCGCCCCGGCGGCGCGGTGCAGACCAAGATCGACGTATCCCACATGAGCCGCAAGGAAATGGAAGAGATGGAGAAGCGGGTCATGCGGGGTGAAGTTATTACACTTTAACAGGAGGAAGCTATGAAAGACAAGACCATGAAGCTGGATCTGCAGATGTTTGCAACGGCCAGCACCCAGAACCAGAATACCACCGGCGCATCCGGCATGAGTGCCGAGATGAAAACCTTTTACGAGAAGCGCCTGATCGACCAGGCAGAGCCTGCCCTGGTGCATGACCAGTTCGGCGACCCGTATCCCATTCCGGCCAACGGCGGCAAGAACATTGAGTTCCGCAAGTATGACAGCCTGCCCAAGGCCACCACTCCGCTGACCGAGGGTGTGACCCCGGACGGCCAGACCATGAACGTTTCCACCGTTACCGCTGAAGTCAAGCAGTACGGCGGATGGGTACCCATTACCGACACGCTGCAGCTGACCTCCATTGACAACAACATCTTGCAGGCAACCAAGATCATTGCCAGCCAGGCGGGCCGCACCCTGGACACCATCGTGCGTGATGTGCTGGCGGGCGGCACCAATGTGATCTATGCGCCCAAGATCGGCGAAGGCGGCGCGGAGACCGCTGTGACCAGCCGCGCCACCCTGGACGCGACCTGCCAGCTGACCAGCGACCTGATCGCCCGTGCGGCCACCCAGCTGAAGGCCATGAACGCTGACCCCATCGGCACCAGCTTTGTGGGCATCATCCACCCTTATGTGGCCTATGACCTGCGCCGCGACCCGGACTGGATCGATGTGCACAAGTACGCCCAGCCGGACGAGATCTACAACGGCGAGATCGGCACGCTGCACGGTGTGCGCTTTGTGGAGACCAGCGAGGCAAAGATCTGGAAGGGCACCGGCTGCCCGGCGGGTCTGGCCGTGTTCAGCACCCTGATCCTGGGTGCCCACGCCTACGGTTCCACCGAGATCGAGGGCGGCGGCCTGGAGCACATCGTGAAGCAGCTGGGCTATGGTGACGACCCCCTGAACCAGCGCGCATCTGTGGGCTGGAAGGCACACAAGACCGCTGAGCGCCTGGTGGAGCAGTACATGGTGCGCATTGAGAGCTGCAGCGCACGGTACAGCGCAACGGCTGAGGCGAACTAACCATGAGCCGCCGAACGGATTTGGAACTAAACCTCTCAGTCAGCGCTTTGGGCGCTGACAGCTCCCCTAGTAGGGGAGCCAAGTGTAGGAGTTCGGCGGAGGATAGAGTGATAGAAAGGAGCCGATAAAATGGCAGAAGCAAAGAAAAAGACTGAGACGATCCGGCTGTTTTCGGACGGCGGGAAATACAAGGGCGACCTGTTCGTGAGCGTGAACGGTGTGAACTACCAGTTGCAGCGCGGCAAGAACATTGAGGTGCCCCCGGAGGTGGCGGAGGTCATCCGCCACAGCCAGGAACAGGACGACCAGACCGCTGCCCGTATGGAAGAGCTGGCGAATAAGGCGTAATTTTAACCCTCTCAGTGCGCAGTCCGGCATGGCCGGAGCTGCTTACAGCTCCCCCGAAGGGGGAGCCCTGCTTAGATGTATCCCCCCGGCCCGGCGGCACACGCTGTGCCGGGGGTTATTTGTTTGGAGGTCTTTTATGACAGTAGGAAAGGCAATCGAAACGGCTGACAAGCTGCGGCCCAACAACGGGTTTGACCGCGAGCTGAAGATCTTATGGCTGCGGCAGGCGGATGCGGGGCTGAGAAAGAGCGTGGTGGACAAGAGCGACACCACCGATTTTGATGCCGTGGGTGCGGACATCTTATACGACCGGGAGCAGGAACTTTTGCGGCAGGACGCGGAGCTGCTGCTGCCGGAGCCCTACGACAGCTACTATGCCCACTATCTGGCGGCCCAGATGGACGCGGCCCTGGGCGAGACCGACCGCTATGCCAACGAGATGCAGCTGGCCAACGAGAACCAGCAGGAGTTTGCAGCCTGGTGCAGGCACACCTACCTGCCCAGGATGGCCACGAAGTGGAGGTACTGAGATGGCACTGCCGAGTTTATACAGCATCTCGACGGGGAAGAGCATCCAGACGGCCTTTGGCGGCCTGAACGAAAGCTATGCCTGCGCCGAGGCAGAATTTACCGAGATGAAGAACTTTTCCAGCCGGGGATACCCCGCACTGCAGACCCGGACACCCCGGCGCACCATGCGGGCCATGGGCCGCTGCAACGGGATGTACCACCTGAACGGCCTGCTGCTGTGCGAGGGCACCACCCTGCGCTACACCGAGGACAGCGAGGACGACGTGGCCACCGCGGCTGCGGGCGGGGAGATCGTGCTGGAAAATGCCGTGACGGACAGCGAGAAAATTATGATCGGCATGGGCACAAAGATCCTGATCTGGCCGGATGCCAAGAGCTTTGACACGGCCACCGGAAAGCTGGAAGCCCTGAGCGCCGCATGGAGCCAGACCGGCACGGTGACCATTGCCCCCTGCGACGCGGGCGGCAAGACCTACACCGTGAGCAGCGTGGGAACCACAGAACCTTCCGGCCCGGCGGACGGGACGCTGTTTCTGAAACAGAACTCCTCTTCCAGCAAGTGGGCCTATGTGAACGTGCTGGAACAGTACGATGCCAAGAGCGGCAAGTGGGCGGAGATCCTTTTGAACAGCGTGAAGATGACCCTGCCCGGGCTGGCCGCTGCGGGCTTCAAGAAGGGGGACACCATTACGGTGGAGCAGGTGCCCGGGCTGGTGGAAGAGTATCTGGCCGAGGGCGTGAACGGCGAGGTGACCATTGAGCAGATGGACGGGGACAGCATTGTGCTGACCGGCAGCCCAAAGACCGAGAGCGCCCGCTATTACGGCAGCTTTACCGTGACGGCGGGCGGTACCACCTGGAAGAGCATGAACGGCAGCGAGAGCGCCACAGCGGGCGGTGCAGCCATTACCGCACGGCGGCGGGTGCCCCGGCTGGAATATGTGACCGAGAACGCAAACCGGGTATGGGGCTGCAACAGCGAGGAGAACGTGATCTACAGCTGCAAGCTGGGCGACCCCACCAACTGGTACAGCTACCGGGGCATTGCTTCGGACAGTTACGCCGTGAACGTGGGCAGTGACGGCCCCTTTACCGGTGCGGCCACCTGCATGGGCTATGTGCTGTTCTTCAAGGAGAACTGCCTGCACAAGCTCTACGGCAGCCGCCCGGCAGACTATCAGCTGGTGAGCGTGCAGTGCCGGGGCGTGGCCAAGCAGGCCAGCAAGAGCATGTGCGTGCTGGCAGAGGTGCTGTACTACCTTTCCCCTGACGGCGTGATGGCCTGGGACGGCAGCCTGCCGGTGAAGATCAGCGGCGGACTGGACAACACCTGGCTGATGAACGTGCGCGGGGCGGTGGGCGGTGTGCTGGACACCCGGTATTACCTGCATCTGCGGGTGCCGGGCCGGAACGAGACCCGGCTGCTGGTCTACGACACCGAACGGCGGCTCTGGCACGAGGAGGACACGGCGGCAGAAGAGAATGCTTCCGGCTGGGCGATGTGCTCCACGGGGCGGCAGCTCTACCAGTGGGACGGCGTGAACCTGTGGGCCACTGAACCGGAACGGGAGGCCGACCGGGACACCGACACAGCAAAGGCGAATCTGGAACAGAAGGTGGGATTTGAAGCTGTCAGCGGCGACATTGGGTTGAACATCCCGGCAGACAAGTACATCAACCGGGTGTTTCTGCGAGTGGATGCCCTGACGTACAGCGTTGTGGAGCTGCAGGCCAGCTATGAGGGCGGGGCCTGGGAGACGCTGGGCCAGGCAGCCGTTCTGAACAAATACACCCGGGTCAACCTGCCCTTTGTGCCGGAGCGGCACGACACCATGCGGCTGCGGATCAAGGGCACCGGGCAGATCGCGGTGCGGAGCATTGCGTTCAGCATGGCAGAGAGCCGGGGCAACCGGGTGGCCGGAGGGGAGCCGAAGAGATAGCCCTGCTTAGAGGAAGGAGATTTTATATGGCAGATATTACGAGGCTTGGCGAGATCGCCATGCCGAAACTGAGTGACAACATGGCCCCGGAGGACAGGAGAAGCATCAACAACTACCTGATGCAGCTGCGGGACCAGATGATGTACATGATGCAGAACCTGGACGAGACGAATTTCAGCGACACCATGCGGGACAAGCTGGTGGCCATGGGGCTGAAGGTGGAGTAAACGAAAGGAGACAGTGAGAAGATGGCAAGAGGAGAATGGTGGGAGTACCTGATTCCGGGCCACAATGTGGGGCTGATGGTAGGGGATGTGTATGACAGCATTACCGGCAACAGCGAAAAGAATGCGGGCACCGGCGTGTTTGGAACCAGAAAGAACGATTCCAACAGCTACCAGTACGCCCAGAGCAATGACCGGGTGACCACGGCAAAGAACAATCTGGATTACATCAAAGGACAGAAGCCCGGGGAGTATCAGAGCGAGTACGGCAGCCAGATCAGCGGCACGCAGAGCCAGCTGGACAAGATGAACCGGGACGGCTTTTCTTACGACTACACCAAGGACGCAGCTTACCAGCAGTACAAGAACCAGTACACCCGGGGTGCGGAGCTGGCCAGCGAGAACGCTGCCGCCAATGCTTCGGCCCGCAGCGGCGGCTACGGCAACAGCTGGGGCACTTCCAGCGGGCAGACGGCCTACCAGAGCACCATGAACGGGCTTTCGGACGTGGCAGACAGCTTATACAGCCAGGCCTACAACGAATATGCCACCAAGAAGAGTGATCTGAGCAGTCGGCTGAGCTCTTTGCAGCAACAGGAAAAGCTGGCGCAGGATGCTTACAACACCCGCCTGAACAATTACTATGGCCAGCTGAACAGTGCTCAGACCGAATATGCCAACGCGGTGGGGGCCAACCAGAAGAAGGATGCGAACAACACCAACTTCTGGGGGAATGTTTTGCAGGTCGGCGCAAGCATGCTGCCGTGGGTGCTGAAAGCGCTTGCCGCGATCTGAAGACCGGTGTGTGGCAGAAGAAAAGGAGAACGACATGTTATTTGATACCTTACGGAAAAAGAACCAGGCGGAGCAGGAAGAGCGGGAATGGAATGCCAACCGCCCGGCGGACTATGTGAGCCGGAACAAGGACGCAATGGACAGCCTGACCGGGCAGATCGGCACAGGGTTCGACTGGGACACCGGCAGCAAAGCCTACCAGCAGTACCGCGCCCAGGCCCAGGCCAATGCTGCCGCCAGCGCGGAGAACGCCCAGGCCAACGCGGCGATGCTGGCGGGCGGGTATGGCAGCAGCTACGCCGACAGCGTGGCAAAGCAGGGCCAGCAGCAGGCGCTGAGCGGCATTGACAATGCGGTACCCGGCCTGAGAGGCCAGGCACTGAGCGAATACCAGAACCAGCAGAACGACCTGCTGAGTGCCCTTTCCGGCATGGCCAACACCGAGGCGCTGGATCGTAGTGCCTACGGCAGCAATTTTGCCAACCACACGGCGTGGCAGAATTTCCTTGCCAACCAGAGCGAACAGGCCCGGAACGAGAACGACAATTACTGGAACAACCTCTGGAACACGGTAAAGAACATCGGATCGGCGGCCCTGACGGCCTACGATGGGTACAAGGGGTACACCCAGCAGCAGTGGGAAAATGACTTTGCCCGGGAACAGTGGGAGTACAACAAGAACCGCACCGACCAGAGCGATGCTCTGAACGCCTACCAGCAGGCGTTCAACCTGTACACCCAGGGAGCCGGGGATGCGGCCAGCGACGTGCTGAACCGGTACGGCCTGAACGCAAACGCTTTTGCCAACTACACCGGCGCACCGGTGACCCGGGACGATCAGGCGGGTGTTCTGAGCACCGCGGCTTCTCTGGTGGCAAGCGGAAATCAGGAAGCAGCGGCCAACCTGCTGAAGATGTACGGGCTGGACAGCAATGCAGCCGGTTCCTATGGCACCATTGCAAAACGTCAGCTGGCGACCCAGCTGGCAAAGGCGGCAGCTACGAAGAGCAGCGGAAGTTCGAGAAGATCCGGCGGCTCCAGCAAGAGCGGAAGCGGGTGGACAAACAGCCAACTGCTGACGGCGCTGGGTAAGTATCAGAGCCTGAAGGATGATGACCCGACCAAGAGCGTCTATGCGAACATTCTGGCCAGCGCCGGAATGCTGCCGGACGGTGACACGGGCACAACAGCAGCGACCGGAACTGGCAGCGGGCTGATCGCCCCGCTGGCGAATCCGAACAAGTGGGCCCTGCCCGGGGGAACCACGGGAGGGAGCACGGGTAAGAGTACCGGAATGCCGTACAGCAACGCCCTGAGCTATGCAAAGGGGTGGAAGGAACAGGGAATGGATGCAAATACCATCGCCAGTCGGCTGATGAATCTGGGTGCATCGGACGATGTGATCGACAGGGCAATGCAGAACGCTGGATTTTAAGGAGGAAACAGGATGGCATGGAAATCGGGAAGTGCTGCTGCGCTGCGGAACCGCAATGAAAAAGAGCGGCAGGAAAAGACTGTGATGGCAACAGCAGCGGGCGGGGCAGAACCCCTCAGTCAGCGCAAGAGCGCTGACAGTCGCAACCCGTTAGCCCATGGCAGTACGGGAACAAGCTGGGAAAAGGGCAGCGCTGCTGCCCTGCGTGCACAAAAACAGCAGGAAGCAACGAGCCGGCAGACGGGCACCGACCTGTATTCCAAGGCGCTGGAGGATTACCGGACAAGGAACAACCTGGGCTTTGCGGATACCATGGACAGCCGGAGCGACGAGCTGAACCGGCAGAAGGTGACAGTGAGCCCGGCGGGGAATACTCTGGGAACGTGGTACGGACAGCAGGCCCAGAAGCTGAAGAACAGCTATGCGGAGTACAGCCAGCCGGACGACTTTGACCAGGCCAACCAGTGGTTTGACCAGCCTCGGAATCAGGAGCTTGTGAACAAGCTGCTGGAAAAGAAGAGCAATTATACCAGCTATGCCGAGACCGGCACCAGCAGAAACGGGGCCAGCGCCGGGGATGGTAGCATCGACCCCTTCCGCACCACGGGAATCAAGGGGAAGGTGGGCAACACCTACAGCACGGCGGACCTGAAAAAGCTGGGGTACACGGACACGGAGATCCGGCAGGCCAGGGAGTATCTGGACACTATGGAAGAAATCCCGGAGTGGAAGCAGCTGGCCCGGCGGACGGCAAACACCGTGGGCGGCGTTGCGGACACCGTGGCCGCTGCCCCGCTGATGGGTGCGGAGTACCTGGTGCAGGCCGGAAAGAACATCCGGCAGAGCAGCGAGAACCGGAAAGCACTGGAAGTAGAGCTTGCCCGGAACCCCCGCGAGAAGAACCTGTATGACCAGCTGATGGAAACTGACATGGACTACCAGCCCAAGTACAGCACCGGCGACCTGTTGCAGCAGGGATTTACCCGGCAGGAGATCGAGGACATGCGCAGCCGCATTGCCGGAACGGAAGCAAAGGGTGGCATCGACACGGAGAAGAGCGTGGGCTACCAGCTGTACAACCGGGGCCAGCAGCTGACGGGCGCGGCCCAGAGCGGCCTGACCGATGTGCAGCGGACCGTGCAGGGCGTGGCGACCAGCGCGGCAGAGAACCTTGCTGTGGCTGCCATCAACCCGGCGGCGGTGCTGCCGGTGCTGAGTGCCCAGGGCGCTGCGGATGCCATGGGCAAGAGCGCGGCCAAGGGCGAAAGCGCAGGCAAGGCGCTGGTGGGCGGCGTGGCCAAGTTTGGCGCAGGATGGGCCATCAACAGTGTGGGTGCGGCTGATCTGGCAAGAACCATGGGCGCGGACTACGCCAGAAATTCCGTGGCGGGAGCTGTGGCAGACAAGATCCGGGCGCTGGCTGGGGATTCGGCCTTTGCGGCGGCACATCCGGCAGTTGCCAACGCCATTTCCGGCGGCATTGACAACGCCGTGCAGGCCTTTGTGGAGACCTACGCCGACAAGGCCATTGATGCGGCCCTGGGAGACAGCGAAGCTGCCCAGACCATGTTTACCACGGACACGCTGGTTCAGGCACTGGAAGCAGGCCTGACCGGCGGCGCGTCCGGTGCACTGGGCGGCGCTGTGGGCACAGGACTTTCCAAGATGAACGCGGGAGATTCCAGCCTGCGGGGCAACGTGGAGCGGTATGCCGCTCAGGACGAATACGAGCAGGCGCTGAAGGAACACCAGCGCCGGGAGGAGCTGGCGCGGGAACCGGAACCCCTCAGTCAGCGCGTGAGCGCTGACAGCCCCCCTAATAGTGGGGCCCTTGGCATGTCGGTGGAGTCTGATGGAACTGAAAAAGGCTCTGCTGACCTGAAAGCGGCGGGCCATGCGGCTGAGGGCAACAGTGCGGAAACTGCTGCCATATCGGACAACTTGGCTGTGCAGACGTTTGCAGAAGCGGCGGCCGGTGACAGCCTGACAGGCAAGACCATCAGGCTGTTTACCCCGGAGGCCGGAAACGAGGCAAACCGCGCGTCTTTTGAGGAAGCCTATGGGGTGAAGTTGCCGAGCACGGCTGCGGCTACCCGGCGGATGCTGCGGGAAGTGGCGGCACAGCGCAGCCAGCAGAATGCTGTTGAGAACACTGGGGAAAGTGTGGAAAGCCCCACGGAAACAGCGGCGGACGGCGCAGAACCCCTCAGTCATCGCATAAGCGCTGACAGCCGCAACCCGTTAGCCCTTGGCAGTGCGGAAAACACTGGTCTGACTGCGCAGAATGGAGCTGACCGGCAGGTTGTGATGCAGTCGGTCCCTGTGGAAGAAAGCACCCTTGACGGGATGGACAGCAGCAACAGCCCGATGCGGGAGACCTACGGCATGGAAGCACCGAGGACGGAGGGCCAGAAGCAGGCCCGGACGGAGCAGGTGCTGCGGAGCTGGAAGGTGGGCGAAAAGGCGGCGCAGGAGATCAGCCGGAAACAGCCGGAAGGCGTGGACAGTGACCGCTATGCGGCGGCAGCATCCACTCTGTACCGGCTGGGCCAGATGGAGGACGTGAAGACCTTTGACCAGGCGCTGGAGCTGGCGGGCACCGGCAGCGGCATGGCGGCCAACGTGAACTATGTGCTGGGCAACCTTAAGGGCCGGAACGCGCTGGAAATCGCCTACACCTACGGCAGGGATGCGGCAGAGACCCGGTGGGCCAAGAGCCAGCTGGGCGGAACTCTGACGGAACAGAGCCTGACGGGCAGGGGTGAGACCATCTACAAGGGAACCCTGCGCAACGCGAACGACGCTGGCAGCCAGGTGATCGAGCTGAACGCGGCGGCAACCGGCACCACGGCGGTTCTGAAAAACGTGCTGCAGAACGGTGCGGGACAGGCAGACAGCCGGGTGCGGGCCTATGTGGACACGGAGACGGCCCGGATCTTCTTTGGGGACAGTGCACAGGATACGTTCGGCACGGTGCTGCACGAGGACTACCACTGGTACAACGCACTGGACAGCGAGGGAGCAAAGACTTTGCAGGATCACGCGCTGCTGTATCTGGCCAAGAGCAGCGGCTTTGAGACCGTGGACGAGATGATCCGGGAGAAGATGACCGACTATGCCCAGCAGAATCTGACCTATGAGGAAGCTGCCGAGGAGCTGGTGGGCGATGCCTGGCGGGGCATCTTCTCCAATGAATCCGATTTCAAGCGCTGGGTAGAGTTTCAGCGCGGGCAGGCCGAGAAGAACAGCGGCAGGGCCGGAACCATCCGCACCGTGATGAACCGGGTGAAGGAGATGCTGGGCGGCATCATCAGCCGGGCCAAGGAAGTGCTGACCCTTGACCCCGACAACCGGGCGGCCCTGAAGGCCCAGCGCCTGGCCGAGAACGAGCGCAGAATTTTGCAGGACGAATACTTTGCCCACGCTGAAAAAGCGATGGACAACCTGCGCAGTGCAAAAGAAAACGCCGCTGCCCTCAAGACAGAGAGCGCGGCGGAAGGACGCAATATTCGTTTTTCGATCCAAAAGGATGCCGACGGAGAGAGCTACATCAAAATTGATGAAGATATCCTGAACGGTGTTCCACAGGAAGATTGGAAAACTGTGGTGAAACAGGCAATCAAGGAGCGGTATCCGAACGGCTTTGAGCGGAACGGCTGGACAATTTTGAACCATAAAGATGGAAGAAGTGAGTTTGTCCGTTCTAAATCTACAATGGCGCTTCAGAGAACGAACGAAGAAACGTATGCAGATAAAATGCGGATGGCTGCAAATCTGGATGAAATTATTAAAACCGCAGATGAAGTCTACAGAGAACCTGCAAACCACAAGAATGCGGAAGCATTCAACCGTGGAAAAATCAAAATTGTGGTTGGGCAGAATGCCTATGAAGCTGATGTTCTGACTGCCTTCAAAGCAAATGACCGGGAGATTTTCTATGATATTGTAGATATAAAATCTACAAATAATAAAACCTCCATGCGTACCCACGTAGAATCCAAAGATTCAAGGAGTAGTCTGCAAGGAGGTTTTACGGAACCCTCCGGCAAAGCCCACATGGAATCCGAAGATTCGGGGAGCAGAGGGTCAGAGGGTTCTATTTATCAGGAAAGCGCTGACACGGTACTCAAAACCGAGGAGGGCGGTGAACGCCCGAGCTTTCCTGCTAAAAACAGTATAGCACAAGAAAATGCCGAAAGCAAGGGAAACAGCGAACCTGTGAAGAAATCGGTGCGGTTCCAGCTGAGTGCTCCGGTGGAGGTGGACCAGAACAAAGACCTTGTGGCCGTGCACAACCTGACCGCCGAAAACCTGCAGGAAGCGCTGGAGCTGGGCGGGATGCCCTCGCCGTCGATTGCGGTGGTGAAAGCCCAGGAAGGTCACACCAAGTATGGCCCCATCTCACTGGTGTTCAACTCCGATACCATTGACCCCATGGTGAACCGGGCAAACCGTATCTATGGTTCGGATGCCTGGACACCAACCCGGCCCAATGTGGAGTACAAGGTGAAACCGGATAAGGCCAGAGCACTGAACGCTGAACTGGCCGAACTGAGCCGGAAAACGGCAGGCGGCGAGTTTGCGCGGAGCAATGCCATCACCGGAATCATGGACATGGAAGCATCCGATAAGAGCCCGAAACAGCTGGCAGAGAAGCTGGCCCAGAATCCCAGCGTGAAGGCCGCATATCTGGCTGACATCGGGGAGACAGTGGATGTTGCCATGAAGCAGGAGGAACGGTTTACTGCTTCACAGGTGCGGAGAAGCGAAAAGACAATTGAAGCAGTGGGCGGTGAAGAAGCGCTGCGGAACATCATTGAGACCGACCGGGCCAATGATAACCATGATCTAGCCCATACCGTGCTGGAAAAGGTGCGGGAAGCAGAAAAGGCCTGGGCGATGGAAGAGTTCGGGTGGAGCGAAGAAAAGGCTCAGAAAAAGGCCGAGAGAGTAATCCCCCCGAAGTTGCTGATACTGCTGAATAACGCTTATGATTACATGGTGACAGAGGACAAAGGCGGAAAACTGGTGCGAGATACCGATGCCATGCTGAAGGAAGTGCAAGAGAAAGCACCAGATCAGGATGTGGAGGAATGGATCCTGCCGAAGGTGGAGAAGATTCTGGGTGAGAAGGGAATCTACAACGGAAAAGAAGTTTACACCCGGAACGGCAACCGGCGCAGTTTTGCCCAGCTGCACAACAGCTACACGCTGGAAAACCTTGTGGCTGCTATGAATGCTCAGAATGCACGAGGGCAGGGTACATGGGGCCTTTCGGCCAGCACCCTGATGAGCACGGCCACGGCGGAGTACCAGAACCTGGACGAAGTGCGGGCGGACAAGGGCCGCTTGCAGCAGATGCCGGAAGAAGAGTACAAGGCGCTGCTGGAAAAGGCAGATGACCAGATCAGCGATATCCTTGATAAGCTGCGGAGAGAGACTACGCCCCACGCAGACAACAGCTTTGAAGAGCGGGAAATCCTGGGCGGCATCCTGATGCAGGCCGCACAGGGAAAACAGACGGCGGCAGCCATTGGAAAGGCCTTTGCAAAAGAGGGGTATACCATTGGCAAGGACACGGCCCAGATGATCCTGAACCTGTACAAGAACGTGGCTGCTATTCCCACCGGGTACTTTGAAGCGAAGCCACAGCGGGCCGTGGGCTTTGATGAGGTGCGGGCGGCGATCCTGCCCGACAACACCAGCAGCACCCTGATCGACAGCCTGAAAGAGACCGGCATTGACGTGAAGCTCTACAAAGCAGGGGACGATGCCCAGCGCACGGCCCTGCTGAACAAGGTGCCGAACGTCCGTTTCCAGCTGGCCGAACAGGCGGAACGTGACGCGCGGAAGAACACCCAGCGGCAGGCAAGCCGGGCCATTGCGGACAACAGCGCGGCGATGGAAACGCTGGCCCAGATGATGGGTGTGACCCACGGTGTGCGGATCAGCCAGGATTCCATTGACGGGCTGGCGGTGCGGTGGACAAAGGCCAACGGCAGCAGGGCCGACCGGACGAAGATTGCCGGAGAGACCCGGGCGCTGGTGGAGTACATGACGGCGGACGGGGCCAGCATGAGCAAGGCCAGCGCGCTGTCTGAGACCATTGCGGATGAGATTCTGAGCGGGGCGACCTACCGGAACACCGAGCTGTGGGACGAGTACCCGGAATACCACGACCTGAGCTACACGGTGAACAAGGACGGCCCGGCCAAGGCGGAGCTGGTGAAGCGGTACGGGACGTGGAGCGAAGCGGTGGCCGAGGCCCGGAAGCACGGCGTGAAGCTGCGGCAGGCAGAGGGTGTGCGGGACGGCAACCCGGCGGAAGTGTATGAAGCCATCGTCAATGACACCCGGGCCATGGGCGGCACCAAGGAAGGCGCAGCGGAATTGTTCCGGGGCGCGGCCAAGGCAGCGGGCGTGGACGGCGCGGCCAGCATGGAGAGCACCGAGTGGCTGGATGTGCTGATGAACGTGCACGATGCCATCAAGCCCAGGATGATGAGCCGCTTTGCGGATGCTGCCGAGTACGAGGATGCCAAAGTGGAGCTGGCCGACCGGATGCTGGGTGATATCCTGAGCGTGCCGGAGATGACCGATGCACAGGCCATCTTTGACGGGTTCCAGCGCTGGCAGCGCCAGGCTGTGGCTGCTGCCGTGGGCGAGGAGAACGCGGAGCAGGCGCTGAAGGACCTGCGGAAGGTGCAGAAGGAGCAGAACCGGGAGTTCAACCGAAGGATGTATGAGAACAGCCGGAACGGAAGCCGGGATGAAGCACTGCAGCAGTGGACAGAACAGCAGAAGCGGAATGAAAAAGCAGAAAAGCTGCTGGATCAGAATCTGGATACGCTGGGGCTGGACATCACCAACTACGGCGACATGGCCGAAAAGCTGGACGTGCTGAAAGAAGCCTACGAACGGGAGTGGAAGGCCGAAAAGAAGCGGCTGAAGGAAGAACGCCAGCAGATGCTGGACGAGATCCGGCTGGAAAACAAACAGTTGAAGCGGGAGAACTGGAACCTTTCGCACCAGGTGGCAGGAGAACAGCGCCGGGCTGATCGGGCCGAGTGGCAGCTGATCCATCAGGAAAACGAACTGCTGGAATGGGAGCAGGAAAACCAGCGCAAAGCTCAGGAGTGGCAGGAAAAGCAAGCGGAGCGAAACGCAATCGCCATCACTGCAGCCCAGCAGCAGTGGGACGAGGACATTGCCATTGCAAAGAAGCTGGCTGAGAAGCGGGTACAGAAAGCCCGGGACGGTCGGCAGAAGGACGAGCTGCGGCGGGGCATCCGGGCCAATGCTGCCCAGCTGAACCAGATGATCCTGCGGCCCAGCAAGGACCGGTATGTGCAGCCCCACCTGATCCAGCAGGCGGCAGAGGTGGCAAAGCTGGCGGATATGACCCTGCTGAACGACCACGCCGTGGCCCGGCTGACGGCCCTGCGCACCAGCATCATGCAGTCGATGGGAGCCGAGAACAGCTCCAACGGCATCAGCGAGGACTGGAAGCTGAGCAAGGTGCCGGAGCTCATCGACGCGCTGCAGGCTGACCTGAATGCCAGCAAGCAGGCCCAGCTTGACCGGCTGAACCAGCAGCTGACAGAGGCCGAGGCACTGCCGGACAGCGAAAAGGCCGAGATGCTGCGTGACCGGCTGAGAAAGCGGATCCGGGAGACCGAGAACCGCACCTATCTGCCCATGACGGTGGACCAGATGCGGATGCTGAAAGCCATTACGACCAGCACCCTGCACGTGATCCGGACGGCAAACAAGACCCTGAGCTTGCAGAAAGCCGAAGCGGTGGACAAGATCGCCAACGAGGCGGCTGCAGAGGTGCGCCAGAGCAAGGGCAACGATGGAAAGCTGCGGAGCGCCCTGACCAGGTACAACCTGGACATGCTGGGGGCTGGCCGTGTGTTCCGGATGCTGGGCGGCTACGCAAAGAACAGCCAGATGGAGAAGCTGGCAACGATCCTGAACGACGGACAGCGGGAGCAGACCCGGATCACGGTGGAGGGAACGAAGCTCTTTGACAATGTGACGGGCAAGGCGAACCTGAGACAGATGGAAAAATTCGCCGGTCCGGGCGCGGAGCTGGTGGACATTGGCCTGAAGGACAGCAAGGGTCGGGCTGCACCGTTGACCCACGCCCAGCTGTGCAGCCTGTACATGCACCTGCAGAACGCCGACAGCCGGGAGCACCTGCTGAACGGTGGCCTGACGATCCCGGATGCGGAGGAGTACAACAGGGGCGACATTGAGAAGGCTTACCAGAAGGGCCAGACCGTGAAGATCGGAATGCTGACGGACAGCGCGGGAAACCCCATGGCCGACACCGTGATCCAGGCCGTGGAGAAGGCCATGACCGACTACGACCGGGCCTGGTGCGAGGACATGAAGAATTTCTTCGGCAGCTACACCACGAATCTGATCAACGAGACAAGCATGAAGCTGCTGGGTTACCAGCGGGCCACCGTGAAAAACTACTACCCCATTGCGGTGGACAAGACGGCGCTGGCAACCCAGATCGAGGGCGTGAAACTGGATGCCACCATTGAGGGCCGGGGCTTCCTGAAGAACCGTGTCAAGAGCCAGATGCCCATCCTGCTGGAGGAGTGCAGCAGCGTGGTGCAGCGGAGTTTGCGGGACACGGCAGCCTACGCCGGACTGGCGGCACCCATCCGGGATGTGCAGAAGGTGCTGAACAGCGGTATTGAGACCGAGGACGGCATCAAGATGCTGAAAAATGGTATCCTGAAAGAGCAGTGGGGCCAGAGCGCGACGAACTACATCGATGACCTGCTGACCGACCTGCAGACCACGCAAAGAAAGCGCTCGACCACAATGACCAAAGTGCTGGACAGGTTGCGCGGCAACTATGCGGGCGCGATCCTGACGCTGAACCCGGGCGTGGCCATTGCCCAGGCAGCATCTCTGCCAACGGCGGGCGCGGTACTGGGTGCGGATACCATGGCAGCGGTGGTGCCCTTTGTGAAGAACCTTTCCGGCAAGCAGCGGGCGGCGCTGGAAGCGGAGATCGCCCAGCATGGGGATGTGCTGCTGCGATACCGACTGCGGGGCAGCCAGCGGGGTGAGCTTGCCAGCATTGGCGTGAGCCAGGGCGCGGCAGAAAAGGCTATGGACAAGCTGCCCAAGTGGGTGACCGGCTGGATCAACAGCATGGACGAGATCACGGTGGCGGCACTGTGGGAAGGCTCCAAGCGGTATGTGGAGCACCATACCAATGAGTTTGCAGAGGGTGCAGCCACGAAAGGCAGCGAAGCCTACTGGGAAGCCGTGAACAAGATGTATCAGCGGGTCATTGAGGAGACCCAGCCCAACTACACCACCATGCAGCGTGCGGGAATCCAGCGCAACCCGGATCAGATGACCAAGACCCTGACCATGTTCACGACCCAGCGTTTCCAGAACTACGGCATTCTGGCAGATGCGGTGATGGACTACAACGCCCAGAAAGCACGAGACAAGGCTGCACACAGCAGCGAGACAGCAGAAGAAGTGAAGCGGGCCGGAAAGAACCTGAACCGGGCCATTGTGAGCCAGATCACCCAGACTGCTGTGTTTGCGCTGATGAAGATCGGTGCGGACTTCCTGCTGCACCGGTGGGACAGAGAGCAGGACGAGAACGGAGATGTGACCGCGGCCAGCGTGAGCAAGCGATTCCTGAATCTGTACACGGAAAGCTTTGCGGGCAACTTCCTGTATGGCAGCGAGCTGTACAGCGCTGTGGGAAATGCAGTGAACGGTACGGATTACGATGTGGTGAGTGCAACCAACATCAGCGCTGTGAATGATCTTTTTGCAGCAGTAACGAAGTTTTCCAGCCTTGTCCGGCAGGACACCGGTGACATGACGGAGGAACAGCTGGAAGCGTATCACCAGAAACTGCGAAAGACAGGCGTGAACCTGATGCAGTACGGGTTTGAAATTGCGGGTGTGCCTATGGGGAACGCCCGGAAAATGCTGGATGCATTTGATGCCTATGTGGATGATGCACGAGGCATTGCAAGCGGAAGCGGCTTTTCGTTCAGCTCGACCCCGACGAGCGCCACCGGGCAGTATGATCGGCTGTACAACGCCATTGCCGAGGGGGACACGGACAACGCCAGCGGTGCTATGGCGAAGCTGGAAGCCATGGGCAAAGACGAAAAGACCATTGCCAGCCAGCTGAAGAACCGGCTGAAGAAATACAGCCCGGAAGTAGAGCAGGCGGCCAGGGCCCGGAACGAGGGTAAAGACAGCCAGCGCCAGGAGCTGACAAAGCAGCTTGTGCGGGATATGTACGAGACCCTGGGCATCCGGGAGGGGGTCAAAGCTGACGCGAAAAAACGGGCGTGGGTGATTGACCTTGTGACCGAAGCCATTGAAAGCAAGGCCGAGGAGCTGTACAAGGGCGGCACCGAGGGCAGCGTGTACGATGACCTGACTGAAGCGGTGGACACCGGCAGGGCCAGCGACGTGCAGGACGAGATCCGGCGGCTGCGGACGGCGAGCAAAGCGGACAGCCAGATCAAGAGCAAGATCACCGATGCGGTGAAAGAGGAGTATCTGGCGGGAAACGACCACGACCGGGAACAGCTGGAACAGATGCTGCTGAAGCTGGAAAAGGCCGACGGCAGCCAGATGTACGAGGAGAAGAACTTTGCCCAGTGGGTGAAGGACGCGGCAAAAAAGGAGGAACAGGCAAAAAACAGCAAGGATGAGTGGGCAGGGGTGAGGTGAAACCCTCTCAGTGCGCAACCCGCCAAAGGCGGAGTTGCTTACAGCTCCACCGAGGGGGGAGACCTGCTTAGAAGAAAGGGAGACCGTTCGGGGTGAACGGCCTCCCTTTTGTATGTCCGGGGTAGTTGCACCCGGCGGGGCGTGATAGGATAGGGTCAGGAAGGGCGCACAAATCTGAAATCAAACCTCTGGCGAAATCGAGGAGTGCGCCCGATTGGTGAAGGGAGTGAAACTGTGAGCCAACTGGATATCAAGATCAGAAAGCTGCAGGACAACGGTTCGACGTTCCGGGCAAACATTGAGACGCTGTATCTGGGCGGTGTGCGGAGCGCCAAGGTGGACGAGCTTCGCTTTGAGCTGCCGGAAGAGTGGAAGAACTGCACCGTGACCCTGCATGTGCAGCGCCTGAGCGGCACAAAGCCGGACCCGCAGATCCTGGACGAGAACAACAGCGCACTGGTAGACCGGCGCTGGACACTGGAAAAAGAGGGCACCTGGATGCTGCTGGCCATCAACGACAGCGGCTACATTGCCATGACCAAGCCCGGCAAGTACACCTGCTATGACACCATCGACACCGACACGACCACCGAGAACATTACGCCGAGCATCTATGAGCAGTTCGTGGCCGAGGTGACGAAGTACGCCAAGCAGGCGCTGGAGAGCATGAACGCGGCCAAGACCAGTGAGGAAGCAGCGGCCAAATCTGCTAAAGAAGCAGCGAACTCTGCCGCCAGCATGGAAGAAAGCGTGCGGGTGAGCGGGGAAAATGCCAAAAAGGCTGCAAACAGTGCTGCTGCGGCAAAGAAAAGTGAGGAAGCGGCAGCAAAGAGCGCAGAGGCATCTGAGAACAGCGCTAAGAAAAGCGCCGAGAGTGAGAGTGCATCCAAGGATAGTGCGGGAAAGGCAAAGGACAGTGAAGAGGCGGCGAAAAAGAGCGAGGATGCAGCAGCCCTGAGCGAGACCAACGCCGCCGCCAGCGAGAAGGCAGCCAAGACCAGTGAGACCGCCGCCAAGCGGGCCCTGCAGGACACGGAGACGGAGCACACCACCGCCTTGCAGAACATCGCACAGGCCCGCACCGCGGCCCTGAACGACATAGCGGCCTCCACCAAGACGGCCACCGCTGCGGCAAACACCGCCACCCAGCAGGCCACCGCCGCTGCGGGGAGCGCTTCCACCGCCGCCACCAAGGCCGGGGAGGCAGAGAAGAGCAAGACGGCAGCGGCTACCTCTGCTACCAATGCAAAAGCCAGTGAGGAGGCATCCAAGAACTGGGCGGATGAAGCTAAAAAGGCGGCAAACACCGACCCGACCGTCTCCATCAAAGGGGCCCCCGCCGATGCGGCGGCGGTAAGAAAGCTGATCGAAGAATCCCTTGCCGCTCAGCGTGCGGAGGATTACGCCAGAATCAAATTCTGGGCCAGCAACGACTCCACCAGCCCGGCAAGCTTTATCGGCGGCACGTGGGAGCGTGTCGAAGGTGAGTTTATCATGGGCGCTTCCAGTGCCTACCCTGTGGGCACCACCGGCGGCAGCGCCACCCACACCCAGACTACTGCCGAAATGCCGAGCCATAGCCATAGTGGCAGTACCGGCAGTGCTGGCTCCCACAGCCACAGTGCATCCACCGGCAGCGCAGGCGGGCATAGCCACAGCGGTACGACCAATTGGGCGGGTTCGCATACGCATGATGCAACCATCAAAAGTAACGGTAGCTCCACAGGTGGAGGCAGCGGTTTGGCTAGTTCGTCCTCGAGTTACGGTTCCTACTCTTCGGGCAGGGCCACTATAACAACCGATTCCGCCGGTTCCCACACCCACAGCTTCAGCACGAACGGCACGGGAAGCCACACCCATACCGTGAGCATCGGGGACGCTGGCGCTCACACTCATACCGTGAGCATCGGCAGCACCGGCAGCGGGCAGGCAATGGACATCCTGAACCCTTACTATGCCCTGTACATCTGGGTGCGGGTGGATGATGCCGCATGAAAGGAGCGCACATGAAAATTATTGACGAGACTGGCATTGTGCTGACCACTGAGCCGGATCTGGAAGCGGGCTATCTGGTGGAAGATGTCGAAGTTATCCACCATGATGCCGTAGAGGGCACAGCTCCGCAGTGGCACAGAGAGACCGCAAAGCTGCCGGACGGCTCTCTCGCCATCTACTACCGGGATGGTAAAGAGA
>OLPH01000621.1_pt1 | contig 42962 bp, 32 predicted proteins | sample 1672951 | NCBI WGS metagenome assembly OLPH01 (sample SAMEA3136740, study PRJEB25190) | human gut metagenome | reverse complement strand
GAGGCACCCCAAAAAGAGGACCTCGGAGAGGTCCGATTTGTCGTAGCCCCTAGTCGAGGCTCGAAGAGCCGATGACTAGGGGGATCCGCGACACCCCCTCCCCCACGACCCCTTGCGGGTCGGACAACCTTTTCTAGGATTAATTTTGAGGTTCTAGATCATATTGTCCGACCCGCAAGGGGTCGATTATTATCGGCCCGCCATAAACCCCCAGTCGTTCGGGGCTGACGCCCCTCCGACGTGGGGGCTACGACAAATCGGACCTCCTCGCGGAGGTCCTTTCCTGTCCGACACACCTAATGGGGCACTCCCGAAATCGGACCTCCTCGCGAAGGTCCTTTCCCATCCGATCTATCAGATAAGGCAACCCCGAAAAAGGGCCATTCGCTTATCCGATTTATCCTATGAAATCAGGGGTACATTATCAAAAAAGCAGTATTTTTTTAGTAAAGCTCAAATATATTACGTACCTTTGCTCGGAAATAGTGTATCGTATTGATACATTAAGAATGTTGAAATAGTAATGAGAATGCAATTTTTATACAACAAAACTAATTTGAAAATGAGTAAGAAATTTTTTCTAGCACTGCTCGCCCCTCTTTTCGTGGGCGGTCTCGTGGCTTGTAACAAGCAGGCCATCAACGACCTGAACCCTGAGGGTCAGAGCACCGGTGACACCTACATGTCTGTCACCTTCTCTACAGCCAACCCTAACTCCACCCGTGCAGCAGAGGACAAGAACTTTAACTCTATCGGTGAGTTCATCGGTCGTGACAAACTGGATAACGTCAATGTCTACGTGATCAACCTCCCAGAGGAGACCGTAGATATGATGCAGTTTAATAACGCTCAGGTTACAGAGAATCCTGACAAGAAGGATGACACTAACGACTTCCGCACCGAGGCATGGAAGACCACTGCTGGTGACAAGATCGTTTATGTTTACGCCAACATCAAGGGCACTGACATCGAGAAAGCACTCAATGCAGCCACCTCTAAGGCAGCTTTCGAGGCAGCTAACAAGCAAGCTTTTACACTGACCGAAAACGGTGCAGTAAAGGAGACTTATGCTAAGTTCCAGGGCGGCAAAGACATCATCGCTATGAATTCTACCAAGGGTGTTGAGATCACGGTTGAGGCTGGCATCAAGAAGGATGCTGCTGAGGCAGGTACTGACAACTGCGCTAAGGCCACTGTTCGTCGTCTTGTAGGACAAGCTGCTGTAACTGCTTCTGCAGATAAGTTTGAGATCAAAGAGGAGGGAACCGACAACGTACTCGTTACCCTAAGCGATCTTAAGTGGGATGTAATGCAGTTTGAGCAGACTACCTTCCTAGCTCCACAACCAATTGACGCTACTGCTAATCCTGCCCAGAACCCTATGCTTACACAGTTCTGCAAGTCTCCATCTTTTGAGTTCATTACTACTGCTACCAACTTTACTGCAACTGAGGCTGGTAAGAAGTATGCTTACCGTGCGTTTAATGGTGAGGCTGTAGCGACTTTCACTCGTAGCAATAATGCTAATGTTGACGAAAAGAATAAAGAGGATGTAACTAACATCGTGAAGAACCCAATGAAGTTCATCACCGAGACCACTCACCAATTTGGTGGCAAGCTCAAGGCTGATGATCCAACCAACACTGGTGACGAGACTGGCTACCGCAAGGGTAACACCGCTTATGTGATTGTTTCTACTCAGATCACTCCACAAGGAAAGGCTTTGGCTGAGGGTCAAACCTACACTGCTGGTAACGACCTATTCTATGGTGTACAAGACAAGAAGTTCTATGCTGACGAGGCTGCTGCTAAGGCTGCCAATAAGTCTACTTCTGATCTTGGTGAGGACAGAGACAACGTGATCAAGTACGCTAAGGGTATTTGCTACTACGTAGCTTGGCTCAACCCAGATGTTATTACTGATCCAGTGAAGTCTCCTGTGCTTCGTAACAACATCTACCACGTAAATATCAATGCGATCAAGAAGCTTGGTTACTCTGGCAACCCATTCAATCCAAATGGGGACGATCCAAAGGATCCAGATGACAAGACTCCAGATCCAAAGGAGACTCTTTATCCAAATGAGACTTGGATGTCTGTAGAGATCAACGTGGTTAACTGGGGTGTACACTCTTACGACCAGGAGTTCTAAATAAAGTCCTAGGGGTACTTGACACTTAAACCCCACAGGCAGGAGGTGCCTGACCGCACCTTCTGCCACTAAGAGAGAGGGAAAAGAAACAACAACAGACGCAGAGAATAAATATGACGAATATAAGCAGATCCATCAATCAAAAGCTAGCCACCCTGAGCGGCGTGCTACTAGCACTGCTCCTTAGCCTCACCGGCTGCCAGAAGGAGCGTTTCGTCCCCGAAGAGGATCTCGGCTACCGCCACACGGCAGAGTTTGATGAGGGCAGCACTTATATGTCCCTCGCTATTCGCACCACTCCCCCCACTACTGACCCCGCTACGCAGCAAGAGGCCGGGGCTAAGGATGGAAAGGAAAGTGCAACGGGCGAAGAGAGCTTTACCACATGGCAGGGCGATGACATCATCGAGAACTTCGCCGTCTACATCGTCTCCGAAGGAATAGATAAGGTACAGCCCATCGCTGGCTCCGTGAACGATAGTAGCCTAGCAACATGGGACCCTGACAAGCAGGAGTTGCTCCTAAATCCCTTTAGGTCGGCACCAGTGAGCAAGCGGATCTTTGCCTTCTTCAATATCCCCACGCAGTACCAGAAGTACCTAGACGAAAAGCTCAATAATAAAGAAGAGTTCCTCAAGCGAATTTCAGAGCCGATCCCCTATATGGGAGAAAAGGGCATTACCTACGATGGGGATGCCCCCCTCCTAGAGGCCTTCCGCCCCGACAGCCATATCGCCACGAAGGAGATAGCGACTGGTCCCTCCGCCATGATCCCCGACGTGCCATCTTTTACCGATAAGGGAAGACCGGGGTATGATGGAAGGAACCCAAGGAGAAACCTTGATTTCCCCACTGCATTCTTTGATACCAGGATGAACGAAACTAAGCCTGGTCCTCTCCCATGTATCAAGCGCAAGGATCGGATCCTCTCTTCTGGGGTACGGTACAATTACCTGCCGGAGGACAACATCACGGAGGAGGAGGTAAAGGATGGACGCAATCTGGTACAGGTCTATACCCGCCGGGTCTTGGCACAGGCTGTAGTGACTGCCGAGGCGGACCTCGTAAAGACTCCTATCCCCGAACTGGGGGGCATGGTGATCAAGGGGGTAAGCTTTCAGGTCTTCAACTTCGAGCCTACCTTTTACCCAATAGCCAAAACTACAAAGGAGGGCGAGTGGCCGGGGAATAAAAACACCGAGACGCCTCTCTACAATAAGACGGACAATAGCTCGCGAATCAATATGACGACCTACCAATCAACGATTGCAGATGAAGAGTTTACTGCAGATGCACTGGTACGGGATCGCTTCTTCCGCTCAGCTCACTTCGTTTATGGGGAGGGACCTGCCGAGCTGGATCCTGCCGATGAGAATTATGCTCAGAAGCTCTTGCGGGAGATGAGGATAGAGTACAAGGATTCTAAAAAGCTGTATGATGGCATCGAGAAACAGGATATGAGCGTTCCTACACGTGGCACCACATTCTGGGGAAGCTGTTATGTGACGGAAAGCACTCAAAAGTGGGGAACTGATGCCTCCAGTGGCTACAACACCTCCAACACCCCCTTCTTTGCCGTCGTAGCTTACTTTGATACAGAGAAGCTCCCATGGGGAGACAAAACAATAACTACCGCCAAAGCTAAAATTGACAACAAGCAAAAAGACCTCGATAATCAACTGAAAGAATGGAGAGATAAGCGCGACGCTAAGCAGGCGGAGCTAGACGCTTTGCCTAAGGCCGGTGGCGGTAGTATAAGTGAGGCGGACGCCAATGCTATTTTCCAGGCCTATGTGCAGTGGTGGGAAGACCATCTCAAGAATTCAAGGGGGGCGAAGAGCTATTTAAACAAGATCTCAAAGCAAAGGGATAAGTTTATTAAGACAAAGGAGCTAGACGAGGCGGGATATCTGGATAAGATTAAGCGAGAGAGGAGCACACTACGCGGACAGGATTTTAAGGACGGTACAAAATTAGCTGACAAAGGCTACCGCAACCGCAAGTATCCCGAAAACAAGAGAGTCGGTAGCCCAACAGAACTAGACGCTCCGGATCTAGATGTTGAGCAAGAAGAATTTAAGAAGACGTTCGAAGCGGATAGGAAGCTGAGAGCGGGCGACCCAAATGCCGAGAAGCGTCAGCAGCTCAACGATGAAATTAAAGCTCTTAATAAGAAGATTGAAGACTTTAAAAACGAGTTTAATTCTTCAGGAGATAAATACCCAAAGTTGGAGAACACAACAACTAACAAAGAGTTTTACACTCAATTTATCTATGAGCAGGGGATCAATAGGATTTTCTATTCTCTGGCGGATCACAAGTTCTATCTCAATTACCACGAGATACCATTCGCCAAACGTGGTGGTCAACGGCACACCCTAACAGAGAACGATCCTTGGCTAGACGAGCTGAAGTCCAAGCTGCCCAACGGCAAGGACTTCCCAACCGAAGCCAACGAGGCTCCTGCTACTGCAGCAGTATTGCCACCATCTGCCGATCTGATGAGTAGGCTAAGCCAACTACTGAATGGGGAGATACCGGAGACGGACCTCAACCCCGCTGAGCGTCGCTCAATGGACTTCTACCTATATGGTCGTGTAGCACCGGGATTGGTGCAGTACTTCGGTGGTGCCGAGCGTATCGATAGGATAGACCTCCAGAGTGGCTATGTAGCATGGTACACCGCCAATAAGAAGGATAACGTGGTGAGCTACCCTTGCTATGTCAGGAATAAGAAGGTCGATAACGATGGTAAGGAAACGAAGAGCAGTATCAGTAACGTTCGCCTGATGATGGTCTACTACGCTTGGCTCAACCCCAACACCCAGGAATCAGGTACCACCTACGCTTCCCCAGTGTTGCGTAACAACATCTACCACATGCATATCACAGGTTTTACCAAGATGGGTCTTTCAGCAATCCCCTTTGTGCCAAGGGTACCAGAGGGCAATGGCTACAAATTCCTCCACTGGAAGCTAGACCCCGATGAGGAGGTACCAGCAGCTAATGCACCACTCAACGCTACAAGTGGTACGGGCTCACCTACCAGCCTATCAACGCCACGCTCATCGAGCTTTTCACTTACATTCTGATCAGAAATAAAGATGATGACTAAGATATACAGACATAACCTATTTAGCCTCTTGATGGTGGCACTGCTCCTCGTAGGAGCGAGTAGCTGCCAGAAGGAGCGGTTTGTAATAGACACCCCAGATGAGGAGCAAAAAGGGGTGACCCCCTCCTACGGCTCCACCTATATGTCGCTCAGCCTCCGCACCGGCGGCGGCAGCGACAAATCGGAGGACCAAGACTACAACTATCAAGGGGACTGGGCAGGTACTGACGACATCACCTCCTTCGCTGTCTACGTTGTCTCCGAGGATCGCGACGAGATCCATTGCATCTACAGTAATAAGATTGTGGTTACTCCTGGAGAATATTACTGGGATGCCAATTGGGAAAGGGCTAAGCGCGATGACGTATTGGATCCCAATGTACAGACGTGGAAAAATAATGTACTGACGCTCAAGCCATGGAAGACCTCACCTGGGAAGAAGACCATCTATGCCTTCCTCAATCCACCAGCTGAGTATATCAAGTACCTAGAGCCTACGCTCGGCAACAAGGGTCAGTTTGAAGCAAGGGTCAAGGAGCCTATCCCCTACCAAGGAAAGGCGGGCATGACCTACCCCGACACCGACGCCCCAAAGCTTGGAGGCTTCCGCCCCGACCCCAACATCGCCAAGAAAGTACTCTATAAAGATGTTAGCGGTGATGCGCTTACCCCTGGTAACATAAATATGAGTGAAGGAAGTTTTGGAGAGCTCAAAGACGATGGTTTTGACAGTCGGTTATTTGACCTTACGAATAATCCGAGTGGGGGTAAGCCTACGAACGGGTTCTATAAATATTCAGACCACATCATGTGCTCAGGCATAAAGGAGGACTTTGCCGTTGCAGATAATATATCGGAGAGCGAGGTGGTCAATAGTCGCGAGAATCTGGCTGTGGTCAGTGTCCGGAGGGTACTGGCTCAGGCCGTCGTATCGTGGGACAAGAAGATCATCGGAAAAGGACTTAAGGGCGATCCTGAAAAGGAGAAGATGAAGCTAATGGGCATCTACTATCAGGTGCTCAATTTTGAACCTACCTTCTACCCTATTGCCAAGCGCACCAATAGTGATTGGTTCAATATCAAGAATACCAAGAGCCCCTCTTATGGCCAAGATTCCCCCTCTGGGTTGATTGATTTTACCACCTATCAGCCCCATAAGGAGAAGAATAATAGATTTGACCCCGCGACACTTGACTATGAGCGCTTCTTCCGCAATTCTATCCCAGTGGATAAAAGCCAGGTGATGCCTCCTAGCAATGATAATGATCTGACGATGCAGCAGCTTTTCCGTCGGAAAGTGATCATCGGGATGTGGAATGTGGAAGATGGAGAGAATTTCACTAATATCCCCTCTTACCCCTATGAGACGCCCACCGTGCACTGGGGGGGCTGTTACCTGACCGAGACCACCCATCCTTGGGGTGACGGAGAGGATAGTGGCTACCGCAAGGGGAATACCCCTTTCTTTGCCGTCATCGCTTCTTTCGCCATCAACTCCTTACCTTGGTCCCCACAAACGAAAAAGCAAATTCAAGATCTTCTTGACGAAACAGCTAGGCAAAAGGCAATTGAAATGGGGGATAAGGAGCAGCGCCTAGCTGACTTGATAGCCGCAAGAGATGCCGATCCCCTTAACGACCAAATAAAGGCAAAAGAAGCAGAAATAGCCGCGGTGAAAAACAATAAGACACTTTCTCTCAAAGAAAAGAGAGCATTATTAAAACCATTAAATGCCGAGTTGAAAGCCCTGAAGAAGCAGTTGAGTGATAAGTACCCAGATATTCCTGATCTTGAAAAAGAAATAAAAAGGATCAATGAGAAGTATTCAAAAAAGGAATATGATGCTGGAGACGATGTCACTCCTATCACCTACGCCCATGGCATCAACCGCATCTACTACTCGCTGGGCACGCAGAATTTTTATCTCAATTACCACGACATTCCAGTTGCCGACCGTGGTAATGTCACCCATCAGCTAAAGACTACTGACGAGTGGTATACCAAACTTACCAACGCCATTCCTGGGAATGCAATACCAAAGGCGTCACAAGATTTGCTGGATAAGTTTAGCGGGGTGCTGAATGGCACCATCCAAGCGGAGACGCTTTCCGCTGATGAGCAGCGTGCGATGGACTTCTACCTCTATGGTAGGGTAGCTCCCGACTTGGTGACTGCATTCAATGGTACTAGCAAGTACGACCGTATTGACCTTCGTCTCGGCTATGTGGAGGACTACACCGCCAATCCTGAGCACAAGGACAAGGTAGTCAATTATGAGATTATGACTAGATATCGTGGGGTAAATATAGATGGTCAACTTGGTGATTTTATGCAGAATACCCGCCTGCTGATGGTCTACTACGCGTGGGTGAACCCCAGTACCAACAACAACCGCACCTGGTACTCATCACCTGTATTACGTAACAATATCTACCACATGCACATCACTGGTTTCACGAAGATGGGGCTCTCAGGCATTCCCTTTGTGAAGACGCCTAACGACAAACGCTTCACCTATCTGCATAACATTGATCCCGATGAGAAGGTGCCATCGAAGGATGAGTATCTACCCATTCAGGATCCTTACATGAACGTACAGGTGACGAATGTCGGCTGGGGGATACATAGCTATAAAAAACAATTCTAATCACTATTAGATATGACTAAGAGAATACTAAATAGGGCACTTGCCCTCCTCCCAATTCTATTTCTTGGAGGGTGTCAATCGTTATTGCACGACCAGCTTAAGGAGTGCCCACGGGAGATAGAGGTTTCGCTCTATACTCAGACCGATTGTGATGCGGCACGCACCTACCCTACCGATGTGAAGAGTGTGCTCCTCATTGCCTACAATGAAAAGGGCGAGGCAGTGGCGACACAGACCCACGAAGGACCTATCTCGGCGGAGACCAAGGTGCGGATGACGGTGCCTGCAGGCGAATCGGTTCGAGTTGCAGCATGGTCGGGTCTTTACAAGGACTACTTTGCACTCACCCCTAATGCCAAGCTAAGCGAGCAATTTGTTCAGCTAAAGGCGGGTCAGGACCTGAAGGATCAGCGAATCCGCCAAGGGATTAGCCGTGAAGTAGCTCTGAAGCCACTCAATGAAGAGGGGGCGAATGAGGTCACCTCTGTAGAGGTGAATCTACTGGAGCTGACCAACCGCATCAAGGTGCACATCATCGGTCTTGAAGATCCAGATAAGATCTCTGTGGAGGTGGTATCGGCCAATGACCGCTACAGTGCCGAGGGTAAGATGCTGGGCAATAATGAGGCTACCCCTTATCCCTACCCTACCACGATTACGACCAAGGCCAATACTTTTGTAGGCCCAGTAGAGCCAGGTTGTGAACCTGGGTATGATGGCGAGCTAACAGCAGAACTGACCACCCTACTTCTGAGAAGTGGCCACAATAGTTGGGTCACCATGCGTAAGGCAGGTCAGGAGCATCCATTTTTCCGTAGCAACCTGATTGGGCTACTGATGAGTGCAGCTAAAGATGGTGCCGATATCAATCTCTACTGTGACCACGACTTCACCGTGGAGCTGAAGGTACGCCGCTGTCCTAACTGTTCCGAAGGATATCAAGTCGCTTGGGTGAAGATCAATAACTGGCAGGTACACAGCTACGATACTGAACTAGCTCCGTTATAATTAGGAATGAGACCGCTTTCCTATGGTGCAGGGATCTGCTGTTTACTACTGCTATCCCTCTTTCAGACTAGTTGTACTGACTTAATATTTGACGCACCTTATCCTGACCCTGGTCAGGGTAAGGTGGCGGTTGTTTTTAGTCGTCCCGAACTGCTCTTGCCAGAGGGGACGGAAGAGCACTTCGGAAAGATCACCTCGCTACGTCTGATTGCCACCAACCTGAGAGGAGAGGTGGTGTACAATGGGCGGCTACGCTACAAGGGCGCGGATAGAAACCTCAGTTGGCGTCAGCTGGCGTGTAGTGACCCAGTGGTACTGGATCAGAGCACCTATGAATTCTTTTTCATCGCTAATGAGGAGGGGATCGGTATTCAGGAGGAGACATTTCAGCAGATCCGTAGCAAGCAGGCGTTGCTGCGACTCACCTATTTTATCCCTTTGTCACGCCCAGAGCATCGGCCATTTTTGATCCCATTGGTGGGGCACCTACAGCGACAGTTGCCTCGACAAGAGGAGACGGATCGTACCATTATCCTCTATCCTCAGTTGGCACCATCGGTGGCACTCCTAGAGGTGGATACCAAGGGGTTGTCGATGGAGCGTATCGAGCTGGGGTTCCCTAAGGATCGGGAGGATGGGGGGCTCTTTGGGTACCCCTACTCTAAGGTGTCGGATCGGAGACATGAGATGCACTACTATCCGCTCACCCCATTGGAGAAGGGGGGGACGCTCTACTGTGTTGGTCTGCCTGAGGTGCGCTGTTATGCCCCGGAGCAGCAGCAGTGGCGAGGTCCAGAGCTCAGCGATATGACGCATCTGCGGATCCAGTTGACGAATGGCGAAACGAAGCTATTGCCACTGATGCAGTTGCCCGAGGAGCGACTCCCCAACAGTTACGATGAGTACCTCCGCATCGCGATGGAGCCCGCCCCCATCGGCATCAATGGCCTCATCGAACGCTTCTCCATCTTCCCAGGTGGCCATTACCGCTACCAGCTAAGTAATCTGTAGAGGTATCTCATCGGACAGGTCGGACAGATCGGACAGGTCGGAGCACCCGACAGGGTGCCATTCAGATAGCCCCCGTGTCGGAGGGGGCATTCGCCCCCGAACGACCGGCGGGAAACGAGGACACCCCCACCCCACGACCCTTGCATAACGCCTTATCGGACAAGTCGGACAGGCCGGAGAAGGACCTCACAGAGGTCCGACGGATCCTAGCCCCCCATTCGAGGGCGTCAGCCCGATGAATGGGGGATCAATGACCGCCCACCCCCACGACCCCGGCCGGGGGCTATCTGAGTGGCCCCCTGTCGGGTGCTCCGACTCGTCCGACCTGTCCGACTTGTCCGATGAGGCACCCCTCCGCCAAAGGCACCCCAAACCTTTCCCAATATTTGTTAAGTACCCTAAATATTACTATCTTTGTAGGTAGATAAATAGATATGGTGATAGGTTATCCTATTCTTTAGATAGCCTATAAAAGGGAATCCAGTGAAAGTCTGGAGCAGTGCCCGCTACTGTGAGCTTTGAAATAAGCTTTGGATATTCATATTTACCACTGCCTTATCAGGTGGGAAGGTATTCCAAGGTAAAGCAAGTCAGGAAACCTGCCATATCATAGTGTGTATTGTGGTGCTCCGGGGTGCAGAGTGCTGTTATATTGATGTCGGAAACCATTTCAGACTTATGAGGAAATTATTGCTAGGAACTATGGCAGTTCTTATCTCTATGCTATGCCATCAGCAGGTGAGTGCTCAAAACAAGGTGTTTATTGAGGACCCTCTATTTGAAAATTTACAGGAGGGCGATAAAGGGGCCATCTTAATCACACACTTCGGTACCACACACGATGATACCAGAGCTGTGACACTTGATGCCATTAATAAGGCAGTTAAGGAGCGTCACCCCAATCTTGAGGTACGTGAAGCCTATACCTCTCGTATCATCATCAAACGTCTAAAGGATAATAAGGGGATCATCAAACTCAATCCTACTGAGGCCCTACAGCAACTACACAATGAAGGTTATACCCATGTGCTAGTGATCTCCACTTCTATTACCAATGGCGTAGAGGTCACCTCGGTAATCCGTGAAGTAGCCCACCTACCCTTTAACTTTAAGAAGATAAGAGTGGCAACTCCGCTACTATTCCACGAAGCAGACTACGAAAAGCTAATCAAGCTTATCACGGCTGATAGCCAACCAGATATGGCAACTATTTGGGTAGGTCACGGCACCTACGATGTGGCTACTGCACAATACGCGATGCTGGACCACATGCTGATGTTAAGTGGGCACCCTAATGTGATCATCGGCTGCGTAGAGGGCTACCCTTACTACGAGCAAGCACTTCAAAGACTTAAGGCTACAGGACTAAAGAAGGTGGTACTTCGTCCTCTTATGATTGTGGCTGGGGAGCATGCCAAGGAGGATATCGCCGAGGATTGGAAGGAAAACTTAACCAAGGCGGGATTTGAGGTAGAACTAAGGCTCGAAGGACTAGGCGAACTACCTGAGCTACAACAGATCCTCAACGACAAAATAGACTTCTACTCTCAATATAGAAGACTGCTCATTGGAGAGAAGAAAAAAGTCTATGAGGTAACGGGTGAAAAGATGCACGCTGATGATTAATAGACTATTTCTTTCGCTTGTACTAGTTCTGACTGCTTCTATTGCGACAGCTCAGACTTACAAGATAAATGGTCAGGTAGTGGATGAAAAAAATCATCCACTACCTTACGCAGTTATTGCCATAGAAGGCAAAGGCAATGTAGCAGCAGCCGATCAGACTGGTAGCTTCTCGCTCAACTTGAAGTCGGGCAGCTACCTACTCCGTGCCTCACTACTCGGCTATAAAACCACTCATAAAAGGGTGAACCTCTCCAAGAATAGCTCTGTAACCATTCAGCTAAAGGAGGATTATAAGCAACTAGGAGAGGTATTGGTGGTAGGTCCCGACTACAGCAAGCAGATGCAAGAGGGGGTCTACGCTGCCAAAAGCCTCAATGTCCGCCCATACGCCGCCTCCAACAACAGCTTAAATAACCTATTGGGACAGACCAGCGGGGTGAGGATTAGAGAGGAAGGAGGCATCGGCTCCAACTTTGATCTCACATTGACAGGATTAAGTGGCAATGCTATTAGATACTTCATTGATGGGGTACCACTCACCTCACTAGGCAGTGGTACCAACATAGCCAATCTACCCATCAACATTGTGGATAGGGTGGAGATCTACAAAGGAGTGGTCCCTCCCGAACTAGGGCTAGATGCCCTTGGCGGTGCTGTGAATATCATCACACGCAAGGAGAATAAGAACTATCTTGAGGCCTCCATCAACGGGGGCTCTTTCCACACTTATGGTGCTAACCTTAGTGGAGAATACAGGGTGAAAAGCAATGGCTTTACCGTCCGTGGTAATGGTAGTCTCACCTCTACTCGTAATAACTATATGATGCGTGGAGTGGATGTGTGGAATCCAGAGGCCAATGAATACCAAACGGGGGATTACCGAAGATTTCACGATGGCTACCGCTCTATCAACGGAGAAATACAAGCTGGATTCACTCAAACTAAATGGGCGGATGAAGCACTCATCGGTGTCTACTATGCCAATAGCAAGAGTGAGATTCAAACTGGTTTGAGCCAAAAACTGGTGATTGGTGCTGCTGAGAGGTACCGAGATGCCCTTAGAGTTTCTCTCAACTATAGCAAGAGGAATTTATTGGTGAAGGGGTTGACGGCAAAACTATTTGCCTCTCATACTTTGGACCATGTCCTTTTTGCTGATACCACCTTTAGAAAGTACTTTTGGGATGGTTCGTTCTTGGAGTCCAATAGGAGTGAGATTACTCAACGCGGCAAAATGCTCCGGCACATTAAACGACCTACCACTGTGGTAAGGGGTAATCTGGCCTATCGGCTAACTAATGCGAGTACACTCAACCTAAATTATACCCTAACCGCCAACCATAATAATAGGAGTGACAGCTATGATGAGGATTTTATCCCGACAAGTGACTTCTTAGCACGCCATATTATAGGACTTTCGTACAGTAGTTACTGGTGGGGCGATAGGATCAATTCCACCCTCTTTTTGAAGGATTATATCCTCCAATCTTCTATTGAGCAAGAGGATATGTATTGGATTACTGGAGTTCGTGATGTGGAGCGTAAAGTGGTTCGCAATAATATAGGGTATGGTTTGGGGGCACGTGTCACCTTTGCCAAAGAGATTTCGCTAAAACTCTCCTACGAAAATGCAACTCGGCTCCCTACGGCACGAGAGTTATTCGGTAATGGGGCTAGTATCTACCCCAATTTCAAGCTCAACCCTGAAAGAGCACACAACCTCAACCTTGCCCTCTATGGGGCTTGGAGAATTAATAGTAACCACTCTATCAACTACGAGGGGACCTTTTTCATGCGTGATGTAAAAGATTATATCCGAAGAGATATTATAGGTGAAGGATTAGGTACCTATAAAAATGTAGGGGCAGCACGAGTGTTTGGAGGTGAGATTGATCTCAAGTATAGATATAAAAATCTGATTGACTTGGGGGTGAATGCAACCTATGTTGATGAAAGGAATAGAAGCGAGAAGCTTCCCGATGGCCGAATAGATATTACCTATAATAACCGGATACCCAACAAACCCTTTTTCTACACCAATAGCTCGCTAGGGATTAATTTTCAGGAGCCTTTTGGTCTGAAGGAAAGTGACCTAAGGATTAATGCCTCGTATGGATATGTCCACTGGTTCTATCTTTCATGGGCGGCTCTTGGCTCTAAAAGCTCTAAGGCTATTATCCCCACCCAATCAACCACCGACATTGGTGCTACCTGGTCTTGGAATAAGGGCAAGCAGAAATTATCCATTAACTGCAATAATCTCTTTGATCAGATCAATTACGATAACTATATGCTTCAGAAGCCAGGACGCTCTCTCTTCTGTAAACTTACCACATTCTTTAATTAAACAGATAACTTAAATGAAACGCAAGTCAATTATCCAACTATTAGCCATCCTAGTGATCGCTTTAACCACAAGCTGTGGCAGCAACGATACCCCTAAAGGTAAAGATCCGAAGAAGCCTGATGTGCCAGAGCTACCAGAGCATCCAAAGGATCCTGAGAATCCTGAGAATCCAGAAAAGCCAGCTGTAGACCTATATGATATGTGGTTGGCAACTGGAGAAGGTACCTCATCCACTAAAAAGCAAGACCCACATGTGGTTAAGAAAATACCTACCCTCCTTGAAGGAGAGTATGATATCAGACACAAAGGGGCTGAGACGCTTAAATCAGGTATCACCCCATTTGTTATCTACCATAAAGGCTATTACTACAGTATTAGCCGAGAAAACAACTTCGGTAAATATAAAATCACTGATTCTGGAGTGGAACCCATTAAAATATTCCCAATACCTGAGCTTTCTGACCGAAGATTTGCACATGAATGGCTAGATGACAATACACTTGTGCTTATAGGTGCACCCGACAGTAAAGACAAAAAAGCACCTAAAAAGCACAAGATGAACTGGTATAAGATTGATACTTCAGGAACCATGAAAGTATTAGCCAACGGCACATTGGATTTACCTAAGCTAGGCAACAATGAGATCTTTTCATCTTGTGGCCTCTTGGTATACCGAAAGGCGGATAACAAGCTTTTATTCAACTTTAGACACGAAGATAAGAATAAGCCTAAAGATAAAAAGACCCAAGATAGCCACAAATCATTCTTTACCGCTACGATCAATCCCGACAATATGGCAGTGGAACATGTCTACGAGGAGAAGCGTGCAGATCGTCCTGGATTCGTATCATTTGGTTCTCTAAGACAACAACACGGCTTCTTCATGCCAAATGGAGACTACTATATGCTGTGTAATACGGTTAGAGATGATGCCACTACATCCACAATGCAATATGGACATATCATGCGTATTAAGGCAGGTGAATATAGACCTGACCCCAACTATAAAATTGATATCTTTGACGATAACAAGATAATTACCTTACATCACATGAGAGGGACCAAGGTACTCGCCTACATAGAGAGCCCAGAAAATAAAGCTGTCGAAATTAGCTGGAAAGTACCTAGAAGATTCTTCTGGGCTGTAATAGACTTAACCCCAGGTGGAGATCAGCACCGCATTGAAGGAATTCCAACCAGCCAGGGTGGCAACTTCACAGAACTTATCGTGGTGGAAGAGGACTACGCCCTTCTTGGTATTAGTGATGACACTCAGACTAAATTCTATAAGTATGAATTTGCGACAGAAAAGGTGACTGAGGCAGCCAAACTGAAGCCCGGGTTCTTTGCAGATCGTATCATCAAACTTGATAGATAAATAAAAACAGTAACTTACCCCACCACGTACCGAACAATTATGGTAGTGGTGGGGTTTTGTTGATATATGAATACCTTTAGTTTCATACGTGAAGCATTTTGATTTCATACGTAAAACAATTTTGTTTGATACGAGAAACTTTTTTGTTTGATACGAGAAACTTATTGGGTAGTTATGTGATTAAAGATTGTTGTTTAATTGATATATAAATGTGATGGGAAAGATATATGTGATCGGGATAGGTCCGGGTAGTGAGCGTGACCTGACCATTGGGGCAAGGGATATTTTAGGAAAGGTGGATGTGGTGGTTGGCTACAAGTACTACTTCCAGTTTGTTGCGCACTACCTTCGGTCAGATGCAGAGTGTATAGATACAGGAATGCGTCAGGAGACGGCAAGAGCTAGAGAGGCGTTTAGATTGGCCGACGAAGGCAAGGAGGTGGCTGTGATTAGTTCTGGAGATGCTGGCATTTACGGCATGGCTCCCCTTATCTATGAGATGGCGGAGGAGCTGAAGAGTAACATTGAGATTGAGGTACTCCCAGGCATTTCAGCCTTTCAGACCGCCGCCTCTATATTGGGTGCCCCCATTGGTCACGACTTCTGTATCATCTCGCTTTCCGATCTTATGACGCCTTGGGCAAAGATTGAGCGAAGAATCATCGCTGCTGCCGAGGCGGACTTTATCACAGCGATTTATAATCCTAAGAGTGTCAAGAGGTACTGGCAGATTGAGCGACTACGTGAACTATTCTTGAAAGAGCGAGACGCTAATACTCCCGTCGGCATTGTACGCCAAGCTGGGCGTGAGGATCAAGAGGTGACCTACACTACTCTAGTAGATTTTGATGCAGAGCAGATTGATATGTTTACCATGGTAATTATTGGTAATAGCCAGACGTTCACTACCCGCAACCGCATGATTACTCCTCGTGGCTACTATCGTGAAAAAGCGGATAAAGATACAAAGCTGGGTCAGCAAATTATGATTGAGAGTTTCCGAACGATAGAGTCCCAGCTCCAAAAACCAGAGATTCCATTGGATCATAAGTGGGCACTACTCCACGCGATTCATACCACTGCCGACTTTGAAATGGAGCAGATATTCTACTCCGACCCCGATGCTGTCAAGAGACTGCATGAGGCGTGTGTTTCAGGAAAGATCAAGACCATTATTAGCGATGTGACGATGGTCACCTCAGGCATTCGCAAAGGAGCTCTTCAAAGATTGGGCATTGAGGCTAAGTGCTACCTCTCTGACCCTCTCACAAAGGAGATGTCGGATCGTCTAGGTATCACCCGTACCCAGGCAGGTATTCGTCTGGCAGTGGCAGAGCACCCCGATGCCCTTTTTGCCTTTGGTAATGCACCGACTGCTCTACTAGAATTGGCGAGCTTAATCCGAAAAGGAGAGGCAAAGCCTATGGGCATCATTGCAGCTCCTGTTGGTTTCGTACACGTTTGCGAGTCAAAGCATGCGGTGAAACCTTTCCGTAATATCCCTAAGTTGATTATTGATGGTCGTAAGGGGGGAAGTAATCTTGCTGCAACACTGTGCAATGCGATTCTCACCTTTGATGATGCAGAAGCACTAAGGCCTGGTCGTGACGTATAACCTCTTTCTCCTATGAAGATTACGATAATAGGCATAGACGACAATCGAGAGCAGTTTTTCCGCCCTGAAGTGCTCAAGGTACTTCAGGAGGGGTACCACTTCTCAGGCGGAAAGCGACACTACGAAATTATCAAGCCTTACCTACCGAGCAAGCACGAGTGGATAGAGGTGGTGCCTCCGATGGGAGCGTTGATGGAGCAGTATCGCCAACTTGATGATCTGGTGGTCATTGCCTCATGCGACCCCCTTTTCAATGGGATTGGAGAGACCATTATGAGGCATATTCCTGAGGCGACGGTGAAGGTGTACCCTAGTTTTCACTCGCTGCAAATGCTGGCGCACCGTGCCCTTTTGCCTTATCAGAGTATGCACGAAGTAACCCTTACGGGGCGCCCTTGGCATGAGTTTGATAGAGCTCTTATCCAAAGGGAACCGATGATCGGATTACTATTGGATCGCAAAGAGCATACTCCTGCTACGGTGGCTCAGCGGATGCTCGACTATGGGTATGACAATTACAAGGCTTACGTAGGCGAACTGCTAGGTAATCAGGAGGAGGAACGGGTGAGTGAACTGTCGCTCTCAGAGGTAGCGGAGAGGGATTTTAGCTATCCCTATAATATGATATTGGTGGAGACAAGGCCGAAGCATAAGTACTTTGGGATACCAGATGAGGCATTTCATCTCCTCAATGGTCGGGCTAAGATGTTGACCAAAAGCCCCATTAGATTACTCTCTCTTTCTATGCTTGAGCTGCATAATCGCCACGTCTTTTGGGATATCGGGAGTTGTACCGGTTCGGTCTCCATTGAAGCGAAGCTGCAATTTCCACACCTTAGAATGGTGGCTTTTGAGATCCGACCTGAAGGGGAGGAGCTACTTTCCTCCAATAGCAAGAAGTTTGGCACTCCAGGCATCGACTTTAGAGGTGGCGACTTTTGCGAGGTTGAGATGGGTGATTTACCAAAGCCAGATTGTGCTTTTATTGGAGGTCATGGCGGAAAACTGGTGGAGATCGTGCGTAAAGTTTGGTCGTTATTGCCAGAAAAGGGACTCTTGGTCTTTAACTCAGTTTCGCAAGAGAGTCAAGATCTATTCAGAGTGGCCATTGAGAAGGTATCTGGCACCATCATAAAAGAGGTGGAAATCTCTATAGATAATAACAACCCAATAAGGGTGATGAAAGCAATAAAATGATGAATCAAAATATAGGCATTATAATCCTCTCCGAGGTAGCGAAGGAGAAAGCACTCCAACTTCATTCCGAATTGGGAGGAAAGCTATATAGCACCAGAGAACTAGAGGGTTTTGAAAAGATTGAGGACCTTCAGGAAGAGACGGGGCAAATAATGGAGAAGCACGACCTAGTCGTTTTCTTTTCTGCAATGGGAATTTGCGTGCGGAGCATTGTCCCTTATCTCAAGGATAAACATACCGATCCAGCGATTATATGTATTGATACCACTGGTAAATATGTCATATCCGTGGCATCGGGGCACATTGGTGGAGCCAATGAATGGGCTAGCCGAATTGCTTCAGTACTGGGAGCAGAACCCATCATCACTACGCAAAGTGACCGACAGGGGCTTTGGGCGCTGGATACTCTGCCTAGACAGTTTGGCTGGAAATTGGAAACGGTAGGGGCGACTCTCAATGAGGCGATTACCAAGTTTGTAGATGGTGTTCCAACCGCTCTTTTGCTAGATATGCGATGCGACTACCTAGAGCGTACGAAGCCCAGCTTTGTAGATGTCTATTATCATCTGGAAGACTTGGATATCTCCAAGTATCAACTGCTTATTGCGGTGACTCCAAGAGAGCTTTCTGACCTTAGTATTCCACAAATTCTTTACCGCCCTCAAGTGCTACACTTAGGCATCGGGTGTCGTCACAAAGCCAATCCTCAGGGGGTCAGTGAGTACATTCTCCAGCAACTTCATACAGCAGGTTTCTCGGAGCTCTCCATAGCGAGTATCAATAGCATTGAGCTAAAAAGAGGCGAACCAATTATTGAGGGACTTGGGGAGAAACTGGGGGTAGTGCCACAATACTACTCGGCCGATCAACTTGAGGAGATAGAGGTGCCCAATCCTTCTAATAAAGTAAATGAGGTGACCTCCTCGCCCAGTGTTTCTGAAGCATCAGCTCTTCTTGCTTCAAATGGCGGAGTGCTGGTTATTGAGAAACAAAAAGGGAAACTATCTGAGGGCAATGACTTCACCTTTGCCCTAGCGATTGATGCCAATGCCCTACCCCATGGACACATAGAGATTGTGGGGGCTGGTCCTGGTGATCCAGAGCTTATTTCAGTGCGAGGAAAGCACTTCCTACAGCAAGCCGATTTAATCCTCTATGCAGGTAGCCTGGTGCCGATTGAACTCACCTATTACGCCAAACCAGGTGCTACAGTTCGGAGCTCTGCCGACATGAATTTGGAGGAGCAATTTACTCTTATGAAGGAGTTTTATGACCGCCACTGCCTGATTGTACGTCTGCATACAGGTGACCCTTGCATCTACGGTGCCATTCAGGAGCAGATGGCACTCTTCGACGAAGCAGGCATGAGCTATCACATCACCCCTGGCATTTCATCTTTTCTTGCAGCAGCAGCGGAATTGAGGTCTCAATTCACCATTCCGGAGAAGGTGCAAAGCATCATCCTCACCCGTGGAGAAGGGCGAACTCCTATGCCAGAGAAGGAGCAACTCCACAAGTTGGCTGCCTCTCAAAGCACTATGTGCATCTACCTCAGTGCCACTTTGGCAGAAAAGGTGCAGAGCGAATTGCTGGTACACTACCCACCTGAGACGCCCGTAGCAATTTGCCACAAACTCACGTGGAAAGAGCAAAAGATCATTAGAGGAGAGCTACAACACCTGGCACAAATCATTCGGGATAATAAGTTGACACTCACCACGCTAATAGTCGTAGGTGAGGCGATTGATAATCGCGAGGGACTATCCAAACTCTACAATGATTCATTCAAACATCTATTCCGAAAATGAGTTCGATTAATATCATATCTCTAGGGAGTGGAGCCCCTGATAATATCACACTAAGAGCTTTTACTGCGTTAAAAGAAAGTGATATTATCTTTGCTCCGAGTGGGGAAGCCGTGAGAGTGCTAGAGCGACTGAAGCCGCTTGAGGACCTTCTCCTAAAAGTAGAGCAGTTTGATATCCCGATGAAAAAGGATCCAAGTTTGGCTGCAGGGGTGTACGACAAAGTCACTCAAAGGCTTTATGATCTTTATATGGAGAAGCAGCAGGTGTCCTTGGTCACCATTGGCGATGCCGGCATTTACTCATCTGCCTTCAAGATCGTTGCAGAGCTCACCAAACGTGGTGCAAAAGTGGAGGTGCTACCAGGCGTCCCATCATTCATCGCTGGTATGGCACAAGCTATGGTACCTCTTGTAGAGCAAGGGCAAAACCTCACGCTCCTCTCCCAAATCAACACTCCCTCCGATGTGCTCACTCCTCTTGCCAATGGTTCGGTTGTTGCCATCATGAAGTTATCCCTTTACCAGGAGAGCATCAAAGAGTTGCTCCGCCAAGGTAACTACCCATTTACCTATATGGAGTGGCTTGGAGATGAGAAGCAATTCCTCACCTCGGATCTGGAAAGCTTTCTCTCTCGCACTTGCCCCTATTTTTCTATCATTGTCATAAAACCTCAAAGCGTATGAAGCGTATTCTCATCTTATTTCTCACTATGATAGCTCTTTGGTCTTGTAAAGAGGATCAAAGCAACCAGAGCGAACAGCTCGAATCAGTAGATTATATCAAATATGCCAAAGGATTGAACATCCAAAAAGGGGAGGGCTACACCTTGGTAGATATGACCGATCCTGCCAATGAAAACGAACAGATTTGGAAGTATGCCTTAGTTCCAAGAGGCACGCAACCCAAAGGAATCCCCAATGATTATGTAGTGATTGAGACGCCAGTGAGGCGTGCAATTGTTATGACGACGCTCCAACTCTCCAACTTTATCAAGCTTGATGCAATTGACAAAGTGGTGGGAATGCCGAGCACCCGCTTTCTTTTCAACGAACAGATGAAAGCTCAATTGGCAGATGGTCGTAGCAAACGCATTGGCATTGAGGGGAACTTTGATACCGAACTAATTATGGCGATCCAGCCTGATATCATCCTAGTTTCCCCCTTTAAGCGAGGTGGCTATGATGTGCTCCAAACCCTCGGCACTCCATTAGTTACTTTTCTTGGATATAAGGAGCTGACCCCTCTTGGGCAGGCCGAATGGATCAAGTTTATTGCCCTACTCCTTGACGATGAAGAGCGTGCGGAGACGATATTCAATGGCATAGAGGAGCGATACAACGCCCTAAAAGCTTTAATTCCAGAGGATATTGAACGACCAAAGGTACTGAGTGGAGAACTCCACGGTGGCAACTGGTATGTAGTGGGTGGCGAAAGTTATCTTGCCCACCAATTCACCGATGCCGGGGCTGAATACTTTATGATGGACAACGAAGAGTCGGGTGGCTTCTACGTGGACTTCGAAACCGTTTACGCACAAGGTGCCAATGCCGACTTTTGGAGAATTCTCAATAGCTATCCAGACAAATATAGCTACGAGGTACTAGATAAAACTGATAGCCGCTACCGCGACTTCAAGGCATTTAAGGATAAGAAAGTGGTCTACTGCAATCTCTCCGAGCGTCCCTTCTACGAGCTATCGCCCGTAGAGCCAGATGTGGTATTGGCCGACCTTATCAAGGCCTTTCACCCACAATTACTTCCAGATCACCAGCCTGTTTTTTATGAAGTATTGAAGTAATACCTATTCGTATGGCTACCAAACGCAATATTATTCTTTTTGTACTGGGTATCTTCTCCATACTCCTCTTTTTCCTACTCAATCTAGCCCTCGGTACCATTCCAATACCCACGCTAGATGTCTTCCGCATACTGATTGGGAAGGAAACCAGCGGAGGCGAGATATGGAATAATATTATATGGAAAAGTCGCTTTCCACAAACCATCACCGCCTTCATTGCTGGTGCTGCGCTCTCTATTAGTGGACTGCAGATGCAAACCGTATTCCGCAATCCCCTTGCTGGCCCTTCTGAGTTGGGTATTAGTTCTGGTGCGAGCTTAGGCGTAGCCACCTTGATCCTCCTCTCGGGAAGTATCAGCCAAAAAGCCCTCACCCGCATGGGTTTTATAGGAGAAATGGCCGTATCCATTGCTGCGATCATAGGGGCAATGGCAGTGATGGTGCTGATCATTCTCATCTCAAAAAAGGTGCGAGGCAATGCCATACTACTGATTATGGGTGTCATGATCGGCTATATTGCCAATGCCATCATCGGGGTACTCAAGTTCTTCAGCAATGATGAGGATGTTCGCAGCTACGTCATCTGGGGGCTTGGGAGCTTCTCCAAGGTGAGTGGAGATCAAGTCTACACCTTCGTCATCATCATGCTGATCCTAATTCCCCTCTCATTTCTTCTCATCAAGCCACTCAACCTACTCCTCCTTGGCGAAAACTATGCCCGCAACTTAGGTCTCAATTACACCAAGGCACGCAATGTCATCATCTTCTGTTCCTGCGTCCTTACCGCCATTGTCACCGCTTACTGCGGTCCGATCGTCTTCCTAGGCATGGCAGTACCACACCTTTGTCGCACCCTCTTCTCCACCTCCAACCATATCATATTGGTGCCAGCGGTGACAGTAGTAGGGGCTTCGCTTTCGCTACTTTGCAACCTCATCGCTCGCATGCCAGGCTTCGAAGGGGCACTCCCCATCAACTCCGTCACCGCCCTAATCGGTGCCCCAATAGTGATATCCGTCTTATTTGATCGCAGAAGAACTGAGATAATATGATGAAGACTATTGCACTTAGGGACTTGTCCATTGGATACAAGCAGAAGAATGGGGAGAAGGTTGTTGCCAAGCACCTCACCGCCTCAGTGAATGCAGGCGAACTAACCTGCCTCCTCGGCTCCAATGGAGTGGGAAAATCCACCCTACTCCGCACCATTGCCCGCTTTCAGCCCAAGCTAGCAGGAGAGGTATTGGTGCAAGATAAAGATATCAACCAGTACAAAGAGAGCGAACTATCCAAAGTAGTCGGCGTAGTACTCACTGAAAAGGTAGATGCCAATAACATGACCGTCCATGAGCTCGTATCCCTAGGGAGAAGCCCTTATACCGGCTTCTGGGGTCGCCTTGCCTCTCAAGACCGCCAAGCTGTAGATCTGTCCATTCAGCAGGTTCGTATCGAAAAACTGCGAGATCGCATGGTACACAGCCTGAGCGATGGAGAGCGCCAAAAGACCATGATCGCCAAAGCATTGGCTCAAGAGACCCCCATCATCATCTTAGACGAACCTACCGCCTTCCTTGACTTCCCTTCCAAAGTAGATATGATGCAACTGCTACATCGCCTTTCTCGAGAGTTGAATAAAACCATATTCCTCTCCACTCACGACCTGGAGCTCGCCCTCCAAATTGCAGATAAAATATGGCTGATGGACGACGAGCGTCACCTCCATATCGGCACCCCTGAGGATCTAGCACTCTCCGGAGTGCTCAGTCGTTTCTTCGAACAAAAAGAGATCATCTTTGACCAAACCACCGGCCTCTTTCGCATCGAAAATGATTACGACCGACGCATCAAAGTGATCGGTCATGGGCACCTCTTCTCCATGGTTCGCAAAGCACTACTCCGCAACCGCATCTTAGCAGATCGCGAGGCAGAGACAGAGACCTATATTGATACCAGCGGAAGTAAGATAGTACTGCACCGCCCCAACACCCCTCCGATAGTTATTGATTCCATCGAAGAGCTCCTCCAAAAATTACTATGAATCTATTAATCTTAGGCGGAACCACCGAAGGTCGCAGGTGTGTAGAGGTGTGCGAAGAGGCAGGAGTACCATTTTACTACTCTACTTTTGGCAGTTCCCAAGAGATCACGCTACACAATGGGACCCATATTACTGGGGGCAAAGACAAAGCGGAGCTTCAAGCCTTTTGCCAAGAGAATAACGTAGGGCTCATCATCGATGCTGCCCACCCTTTTGCCACCAATCTACATAGTAATGTGGGTGCCCTCCACCTGCCTGTGATTAGGTATGAAAGGGAGTTCCCAGCCATTCCAGAGGAAGTACAGCAGGTCTCCTCTTTTGAGGAAGCCATCGCCCTACTTCACCAAGCAAAGCCTACCAAAGTACTCGCCCTTACTGGTGTGAATAGCATCGCCAAGCTACAGAGCTACTGGCAAGAGCACGAGACCTATTTCAGGGTGATGCCGATTGCCGAAACGGAGAAAACCATTGAGCGGACGGGTATTCCTCGTTCCCAGATCATTTACTACGATAAAGAGCTGAGCGATGAGGAGCTATTCCGCAAGTTACAGCCCGACTTGATCATTGTAAAGGAGAGCGGTACCACCAGTGGCTTTACTGAAAAGGTCTCTGCTGCCCTCTCCTTAGGAATATCTGTCATCGCTATTACTCGCCCTTCCCTTGGTTATCCCCCCAATCTCACCGTCACCGGAAAGATAGGGCTCAGGCGAGGGATAGAGCAGTTGCTCCCAGAGTTCTTTCCCCAAAAGATTGGCTTCACCACAGGCACCACCGCCACCGCTGCCACGAAAGCAGCCCTTATAGCACTCATAGATGATATCGAGCTTTCCACGGTAGAGGTCACTCTTCCTGATGGAGAAATCATTCCTTTCCCCATTCAATCTGTCACCGTTGAAGGTAATGAAGCCACCGCAGTAGGGATAAAGTACTCAGGCGATGACCCCGACGTCACCAATGGTGCTGAAATCTGTGCCACCGTATCTCTCCACAAAGGGAAAAGGGGGGTGGAGTTTAAGCAAGGTATCGGCGTAGGCAGAGTGACCCTTCCTGGGCTAGGTCTAGAAATCGGTGGCCCCGCTATTAATAAGACGCCACGGAGAATGATCACCTCCCTTTGCGAGGAGTTGCTCGACCTCACCCAAATAGGAGTAGAGATTACTATCTTCGTTCCCGAAGGCGAGTCGATTGCGAAGAACACCTTCAACCCACGCCTTGGGATTGTAGATGGCATCTCCATCATCGGCACTACAGGAGTGGTCCGCCCCTACTCCAACGACACTTGGATCGCCTCCATACGGCGAGAGATGGAGGTCTCCAAAGCTGTAGGCGTTGAGCACTTAGTGCTCAACTCTGGTGGCAGGTCCGAAAAGTACCTCAAAGCCAGATTTCCCCACCTTCCCCCCAACGCCTTTATACAGTATGGCAATTTCATTGGAGAGACCCTTACTTTCGCTCATCAGCTCACCTTCCCTACCGTTACTCTCGGCATCATGCTGGGTAAAGCGGTCAAGCTAGCTGCAGGCGAACTAGATACCCACAGTCATAAAGTAACGATGGATAAGGAGTTTCTCAAGCAGGTACTAACAGAATCTAGAGAGGAAGTTGATATCAGCGGGATCACCTTGGCACGAGAAATATGGCAATTAATACCCAACAAAGCATCCAAATTCTACCAGCTCATCATCCAGCATTGTTATGAGGTGTGCCAGCCCATTGTGCCATACGCCTCCTTAGAGATACTTCTGATTGACGACACTGGCCATTTTATTTCACAAAAACCATGAAACCATCTTCCTTTATTATCGCTGCCCCCACTTCAGATAGTGGTAAGAGCACCATCACTATAGGACTTCTTAGGGCACTTAGTCGCCAAGGATACCGTGTCCAGCCCTTCAAGTGTGGACCCGACTATATCGATCCCAAGCTACATAAAAATGCATCGGGTGTTGATTCCGTGAATCTCGACCTCTTTATGCAGAGCGAAGAGAGTGTCCGAACTCTATTCAGAAGCTATCAAGCCCCTAGCGACGTGGCTGTTGTGGAGGGGGTAATGGGTCTTTTTGATGGCTATGATCGGGACAGAGGCTCCACCGCACACCTTGCAGAGGTACTTGATCTGCCTATCGTCCTCGTCCTCACACCCAAGTCAATGGCCTATAGTGTCGCTCCCCTACTCTACGGCATCAAGCACTTTCGGCCAGAGCTCAATATACTAGGCGTAATTTTCAATAAGGTCAATTCCCCAAAGCACCTAGCTTATCTGCGTGACGCTGCTAATGATGTAGGGGTAAAGGTGCTCGGCTCTATTCCTACAGATAAAACACTCACTCTCCCGAGCCGTCACTTAGGATTGATTACCGATGATCAAGAAGCACTAGAGGCACACGCCAATCAAGCCGCCAACCTTGTAGAAGCACATATCAACCTCACTCAATTGCTTGCTGATTCTCAATATCAGCCTATCTCAACAATATCACCTATAGGAAGTAATGCACCTAAAGGCACCAAGAAAATAGCGGTGGCTCGCGACGAAGCTTTCAACTTCATCTATACCGAAAATATTCGGTTGCTGGAGCAGTTTGGCACGATCACTTATTTTAGTCCTATCCACGATAGCCAGCTCCCCGAGTGCGACCTACTCTACCTGCCAGGAGGGTATCCCGAGCTATATGCAGAGCAGCTCTCCCAGAATAGTGCGATGATTCAGCAAATCAAGACCTATGCCGAACGCCAAGCCCCTCTCATCGCTGAGTGTGGGGGGATGATTTATCTCTGTAGGAGTATCATCACCGCAGAGGGAAAGGAGTACCCAATGGTGGGTCTCTTTAATCATAGTGCTACGATGGAAGGAGCCCGGCTCACCATTGGCTACCGACAGTTGGAACTCTTTGGCATACCGCTCAGAGGACACGAGTTTCACTACTCACACCTCACAGCCACAGACGAAGGAGTCGCCACCCAATTGAATGCCACAGGCGAGCCAGTAGATACGCTACTTTTCCAGCACGGAAAAGTGATCGCCACCTATACTCATCTCACCTTCACCGCCGCATTTCTCTCCCGTCTCCTAGAGCCATAGATCAGCGGAGCAGAACGGAGACCATTCTGCCCCTCACTCTGAGTTGTTGCTCTGCCCAGAGCTCAAGATGCATCACCACCTTTCGATCGGTGACCTCTTGAATAGTAGCACGAAGCTCAAGAGAACATCCCATAGGTGTAGGGGCAAGGTAGTCAAGCCCCAAGTGGGCAGTCACGTACCGCAAACTAGGAAGTGACGCCATATCTCTGCTAAAGTGTCGGTAACCAGCGGCAGCAGCAGTTCCATTACCATGGCAATCTAGAAGGGCGGCAATCAATCCACCATAAACATTCTGCGGATAGCCACCAGTAGCATACTCTGGTGGCGTATAATGGGCTACAGCAGTGTCACTAGCAGGGTCGTTATCCAGCCAGTAACTCTTCAAGTGAAGACCATGCTCATTAAGCTTTCCACAACCATAGCAATGGCTAAACTCCTCTGTATAATAATCTTGAAATGCCTTCATATTTAATCTAGTATTGATATGCCTGCAATTTACCAAAACTAAAGTTGACTCCCCAACCTATTCGAGACAGAATCTTTTAGGGACAGCGTGGAAGAGTTTCCACTTTGGAGCATGGGATCAACATAAAAGGCTCGTTCCACAATTGTGAGACGAGCCTTTATTATTTAAGGTCTGATAGCCTTACTTTCGAGTAGCGTTAGCTGTCCAGGATCCCTCCTTAGTTGTATAAGCAGCGATGGTGAGCTTCTCTGCATCGATTCTGATTACTCCAGCCTCATCGGAACTAAGTGTCACAAGCGTATTTTCACCCTTTTCCATCTTTACGCCAGAGAGTGTAGGGATATTCTTTGAGCTGAAGCGGAAGGTATAAGTATCCCCCACCTTAACCACAGTAATAGTCACCTTTTCACCAACAGCGAGGTTAAGACCATCCTTGGTAGAAGCATAGCTCGCAGTACCTTCGTACCTGCCAACAAACAGATCCGCATCAGCAGGATCTTGGTTACATGAAGTAAAGGCAATAGCCATCAACACCATAGCAGCCATTGCTGCAAAAATCATATTCAACTTTTTCATCACGTTCTCAACTTTAAATTGTTAATACTAACATCATTTGCAAGGTAATCATTTTCACCCTAAGGCGAAGCCTAATTACACTATTTTATTGGAATAATATCACATTACCCCACATACATTTCATATCTTTTCAAGCAGTTCTTGCCCACAATCACCTACCTGTGGCGTAATTTACGACCAGTATTGGCGTTGAAATTACGGTACTCCTCATACACCTTAAAAGCCTTTTCAGGAGTTAGCTGATTGATCAGTGCACTCATAAAAGACTGAGAGGCCTGATGACGCTTTTCAGTGAGTGCCTGTATCTTTTTATAGTAGTCGAGATACTGTTCGGAAGTAATTTTACCTCCCAACTTAGATATCTCATCATACACTTTGCGTATTCCTGCCCAAGAGGAGACGCGAGCCTCATCGTACTTTTCTAGCTCTTTTGAAACCAACTGCTTCTCCTCTGCCGAGAGCCCTGCTGCCTTGGCAATGGCTTCGATCCGCTCCTTTTTGAACTGCTCGTGCACCGCACTTTGGTCGCTGATCTCTTGCTCCACGCTGGAACTAAGGAGCACTTCTCTATGGTTATTTGCAAAGAGTAGAGAGGGAGTAGTAAAACTCAATAACACCAATAGCACAAATGCCCTCAATCCATTTTCCTTCATAATATCTAACATTACCTTGAACTTATCACGCTTTGATCATCCTCCTCCATATAAATGAACCCCCAGTAGTCTTCGTTGGTATCATCTAGTAAAAACTGCTGAAACTCCTCATCACTCATATCATAAGCATTGAGCTCTACTGGATCTGGGAGGGTGGATTGCTGGAGTGGAGATAGAGTCCACAAAGAGACGGCAAGCAACAGCACGGCCGCAGCTCCTATAGACCAATAGACATAAGGTTTCCATAACTTACGTGTTTGAGACTTTACCTCACTCTGTACCTTCTCCTCCTCTTCAATTCGTTGCTTCAAGCGCTCCTTGAAGGTGGCAAAATAATTTTCGGGAGTTACGAATGGGTGCAAAGGATCATTTTCAATATTTTTACGTTCAAAATTGGGGGTCATCACACATCAACTATCTAACTATTAATTGCTCTATCTGTGGGTTTGATGCACCAATCGCTGATTGGTTTAATCACCTACTTAATCTTTTTTAGGGGGGGTCACTCCTCATCAATCCCCATAGCCTTTTTGATCTTCTTCACAGCGTGGTGATAATTGGCTTTGAGTGCACCCTCACTGGTGTTGGTAATTTCAGAAATCTCCTTGTAAGGGAGGTCTTGAAAATAGCGAAGCTCAAAGGTCAGCTTTTGTTTTTCTGGTAGTTGGTCTATCGCTGCCATAAACTGAGCTTCTGCAAGGTCGCCATCAAAGTAGGGGTCGCTCATAAGCATCTGAGTGAGGTCATATTCCTCAGTGGTTAATGGTAGCCGTCGCATCTTCTTCTCCTTACGGATATGTGAAAGTGCCTCATTGGTAGCAATACTATAAAGCCAAGTGCTCAACTTTGATTGCCCCTTAAACGTACCGATATGTCGCCAGACCTTTACAAAGGTATTCTGTAGCACATCATCGGCCTCCTCATGTCGGTAGACAATACGACGGATCACCGCATACAACTGCTGGGAGTAGCGATCTACCAAAAAGCTAAAGGCCACCTCTAGGGTATCGGGATGGGTGAGTAGCTTCAATAGTTCCTCATCGGATATATCGTGGGGGATATTCATTTATCTGCTTCCTCAGCTTGCTTTTTATCTTCTGATGTATTTGGACTTCTACGCAATTCGGGATAGTCTATGCGAGAGTGATACATATTGCGCAGCTTATCTATAAATACGAACTTTGTGGTCTCTATATCGCGGAAAGTGAGCGGTGTATTTTTGAGATAACCATCGGTCATGATACCATCAACGATCTTATTGACATGATCTATCAGTACCTGCTCGGTAATTTCCTTGAGACTTCGGGAAGAGGCTTCCACAGCATCGGCAAGCATCATCACACCCTGCTCTTTCGTCCATGGGTTGGGTCCTGGATAGTGGAAGATACTCTCATCAATCACCGCATCGGGGTTTTCATTTTTATACTTGATGTAGAAGTACTTAGTCATCCCCAGACCATGGTGGGTGCGGATAAAGTCGATGATGGGCTTTGGAAGCTTGGCTTTCTCTGCCATTTCGATGCCATCGGTCACATGCTTGATAATAATGCGCGCACTCTGATCGTAAGAGAGCCGGTCGTGAGGGTTATTAGCGCCCTGGTTTTCGGTAAAGTAGGTAGGGTTTTTCATCTTCCCTATATCATGATAGAGTGCCCCACTCCTCACAAGCCGCACATCACCACCGATTTCTCCAATAGCCTCAGATGCCAAAGTGGAGACATTGAGTGAATGCTGGAAGGTACCTGGTGCTACCTCGCTTAATTGCCTCAATAATGGTTTATTGATATCGGACAGCTCTACTAAGCTAATACTAGATATATACCCGAATACTCGCTCAATAACATAGACCATCAAGTAAGCAAACATCAGGAAAATGAAGTTGATCACGAGATAGAATAGAATATTCCAATCCATACTCTCTGGCACTCCCTGACGGGCAATCAGCATGGCGTAGTAGGAGACAACCATACCAAACAAGGTGGCAAAACTGGTACGAATCAAGTCGCTGCGCTGCGAAAGGTTTCTCAGAGTAACCAATACAATTTGTCCCGCAATCAGCTGAATCACCACAAACTGTAGAGGAGATGGCACCACCAAGGCAGCTAGTAGCACCGTAACTAAGTGGGTGATAGAAGCGGTACGGCTATCAATAAACACACGTACCTGTATCGCCACGATACTAAATGGGATCATATAGGTGACTGCAGGCTCAATGGGGACAAGGATATAAGCCAAAGCCACCAGCAGGGAGACATTGAGAACTAAGAAAACAGTGTTCTTTATCTGCTTTAATAACTCCTCCCTAAAGGCGACAAGGTAAGAGAATAGAACTAAAAACAAGAAGAGGATCAAGAAGAATTGACCAATCAAAAGGACGATGCTCTCAGCGGTGGTGGTAGAAGCGTGTTCAAAAGCTGTGCGATACCCCTCCAAAACCTGATAAATTTCGGGGGTTACCACATCGCCTGTACCAACTATTCGCTCTCCTTTCTGTACCTCACCTACTATATCCGTTACCGTTGCCAACCTTGCATTTTGCATCTGATTGGTCTTATTCTGGTCTAGCACTAGGTTACTGCTGAGGTACTTCTCTATATTAATCTGCTGCAACACCTGTGGGCTGAGGTTGTGAGGTGCGCTTTGCATCGCATAGTCATACGCCATCCTCGCATTAAAGATATCATTGGCATCTTTACGTATTGCCACATTCATCTCATCCACCACGAAGATATAACCGCCCTCTTGGCTGGCTAGCAGGTCATACGCATCATTAGAGAGAATCCCTCTATCGTATATCTCATCTAGGATCTTATGGATATACTGTATATAGTCACTGGTCACTTCGCCACCTAGCCGGCCTTCTGTAAAGTCCTTGGTGATTTGATTTTTCGCCGAGAGTTTTACAGAGCTACTCAGTGTGAAGTAATTGATTTTAGTGCGTTCGATACTATCTCGCTCCAATACTTTCTGTGCGTCACTCTTATACACAGGGAAGCTATAGGGTGCCGTGAGCACCCCTTCATACCTCCAAGGCTGACCAATGCTATAGTCGTACTTAAACTTTAGCTTAGTAGGATAGAGCAGCGTCATCAAGACGGCTGCCACCACAAAGATCAAACCACTTTTTATTTTACTAGATTTATATAGAGCCATAAGGAATAGGTATCTAAACGTGTCTATCTAGCTACTAGATATACCACTTATCAAAATAGAAGAAGATTTTTTTGGATACACTCCCACAGGTGAACATTAATCGGTCACCTGTGGGAGTCTTATCCATCTTTCTTAAGAAAAATACAAATACTTAGCTTCCATCCCCCTACGACGGCGGGCACTAATTAGCGTATTTCGCATCAGAGAGATAATGGTCATAGGCCCCACGCCACCAGGTACAGGAGTAATGTAAGAGGCCTTAGGAGCCACTTCGTCGAACTTAACATCGCCCGTGAGCTTGAATCCACTCTTGCGACTAGCATCGGGCACACGAGTAGTCCCTACGTCTACCACTACTACACCCTCCTTAACCATATCACCGGCAAGGAATTCTGGCGTGCCAAGGGCAGCAATGATGATATCCGCCTCACGAGTAATCGCAGCGATATCCTTAGTCCTACTATGGCAGACCGTCACTGTCGAATCTCCTGGATAGGCCTTGAGCATCATCAGCTGTGCCATTGGCTTGCCTACGATATTACTTCTACCGAGCACCACACAGTGCTTGCCCTTTGTCTCAATATTATAGCGCTTCAGTAGCTCCAAGATACCTGCTGGTGTGGCAGAAACAAAAGATGGCAACCCGATACTCGTTTTCCCCACATTGATAGGATGGAAACCATCGACATCTTTATTAGGGTTGATTGCCTCAATAATCTTTTGCTCATCTATATGCTTAGGAAGGGGGAGTTGAACGATAAACCCGTCCACACTATCATCATTATTCAAGCGATCTATAGTATCAAGTAGCTCTTTTTCTGTCACGCTGTCTTCAAACCTAATCAGCTCATCTTCAAAGCCTAGTTCGTGACCCGTTTTCATCTTAGAGGCAACGTAAGTCTCGCTACCACCATCATGCCCCACCAGTATTGCCACCATCTTTGGGGGCTTATGCCCAGCAGCAACAATCTCTTTTACCTCGGCAGCAATCTCAGCCTTCATGTCAGCTGAAATCTTTTTGCCATCCAATAATTGATAATTCATAGTTTGATATTTTACATTAACACGTTCTATTGATACAACAAACGATGTCTACAAATGGTTGAGGGCACTTACCTTCCTCCCATTTGTCGCTTCAAGGCACCCATATTCATACCTCTCCGACCACCTTTTGCACCGCCCATCAGTTGCATCACCTTGCGAGCCTGCTCAAATTGCTTCAGTAGCTGATTCACTTGTGCCACCTCCACACCACTTCCAGCTGCAATACGCTTACGTCTATTACCATCAATGATTTTGGGATTCTCCCGCTCCTCGGGGGTCATCGAGTAGATAATAGCTTCAATTCCCTTAAAAGCATCATCATCCACATCAAGGTCACGGATCGCCTTACCTACTCCAGGGATCATCCCTAATAGGTCCTTAAGGTTACCCATCTTTTTAATCTGTTTGATCTGCTCTAGGAAGTCATTGAAGTCAAATTGATTCTTCTTGATCTTTCGCTCAAGTTCCTTAGCCTTCTCCTCATCGTACTGGTCTTGCATCCTCTCTACGAGCGATACCACGTCGCCCATTCCTAGGATACGATCCGCCATACGCTTAGGGTGGAATACATCAAGAGCATCAAGTTTCTCACCCGTACCGATAAACTTAATGGGCTTCTCCACTACCGAACGGATAGAGAGAGCTGCACCACCACGGGTATCGCCATCTAGCTTGGTAAGTACTACTCCATCAAAATTAAGACGGTCGTTAAACTCCTTAGCGGTATTCACGGCATCCTGACCCGTCATAGAGTCCACCACGAATAGAATCTCAGTAGGATTCACCGCCTTTTTGATATTGGAGATCTCCTCCATCAGCACCTCGTCAACGGCCAAACGACCCGCTGTATCGATAATCACTGTGGTGAAGCCCTCCTTTTTGGCCTTCTCAACGGCATGCTCAGCAATCTCTACCGGATTCTTATTACCCTCTTCAGTATAGACAGGCACATTAATCTGCTCGCCCACTACCCGGAGCTGCTCAATAGCCGCAGGTCTGTATACGTCGCCAGCCACTAACAGAGGTTTCTGACCACGTTTATCATGCAGATACTTCGCCAACTTACCCGAGAAAGTAGTTTTACCAGATCCTTGCAGACCGCTCATCAATATGATGTTGGGCTTTCCATCAAGTACTAGCTCCGAAGTCTCTCCACCCATCAAGGCGGTCAGCTCATCATGGACAATCTTCACCATCAGCTCACCTGGCTTTACAGCTGTGAGCACCTTCTCTCCGATGGCTTTCTCCCTTACTCTCTTGGTAAAGTCACGTGCGACATCAAAGTTAACGTCCGCCTCAAGAAGTGCAATCCGTACCTCCTTAATGGTATCGGCAATATTTAGTTCTGTGATAGAGCCCTCACCCTTGAGGTTTTTCATCACTCTATCCAATCTATCCGAAAGATTATTAAACATCTCTTACTCTTAGAAATATATGATTTTACTTACCTCGCAAATTTACCAATTATTTTGCACCTCACTCAGGAGTCGCAATAGTGAAACCTACTATGCTCTAAAATTGGAAGTAGATAAAAGGTTGCACGCCTATGGAGCGGAACTGAACAAGGATGATAAAGACAATAGCCAATAGCATAGCCTGACCCACGAGAGGTAGGCGTGTCACAAACCCTTGAATGTTGCGACGAACGACCGCAGGTGTAAAGTGAACTAAGAAGCCTATTGCCATAAGTATGGAGACCACTTTATAGCCCACAATGAACTGACCCGCCACCTCGGGGTGGAACTCATGGGCAATCATATCCAGCATTACCCAGACATCCGACAGATTTTCCATACGGAAGAAGATCCAGGCAAAGGCAACAAAGTGGAAGGTGAGTAGCACCGAAAAAAGGCGCACGATAGGATTCATCCCCTTCCCAGTAGGTCGCAAGAAACCGACAAATGAGAGCAACCACTTATGCAGAGCAAGTGCCAAGCCGTGCAAGCCACCCCATATGATAAACCTAAGGCTAGCCCCGTGCCACAATCCTCCAAGCAGCATGGTAATCAGTAGATTGATATAGGTGCGTAGCTTGCCCTTCCGATTACCTCCGAGCGATATATAGAGGTAGTCTCTAAGCCACGAGGAGAGCGAAATATGCCACCGTCGCCAAAATTCAGTGATGGTAGCCGATTGGTAGGGGAAGTTGAAGTTGATGTTAAATCTAAAACCCAACCAAAGTGCTATCCCAATAGCGATATCTGAGTAGCCCGAAAAGTCGCAATAGATTTGGAGAGAGTAGCCATAAACCGCCATCAGATTCTCAAAGCCTGTATATAGAGATGGAGCATCAAATACCCTATCCACAAAGTTGAGGCTGATGTAATCAGAGATAACGCCCTTTTTGAGCAAACCGAAAAGAATCAGATAGAGGCCTTCGCCAAACTCCTCCCGTGTTACCACTGGAGTGCGGTATATCTGCGGGATAAAATCTTTCGCCCTCACGATAGGACCAGCCACCAATTGGGGAAAGAACGAGACGTAAAATAGGTAGTCCACCCACTTGCGAAGTGGCTTGATCTCTCCACGGTAGATATCAATCACATAGCTCATTGATTGGAAGGTGAAGAAGGAGATCCCAACGGGCAGAAAGATATCAAACTGATGTGGCTCAAAGGGAGTACTCACCCACCCTAACCACTCCCCAACACCATAGAAAAGGGGACCAAAAGTATTGTACAGAAAGCCGGTGTACTTAAAGTAGCCAAGCATTCCAAGATTAAAGACAATGGAAACCAGCAACCACCACTTTTTGCCTTGACCCGAAGCCAAAGAGATACGGCGACCAACTAGAAAATCAACCGTAGCGGTGAGGATGATAATAGCAGCATACGCGCCACTACTCTTATAATAAAAGTAGAGCGAGAAGAGCACCACATAGATAATCCTCGCCATCTGCCGATGCCTCAGAGCATAATAAATGGGGATAAAGCAGAGGAAGAGAATCAAAAAGAGCCCACTATTGAAGAGCATTGGTGCCTCGGGCTGGTATTTTAGCAAGTCTAGCATATGATGTACAAGGGTATGGATAATAGCGTTGATCTCCAATCAGTCACAGCCTATTTTTGTCTCGTTTTATCTTGGTAAAAGAGAGGCCTTTGACGCTCCAAGTAACGCCTAAAATCACTCAATAGTGCATAGGCAATCGCTTTACCCGCCTCATCATACCCCTCTCTCGTCAGGTGTACTCTATCTTTTGAGAGCCAACCAGCATCGAGCAAGGCATCTGCTTTAGTTATTCCACCGAAAGCACTATAGAGATCTATATAGCCACAACCAAGACTAGAAGCCACCTGCTCTAGCATCTTAGCGACATCGGGAGCATAGCGACTTACCTCCCAGCGGTAAACTCTTCGGCGCACCCTTTTGGTTGTATAGGCTGAGATAGGAGAGGTAAGAATAATGGCAGTAGAGGGTAATGTTCGCTGCAAAGCACTTACAAAGCTCCGCACCTCACTCGCCAAAAGGTCTGAAGAGAAACGATTGACCAGCATATCATTTGTTCCTAATGATATAATAAGCAATTGTGGTCTCAGCAGATGCAATTGCTCTATAAAGTTGTGCTGATTGAATGTCGCATAAAAAGCCCCATTATAGCCAATGGTATGTAGGAGCGGACCAGGATAGCCATTCTCCAGACTAGCACCATACCACCTTGCCCCTTTCGGAGCTACTAGAGTCAGTGACGAGGCGGGTAGATACAGTCTCAGCGTATCGGCAATTGGTTGTTCGACTGTAGCTAATAAACGTTGCGATGGGCTATCTCCTTTGAGATACAATGGGGGTGTTGAGGCGTCCCGAAATACCACCACCTTCTTTATCGGAAAGTAGTCGGTCGCCGTTATCTCTACTTCACTCATACCATTTGCAGTAAGGGTAATACCTGTAGGGCTAGGAGAGTCAACATATTTTCGTGATGTGATAAAACTCCCTGACCACCCACTCTTATTGCCTGATATCTTAGCTGGTTGGGGCTGATTGCTACGCAGAAAACGGTAGGGAGCTACCCACCCTAAGCCACCAATTCCAAAGTAATCATCAAAAAACTGACGGATAGGCATACTAAAGTAGCCCCCTTGTACGTGCGAATCGCCAAGATGAATAATAGGAGTCGTCTCACCATTCATAGGCGAAGCACAGAGTTGCCAGAATTCATCCAAATAGCCTTCGGGAGCTTGTAGGGTACAGAGCTCCACCTTCAAAAGATCAAGCTTAGAGGGCTTTTGGGCTGCAACATTTGGACAAAATGGAAGCAACAACAGCAGAAAAGCCATATGCAATCTACTAATTCTCATCTTCTTCTACTCCTCCACCAACGAAAGATAAAGACGCTTAGCGAGTTGTCTTCCACCAGCTCCACTGAGATGGGTATAATCCTTCGCCATCCACCCTTTCTCTACTAAATTCTTCACTCCGCCAAGTTCCTGTATTACCTTGTAGGTATCCCAGTACAAACAACCCTCCTCTTTAGCCAACTTCTTTTGAATCGCGCGCACTTTATAGACCCCCTTAAGCGTGGTGACATTACCCTCTTCAATAGTTGCTCTATCCGAAACGGAAAGCAATAACACAACTGCATCAGGATAGAGTGACTTGATATGCTCCAGACTCTTCTTCATCTTCCTATAATACCAGTAGTAATCATCCCCATTTTCCTCGGTAGAAAGTGCATTTAGCCCAAACGAAAGAATAATGAATCGGTAATCCCTCACCCCGCTCATCTCACTGCAGAGAGCATCATTCAGGCGAATCAGCTCACCTCCAGAAGCACCTCTTCGACTCATATTATCTACAGAGACTCCCGAAGCTCCATCCAAGTAAATGCCGTGAATATCTATATCATCGCTCTGCACACTGAGCTTGAGAGAAGAGATATTTTGCCCTCGTTCTTCCCATAGAGCTAAAGCACCATCAGCTGTAGCACTCAAATCGTGTGAAGAGACAATGGTATCATTAATAGTGGTAGTCAACACTGAGACCGATTTGCTTTGGTAAAGCAATGCAACCCGATCTACTGGAGAACGCATCTTAAAAGCTACTTCTCCACTGCCTGAGAGGTGGTCATACTGACCTGATGCAGTATACACCCCCTTCTCCAATAGAGTATGAGCTTTCCATTGTCCACTAAAGCGATGCTTGATTGAGGTCCGGAAACGTGCCGTAGGAGAGGTCAAAGGAAGGTACCCCACCCCCTTTCCGCCGTACTTCTGCTGGAGCATACGCCGAAGGTCGGCTACCAATATATCGCCCTCAGTAAAAGAATCGGAAAAGAAAGCAATGTGTAAAGGAGTAGTCCCAGAATCCTCAAGCCACTCGCGAAGGCGAGTAATACCATCACAATTGGGTGTATAGTCCATTAGAATAGAGAGGCTATCGCCCGATTCCTCTATCAAAGGGGTCTCTTCGACACTCTCTTTAGGGGAAGGAATAGAATCACTCATAAAGGAAGTCTCATCAAAATGATCTTCACTATCCGGACTAGGAATAGACAAGTCGATATCCGCATTTGAGCCGATGGCTTCTTCTGCCCCCTTCGACTTAGAAAACAAATCGCCCAATGGATTAAATACCTTAACCTCTCCATTCACCTTATTCAAAGCGAAAGAGATCAAGTAGGCCAATCCAATTGCCAGCAAACAGACTAAAAAGCTCCGAAAGAGCCACCCCCCTTTAGACCAATTACTCATCCTCAAATACTGCTACCAAAACCATCGCCAAAGGTACCACTTTTTCACCAAAGAAGCCCCTCCTCACCACCAATTACCATAAGGCTGATACACAAGTAGACAATAGAATAAAAACCATCTAGATAGAGCAACACTCTCATCTAAGTTGGTGGAACTCGAGGATATCGAGTAGCTTGAAGAAGGTGCCGTTGATGTTTTGGTGCCAGCTCTGGTGGAAGTGACCATAGCACCAGTAGGAGATGGGGTGATTGGCATCTTTAAGGCATTGATATAATTGATCCATTGTAGCTCTCTCGACATTCACATCTTCCATTAGGTTTTCGTCCTTTAAGCACCACGACGCAAGACCTAGCTTGCTTTGTAGCTCACAAAATGAGGGAGCTGTATGGGTAATGACGGCATCTACTTTGAATTTCTCTCCTATTACCGATAGCTTTTCAGTATCTAGGATAGGAGATTCATTTTCCCAATAATAGTTAGGCTCTAAAGGGTCTTGATCACTTGGTGCGGGGAAACGCCCCTTATTTTGCTGCCATGCCTTTATTCTGTACTGTCTATCTATAGAGATGGCACCTCCTACACATAGGATCGTAAGTCCAGCCGCCTGAATAATAGAGTAGTCTGGCACAGCGATAAATCGCTTGTGGTTGATGGCCTTTCCATCAAAGTAAGCTGGATTGTCGTGATTACCTCGTACAAAAACGACCCAATTATTGCTATCATTCAGTGGCTTACGATGACGCTTAGCCACTTCCTTATAGTAGCCTATTTCATTAAACCCAAAGCCACAGTCTCCAGCAACAATTAGAAGCGTGTTCTCCAATTGATACTGCAAACATAGCTTTCCTATCATTCCATTAAAGTCTCCATGAATATCCCCACAAACCACTACACTCTTGGCTTCAGGAAAACTCAAATGATAGATATCTTTTTGCCCTATTGTCTCTAAATTGTTACTCATCTGGCTTTATTCTTTTGGCGACACTCTGCTCTCCTCATTGCCCTAAATTCACCTAATAATTGGACATGTGACCTTCTCTTTGAGAAGTCGCTGACACTTCCGAAACTGCGTCCCCCTTTTGCTTCTCACTCGAAAGCCTATAGCTAAAATCATATCAAGGGCATAGAAAGTTACCTGATAATTCTTGCCATCAGAAGCAGTTGTCAAATAATCTTTGACAACTGAATTTGCATCTAACTCACTCTCCTCCAATATGTTTGCCACATGATAACTAATGGTTTGTTTAGAGGTGGCAAAAAGTTCTGCCATCTGATTTTGGTTCATCCAGATGTTTCCGTCCTTTGCATAGAGGATTACACTCGCTTTGCCATCATCAGTATTGTATATGATAATCTGCTTATCTTTCGCTTGCTTCATAGTGTCATTTTGTATTCTACTTTAATATAGTACTTATATTAAGAGGAAATCATCTTCTTCATCAGTAGTCTTATCCATAATTCCAGAAGTGTCATTTTGATACTTTTCTATTGATGTTGCGATCGCATCTAAACTCTTCTGAATAGTGGCATACTGATTTTTACTTTCAACCAGGACTTTGTAAATATCATTAATACCATTAGCCAAATCATCTTTGATAATTAAGGAACCAAAGAAATAATCCTTTAATCTTAGTACCTCATCAACAAAATACTTATCGTTATAAGTCCCAGAAATAGCAATCGGCATATCAAGATGACTATTGAGCCACTCAACGAACTTTGCACCATCTATTAGTTCCTTCGGTTGTTCAAAAGAATGTGTTCCCCCTGCACTCCATGTGCCTGACAAATAGAAGTATTTGCTTTCACTGGCGCCAATAGTAAATGACTTGTCCGTAAAGCTAGTATAAAGCTCTCTAATATACTTAACAAAAAGGGACTCTATAAATTCATCTGAAAATCTCAGCTTAATATTGTAGGCTGGCTCTTTCCCCACATTTGAAACCTTTAATACTATGAGATCATTTTTATGTGCCAAGGAAAAAACTAATCGTGCTCTTCGTTCTTCGTTCCATTGTCTTTTTATTTCATCCAACTGCTTTCGATTTTGCCTTAGACTCATCGAGGTATAAACAATCATAATAAAAGAAGCTGCTGCCCCTAGATAGCTTGCCCAAAAATAAAGCCAATCCACTGAGGAACCCACAATAGGGAACCCCCACCTTTCAGACACGTCTAATGAAAGTAAAATATTAAGACCAAAAGGCATCAATACAACGAGAACAATAAACAACCCTATCAACACATTTTTATTCATACACAAACTTTGTTTTTTTTAGTCATTCATCGGTTCAAATACCTGTGTGCTACTCCATAGGTAAAGCGATAAAATCATTTAGTTCTTTTCGACGTTCTTGCCACGTAGATAGGCGATCAGTAAGTAATTGGATAAAGAGCTTATTGTGACTAGGGACTATTAAATGGCATAGTTCATGAATAACCACATACTCTATACATGGGACGGGGACACGTGCTAACTCCAGATTAAATATCAAATGCCTTCGCTTTGTAATACAACTGCCCCATTTTCGTTTCATCTGCTTTACTTCCCAAGTAACGTTTTCCTCTCCATACATTCTCGCGAGCCTAGGCACCATCTCCCTCAACAGTGCTTTTAGCTCACCTCTCGCATACTCTTGAAGAAGCGCCTCCCTATTCTGTATAGTGGTCAATGGCTGAATACGCATCACCAACCATTCTCCTTTCCGCTCCACAAAGTGGGTTGTATTTGGCACCTCATCGATACGCAGACGATAACGCTGTCCCAGTAGATAATGGCTTTCTCCATTGATATATTCCCTCTTCTCTTGCCTTGCTTGAGCAGCAATTTCCTCTCTCTGCTTACATACCCACCCCCACTTTGAAATCACAAAAGTGTAAATATCCACTTCATTCAGGTAGCGGGGAGCAGAGATATGCACCCGACCATCAGGAGGATATACAGATAGATGGAGATTTTTTATCTCTTTACGCTCCACTTCTATTGGCACACCATCAATGATCATCCTGCTCCTTTCTTATCTCCTCTTTATGAGCGACACAGATGTTATATGCCGTATCCAGCATCTCTTCATCGCCATTGACCACTTCACTTAGCTTTCTTCTCAGTGTTCTACTAAAATTATGATTATCCTCAAATCCTGGTGCTGCATAGGTTATAGCCGTCTCATTAACCTTCAGAGCCAGATCTGCGTTCCGACCCAAATTGTCATAAAACGCCATCTTTACTTCCGTATCAATACGTGGATCACTTGCCTTTTCTCCTTGCCTAAGAGCGTTATTCAGGACTACTATCTGCCTCAAAAACTCCTTGTACTCAATTGTTTCCGCCCTCATCTCCTTTAGCAGACGGTTCAGTTGATCAGCAAGGCGCTCATACTCTGCTGGATTTTGTTCCCGTTTACGATTAATTACTCTACGGCTATTAGCCACTAAAGCCTCCGCAACTCCTTTCTTTCCTCCTAGGGTCGACTCATTCTGAGCTTCCACCTCGTAGCTACCATCCTTCTTAACGATGATATCAAGGAATGAGAAATCATCCATTTTCTCTAGCACTTCACTCCTTGCTGCATCAATATATTGGTCAAGTAGATAGCGCATCTCTGCATCATAGCTTGCCATATCCACGTAGTCGCTACTCCTAAGTTGTATAGCCTTTAATAGGTTATAGTAATCTTGTACTTCATTGTGTATATCCGTGCTCTCCTTTCCACTATACCCTGCCTGCTCCATCTCCATAGCTAGGTCGGAATACCTACGGACTAAGCGATGGATGAGGTCATAAAAAATCTCTCTTCGAGCGGCAAATTCAATCACTTGTGCTTGCTTCTCCTCTTCATCCATATCAGGTTCATAGCAGAAATAAGCAAAGTACTCTTCTTGCTTCCTTTCTGTTGAAATATTCTGCAGAAGCATTCTCACTGCATTCAGGGCTTCATCAAGATCCTTTTTCCCTTGCTCCAGTCGTCCCTTCATCAATTCTGAAATCTCCTGCTTGCCAAAGCCTCCTTCAGTGACTTGACCATTGGTATAATCCTCTATTGCACGCTCAATAAATTCGAATAGCTTCTTATAGTCCACAATATAGCCATAACTTTTCCAAGTACCATTGACCCTATTGACACGACAGATGGCTTGGAATAGATTGTGATCTACCAACTTTCTATCCATATATAGATAGGTAGCACTTGGAGCATCAAAGCCAGTAAGAAGTTTATCACAAACGATTAAGAGCTTCATCTTTTCTGGTTCATCAATAAATTGCTGCTTGATTTGCTCTTCAAAATCATCTGGCTTCAAATCACCCATCATCTTCTTTGCAGACTCATACTTAAACTCCTCCTCCGTCTTTTTACTACCCGTATAGCCACGACTCAATTCAATGGAAAGCGGCTCATAGCTAGTAATCACAGCACAATGCTCTCCAAACCCTTTATCCCGGAATACTTGCCAATACTTATAGCACTCATAAATGCTATCGCAGACTAGCATCGCATTGCCGTATCCTTTCTGCAATGCCGGCTTGGTCTCCATATCGAAGAGGATATCCCCCACAATACGCCCA
>OLPH01000612.1_pt1 | contig 43223 bp, 24 predicted proteins | sample 1672951 | NCBI WGS metagenome assembly OLPH01 (sample SAMEA3136740, study PRJEB25190) | human gut metagenome | reverse complement strand
CTGCATTCAGGATACTTTCCAATAAAGGGGCAAAAGCACCGTCTTTACCTAACAAGGGCTTACCTGCTTTCAGCTGTTCAATTGCCTTGTTCTTGATACTTTCAAAATCAAATTCTTCTTTCATAAAAAAACTGTGTTAGCAAAGTTAATATTTTATTTTAATCTTTGCTGACACAGTTTAATTTACATCCTCTAAACGCTCCTTATATTACTATGTATCAAATCAGGTACTATTTTATCCCTCCATCAACTTATACTCTATAACTGTTATTGAATACTTTTTCAAAGTTATATTTTTATCTTTTACACTTCCTTGTTGCCATACAGGAGTCAGATCCTTGTCATCTTTACCAAAATACTCCCAGCATTGAACTACTTTAACATCAGCTTTACCAGGAATAATAACATTCACATTCTTTTCTTTGTCACCTTTATTAATAAAGTACACAAATAATTGATCCTTTTGCGGAGAATAACTCGCATAAGATATAATACTCCCCTTTGATTCGGACTTTATCATTTTATCGCCCATAAACTTATTCCAAATCAATAGTGAATACCCTGTAGGATTGATATTACCATCCGGATCAATGGCATCATGATCTGTCTGAGGCTGTTTCTCATTTCCCAGCCAACGGGTATTCCAAAAACACGAAAACTCTATCTGTGGCTCTAACAATAATTGACCAGTCATATCAAAATTCACAATAGCATGCCCCATATCATTAGTTCCACGCCAAAGTCCGGCCCAATCAATTGTTCCATATTCAGCCACTATCAATTTCCATTTAGCAAGTTGTTCCGATGTAGCATATTTATTCATGGCATTAAGAGCGGTTTGTGCAGGCCATATCAAGCAACGAGTCGTATCTTTATAACTTTCATATCCGGCATTGAAATTAAAAACGCCATAATTACTTACACATAAACGGTCGATATAATCTCCAGCTTTAGTGATAACTGTCTTAAAGAACTCATCACTATCTCCATTAGGAACAACTAGAATGGAGGGATCTACTGCCTTCATGGCCTTTGAAAAATCTATGACATCCTGAGCATAGATATCAACAGTGGAGTTCTCATTATTCTTATTCCAACTCTCATTACCTATCATCCAATAACGCACATTGTACTTTTTCTTAATGTTGGCATACCTCACCCATTCAGCAGCATGTTTAATTAATTCCTCCCGACTGGAAACTCTTTCTCCTTTTTCAGGTTTACGTAAATAATTATCAGCAGCAACTACCAATACAGGTTCAGCTCCAGCCCCCCGACAGACTTTTATGAATTCATCGAAATCCAAAGGGTCATAAACAAACTCTCCATCTTTAAAAACTCCGGGATAATCATCCAACCCAATTGTTCTCGCCAATGAAGTATGCGATTCCTCATAAGGCGGTATGCTAAAAAGATATAAATCCGATTTCTCACCACCCGGATACCGTAGATATTTTGTTCCTAGTTCTTTTACTGCTTCTGTTACATTCTTTTCTGCCTTAGGAAAACGCCCATCATCCATTATAAAATTCAGATTAATTCCTACCGGATGCTTTGACACATCACTGACAATACTATCCGTATATACTATAATAGCTATTGCATCACTTACTCTATGACCACAAGAGGTAAATAAAAATAGAACTAAAACTGCCGTTATCAGTAAATTCTTTTTCATGATTTTATAACTTAATTAATAGAATTAATTATTCAAATTCCCGATATGCTCCAAAGCGTGCCAAACGGTCTTCACCTAAATTATCCGGAATAATGTATGAAGATTCTCCTAAAGCCTTACATATTTGACGCCACATATCCGTACGATTATAAGTTTGATGTACTTTCTGAAATTTAATAGACAACAACAAGTCTTTAGCAGCCTTATATTGCTTTTTGTCAATAAGTAGTTGTACCCGTCTTTCGGCAATCCATTCATCTGCAGACGCATCAACTTTATTCAGCCATTCCTCGCGTTTTGCAAGAGTCTTACTCCCCAACTGACGTAACAATTTATCACGAGCTACAACCACCTGCGGATGCAGTGCTACCCATTCTTCGTTTATGGCATCATAAGCAGCTTCCGCTTTAGTATATTCTCTATTTGCCTCATACAATCTTGCCAATAAAGCCTGCGCTAATCCCAAATTCACACTACTTAAACAAACAATAGCTTCTTTACTTCTTTCGCGTCCAGCTAACCATGCACCATAATAATACTTCCAATAGTCCCGCTGATCTTCACTGCATTTTATAATAACCCACTGAAAAGCATCATCTAAATTTTCCATTCCGGAAGGTGCCCAAAAAGTGGTTGTTGGATCTATTTGAGGAATATCCGTTCCATATTCAAAAGCATTGAGCAACGCAATCCAAGGAGCGATTTCAGTCTCTCTCGCCCAGCCAAATAACGGTACTTCCGCTATAGGACGCAATGCAACTTCCGGCACAGAAAGTTTATAAATATCCATTCGCTTATCAGTAGGTATCCAAAACTCAGTATGCTCCCTGTATTCGCCCGGCTGCAATTCCAATTTTATAGACTGGTCGCTGATAGGTCCTCCTTGTAGTTCTGCATAAGTCTGCCTATTATTTGTACTGAGTAATGACCATTCTTTATCTTCCTTCACTCCATAGCTCCATAATTTTATTCCCGGTGCACTTTGTTTCTTCGCAATATGATACAGTCCATATCCCAATGAAGGAGTATAAGCGCCAAAAGCGTTTACATCTTTTGTCTTCCAAAAATATCCAGTCATCTCTGATATATCTTTTTCTCTTTTAGGCCCCTGTTTTTTCCAATTTATTGTATCTAATACAGAAGCATGTACTAATACTTCCCCTTGCGGGAAACTATATTCAGTATCAGGCATGCAAGGTATGGCAGCATTTGTCCACGACATCCAAGGATAGGCACTTGCACCCGGATTATGCATTCTGACACGTTGTGTCAGAAAATAATCCCCTGTTCCCAAAGAATATTCAACAGAAAATTGCATGCCATAATGCATCTCTCGCTCACCACAAGTAACATAAATCCGATCCCTAGTTCGATCTATCTTATAACAAACCGACTCATTCTGAGTAGGGGTATGTGAAATAGGGAAACTGACCTCTATACCACCCGCCACAAAATAAAAACGTGGCAAAATACGTGTGTGGCGTACAAGATGTGGATTATACAAGACTTCTTTACTACTCCTTTTATGTATCATTGACATTACCTTACCGCATAAGTCCGGACAAATCACAACTTTAATATGTTCATTTTCAAGTAAAATCATCCGATAAGCCTTAGGGACCGGCCGATTGGAAGTCTCACTATAACTAACATACGGATAAACACCATCAGCATCCATAGCAGTCGGAACTGGTCCTGCAGGAGTTAGCATATGAGTCAGAATTATTTCATTATATTCCTTACATGTCACAGGAAATACCTCTTGAGCTAAGCAAACAATAGAAGAAGTGCCTACGCCCAACATTAAAATTACAAACTTCAGGTAAAAATCTATTTGTTTCATTTTCTATTCTTTTTAATCTCCAATAGTAAAAGTTGCATAATATTCAGGAATAACCTGTATTTTATTCAGCCGGCATAGCCCTCCTTTTGAGAAATCCAGTCTGAGTCCTTCAGGTAAATCTTGCAAGTAAGTGGCATTAGCAAACAATTGTTGCAAATAGAAATAGATACCATCGTCCTGAACAGCTTCGGCATATCGCTTCAGGCCTATCCGCCATGGATTTCCATGATAAAAATTATCCGCCACCATCTCTCCTTTAATAAATGCAGCACCTGTATCTCCAATATAATCAATAGAAAGAATAAGATCACTCACATCTCTGAAAGCGCCTTTTGGCAAATGAACCTGAAAACGCCTCTCACTTGCCATGTATACCTTAGGAGAAATATGTACTCCTTTCTTGGCAAATAATATCTCACTATAATATTTCTTTTTACTAATCTTCGCAGAAGTTTCAGTTATAAAACAAACCGCAGGAAAAGCAACCACCTTCAATATGGTATCCGTAGATTGAATCCGTACCTTAGCATCTTCCTGCAGTATATCTGCGGAAGTTATCAGCAATTTATCCTCCTTTCCCACTGTCACTTTACAAGCTGCCAAAGCTTGTTCTCGAGTTAAAGTTGTAATAAAAATCTCTTTCCCTGTTATAGACTTTAGTCTTACTGTGCTGTTAAATCCAGGTATTGGTACTAGCTTTTTAATCCCTCCTTTCACCGTATTCTCTGCGAATATATACTCTGGCCTCATTCCTTCGGGTGCAAAAAAGAAATAATGTTTCTTTCCTCCGGAAATAATTCTTGCCAGTGGCTGCAGGGTAGCCGACTTTAATAAAATACCATCTAAATTCATATTAAAAGGAAGAATTATATTGGCATTCTTCGCTACCGTTACAGTCCCCTCCTGTGGAAAACAAATCGTTTCACCGGCCAGTTTCAAAGTAAGACTGACATTCAAATCTTCACGTTTACAATGATCCTGGAAATTCGTAATAAAAACAAATCCCGCATTTTCTTTTTTACGCACTGCATATCTAAGAGTATGAGTGTTTGAAGGAGTGATCGTATCACTGTTTTCCGGTAACACCACCCCCATAGGTGCCAGCAAATGACCGAAATCATTCACAAAATGATGAATAATACGTAATGAATGGTAAGAAGCACGCGTATGTCCAAATTCTCCGATAGGAGCCTGAAAATCGTAAGACATCTTTGGTACCCCTGAAGGTTCATCACTAAAGAAGCCCTTCTTTCCCTGAGGAGTAATTCCACCATGATACATATAATAGCCTATGCCATTGGCGCCACTTCCTAACGAACGTATCATCAGTCCTTCACCTGCTTCAGTCGGAATGCGCGGTCTTCTACCATAAGTCATCTGAATACCGACACCCATTTCCGCACAGAAAGAAGGATACCGGTAGCCTTCATATCGTACAGGAGAATAATCAGGAGTAGCGTGAATATCTCTAAATAAATAAAATGGAGACATACCTATATCCGCCCATGTCGGATAAGTATAAGCCGCCGTTACAGGAATAACTTCCTGAGGAATGATCGCAGCATTTCCCCATCCCGTAGCCGTATACAGCGGAACTTCCATCCCATGAGACAATGCTATCTCTTTCAATGTTTTCATGTGCTGATTACCAACTTCAGGACTTTGGATATCCTGTTCTTGTACTGATACGCCAAATTTGGTATTTTGCACATCATAATCAGCAACAGTATAGTCAATAGGCTGATCAGGGTAACGAATAGCCCAAGGAGCGGCAGAGTGTTGCAACTCATTTTCCAATTGAATACCAATGATGCAACCACCATCTTTATAAAAAAATCCCTTCAGTTGAGAAGCAATGGCAGCATAAAACCGATCTACAAATTTCAAATATTCCCGGTCATTGGTACGAATCAGGAACGGGCGCCCATAAAGCCAATCCGGTATACCTCCATTTCTGATTTCTCCATGACAAAAAGGTCCTATACGAACCAGCGTTTTCATATTATGTTTCTGACAAAGAGAGATAAATTTCCGAAGATCCTTATCACCGTTCCAATCAAAAACACCTTCTGTTTCTTCGTGAATATTCCAGAAAACATAAGTGCAAATAACATTCACTCCTCCCGACTTAACCTTCAGTATCTGTTCTTCCCACTGTTCATTTGGGATACGGATATAATGCATCTCCCCCATAATAGGAATGAAAGGAGACTGATTTAATTCCATATAATAATTATTTACAGATATAGAACCTCCGTCAGGAGTCACTCCACCCAAATCTAGATGACCGGTTTCTATTATTTTATCCGGTATATCCAGATTTATCTGATATACAGACTGTGCATTTACCTGGCAGTAATAACCACTTATACAACCCAACAATGTCCACCAGAAAAGACTTTTTTTATTCATAGTCCTCATTTTGTTAAAGGTATCATATCAGTTATAATCTCTTTCAGCCGAAGTATATCTATACTTACGGGAAGATTATATCCAACTGCCTCATAATTTGCTGTTGTATCTTGAGGTACCTGAGGCTGTCGTTCTCCTTTTTGTCCGGCTGTTTCAGACCAGAATCGATTACCTTTATAAATCGCCATTCCTTTCGTTTCATCCCCATGCAAATGTTCTATTCCTCCATTAGTCAGAATAAACGTATTATTCGCAAATTCCAGCCCCGAAGAAAATCCGGTATTAAAAGAGATAGAATACCCCTGATTACTGATAATCAAATTATCGTGTACTTTAGTTTCACATAAAGGAACATCTTTATTATACGGATCACACCAAACATAGATACCCGCATGAGAATTCTTAATCCCGTCATTTATACTCACATTATAACGTATGATATTATTATTCCATTCCGTTGCACCGCCAAACTGAAACAAACCATAACCAGCCCCCTCATTATTCATAGCAAGATTATACTGCATTAACGAATTCGTAATTCCTCCGTCAAAATCAAATCCACCTCCATCTAAGCCTTCCGGAGAAGTCTTGTTATCATGTGAAAAACAATATTGAATAGTCAAACAATCTGATTCGTATCCCCAGATTCCAACCGGTCCATTCCCGGGCCTCGGCATATCCCACCCATTCCCCATAGCCTCACAATACTCTATTGTTGCATTGGTTACATGGCCTACCAATATCCCACTTCCGCTATGATTGTCCAAAATAACTGGATTTCCGGCATTATTTTCGGCCACACAATGGCCTATATAAATATTATGTACAGATTTTGTTCCCCATTTACCAGTCACTTCAATACCGTTATAACCATTATCATGTACGTACGAATGAGTTATGCGCACATCGCCTCCGCCAATTATCCCAATGCCATTCATTTGATACCCAGAAGCTTCTACTCTATCAACCTCTATAAACCTCGAATTAATCACCTCTATGCCTGTCCCCATATTGCCCTTTTTACGCCCCAAACCTTTCACCACTACATTCTTTACATGAATATTCTCACAAGCATCTATTACAATGGCAGAACTATGGGCAGAATAAATATGTGAAACTCCCGTCCCGTATGAAGTGATAGTAAGCGGATTCTCAGACGTCGCCTTTACTCCCTTAACATGAATAGTTCCGGTCAATATCTGATTCCCTGCCAGATGAATACAATCACCCGGCAAAAAATTAATACATTTCAAAGCATCCAGACTTTTAAATGGGGATTCCATACTACCATCAGCAACTTGACTATCACTAAAAGAATCCACATAAAAATTTCGTATACCGTTAGCCCAACCTGTTACACAAGCCAATAACAGTATAGACAAAAATAACAATTTATTCATAACCACACTTCTTATTAGAAAACTTCTATTTCATCTAATGCAATCGAAGGCAAAGCATTCGGATAAGGATAATCTTCGGGTAACTCAGTTTGTCCGTTTATCACAAGCTTTAAATATCGTCCGTCTTTCTTGTCCGTCTTCACATAATTATGATATATCTCTTTCTCTCCTTTGTATACAGGATATGAGAAGGTACTTTCTCCTATCTGCCGGAATTCTTTGCCATCTTTTGAAAGATAACATATCATAGACTTAGCCGGAAGTGTACTGTTTATAGGAGCAATCATAGTGCCGAAGCGAACTCCGGATACTGTTATATTCTTCTTCAGATCAATCACAATCTCTACGCCGGAAGCGATAGCCGCCCATTCATAATTTGAGGGAGTAAAACCTTGCACACCATCCGTAAACAGAGTAGGCTTCACCGGATACCAATCCAAACTCCAGGCATCGGTAGAAAGTGTATAAGTACATCCTGTTGCTTTATTCACTAGAAAGTTCTTCACTGTTGGATCCTCTAATATCTGATTATCTTTATCTGTCACCACAGCCTTCACACAAGTATTCTCTGTCAAATAGATCGGACCTTCATAAATATCTGATTCCACCGTAGGTTCCGAACCATCCAACGTGTAACGAATATCAACATCAGGGCATATAGTCTCAAGGGTAACCGCATACATTCCTTTCTCACTATCCCAACCTCCCTGAATACGAGGTCTGAAATATTCACGGCATGTATTGACATTCCTTTTCCGGAAAAAAGAAAACTCTTTCTTCAAACGAGAAATAAACAGTTCCCGGTTTTTATTCTCAGGCTGGCTCCAAGCTACTTCTGCAATGGCAAGCAGGCGGGGAAATGCCATATATTCAAATTTCTCAATAGTAGCGACATATTCTCCCCATATATTTCCCTGAATTCCCATAATATGTTTAGCTTCTTCCACAGTAAGTGCCTTCGGAATAGGTTCGTAATCATATACCTGTTCCAATGATATAAATCCACCGATAGCTAAAGGAGCAAATTCCGGATTCTCCTGATAATAATCCAGATAACAATAAGTATTAGGAGTCATTATCACATTATTACCCAATTGAGCAGCCTTTATTCCTCCCTCTTCCCCTCTCCACGACATTACCGCAGCTTTCAGAGGAAGTCCTCCTTCCAGCACCTCATCCCAGCCAATCAACTTTCGTCCAAGACCTTCCGCAATCTTCTCAACCTGCTGAATAAAATAAGCATGAAGTTCAAACTCATCTTTCAGATTTTCTTTCCTTATCAAAGCCTGACAATCCTCACATTGCTCCCAAGATGTTTTAGGACATTCATCACCGCCAATATGAATATATTCTCCGGGAAACAAGTTTGCAACTTCTGTAAGAATATCTTTTATAAACTGGAATGTCTGAGGTTTGGGACAATACACCTGATCGGAAATGCCTGCTCCTGCCATCAAATTAAGAGAAGAATGGAAACTGCATGCATATTCCGGATAAACGCTCAAAGCCGACAAGGCGTGTCCCGGCATTTCAATCTCAGGAACAATTGTAACTTGCCTATCAGCTGCATATCTCACAATATCACGAATTTCATCTTGCGTATAGTATCCTGAATGCTCTTTTCCATCATAATGACGAGGATAATATTGATCCCAAGTGCCAATAGCCGAATTAGAACGTACAGAGCCTTTTTCGGTAAGATGCGGATATTTTTTTATCTCCAACCGCCATCCCTGATCATCGGTCAGATGCCAGTGAAAACGATTTAACTTATAATTAGCAGCCAAGTCAATAGCCTTTTTCACATCTTTCAAAGGTAAATAATAGCGCCCCGCATCAATCAAGAATCCCCGATAAGAAAAACGAGGCGCATCTTTCACAAGAATGCAAGGGAGTAAAGTATGATTTTCATCTGCCAAGATCAACTGATTAACAGTGCGAAGAGCATAAAAAAAGCCGGCAGGTGCAGATGCCTTAATTACCATCTTATTAGCAGCAACAGAAAGTTCATATGCTTCTTCACCCAAAGATTTTTTATCATGCAATAATATGTCGGCCTTTTTAGACTTATTTGTTTGCAAACTTAAACCATAATCACCCAACACCTGCTCCATAAAGTTATCAATTATCTGATTTACTTCCGGATGTTTACCGACATATAAAATATTATTGTTATGAATTAAATCGAACGTACCTTGCTTCTCTTGTACATAAGAAGGCTGAGGTATAATATTGGCACCCATAGCAGCAGGAATCACCACCCAGAATAATGCCACTAGATTTGCTACACATAATCTGAATAAATTCATATCTAAAGTATTTTAATAATTTAAGATTCTATTTTAATTCGCCCCGATGATATCAAGTACTTTCAGTTCTTTACCATTGACAGGTACAGTTTTATCCTTCAAGAAATCAAGAAGAATATCCCAATTCTTATCTTCCGTATTATACCAAAGTGATTTATTGAAAATTCCATCCTGTTTTGTAAAACCGGTGGCAGGAGTTTTCAAACTACCGACATATACATTTCCAGAATATTGGTTACCCACTGCCTTTTCTTCTTTTACAGCTACAGTCACCTCCGGAGCATAAATATAATTGTTCTTGAAGACATCTCCTTTCCCATAAGATGAATCATGCTTTGTGAAATGGAAAAGTGTTCGGTCTATCTGTGGCTCCGGTTTTGGAAACAGATAAAACAGATTATTCTCTACCAATGTGTTCTGAGTATATCCAGTGAAATGCATTGTAGGACTAAAATAGGCATCTTTATGGCTGGCATTAGTCAGGTAATTGCGTAGTCCGTCATTTATACTGACATTATAACGTACCTTGGTTTCAATATTCCCATTCACGCACCAATCTTCCGGCCAACCATCCGTACCAATTACCAACATGAAGCCACCATCATTATTATAACTCAAATTATACTGGAATACTGAGTTTCGACATCCCCAGTCCGAATCATAAGCATACCCGTCTATGATAGATTTATGATCACTTACTACATTAAACTGTACCAATGTATTATCACTGCACCAAGGCCATATTCCATCGCAAGCTTCCGATTCGGGCAGCGTTTTCGGGCAATTCTTCATCACGTTATATTCTATCAATCCACCATCGCAACCAGCTAGAACAATACCGTCGCCCGGCACTCCATCTAATACATTCCTCCTAACGACTACTCCTAAATTAGGATTCCACTGCTTCCTGTTCCAATAGCCCCTAAACTTAATTCCATCTCTCTGGCAATCTTTCAGATAGCAATTCTCAATAGTCATTCCAACAAATCGATTCAAAATACTGTCATTATCCCGACCGTTCTGAATGCAAATTCCTATGCCGCCACCTTTCTCTATCACCGTACTTCCATATACATCGTGTATGTACAAATCATCAATGACCATATTATGTGATTCTCCGAATTTATCCAACTCTACCCACAACCCCAATAAACCAGCTCTCGGGATACCTCCTTTATTAGAAATTTCAAGATCACGTATCACCAGGTTCTCTGAATTCAAAATATGAACGGCAGCCGTATCAACTCCATTTCCTTTTATATGCGGTTTTTCCAGTCCTCCATATTTACCCAGTACAACAGGATTATTCTCCTCTCCACAACAAGAAAGCAAAAGTTTCTCCGCAAATACAGCACCAGATTTCAATAAAATGCTGTCTCCTCCTTTTAGAGTTAAAGACTGAAGCTTTGCCAAAGACTTAAAAGGAGTCCGCACTGAGGTTCCATTATTGGCATCGTCACCATTTACAGAATCAAAATAATAATTAGTCGTTGTCACCTGCGAGGAACAGGAAATTAACATTGCGACCAAACCTCCACAAAGTATTGTCTTTATATCTTTCATATACATATTATTTTAAAATTTATTATTACCAATTGTCTGTCCGGAAAGAAGATACAGGAAGTCCACTAAGACTGAATAGTTCCGGTTCTACATAATTTTTAAAGGCATATCTAACAGCTTTTGGATTCCTCACATATTTAGAAGACACCACTACAACATCTTTCTCTTCATCTACATACGCTTCCGCCAGATGAAAAACTTTACTCTCATCTGCTATTTCAAATAAATGTAGAGGCTTCCCATTACTCGTTAGTCCATAATATAAATCTTTAAAAAAGATCACAGCTTTATCCCCATCGACTTCCATCCTTTCAAAAACCGGACTCTTATATTCAAATCCCTTCGTATCATACACTTCAGCTAATGCCATCAATCCTAAACGTTCGCCAACTTTCTCTTTGCGTACCGGATGAATTTGCTCTACTTCCCCCACATCCAAAATGACCGCCATACCACTATTTTCAATTCGATCCATGCTTTTTCTCTGTTCATCACGCAGATAAGCACCTACATGCTCACCTACCTCACTTGGAACATTCCATGTAGTATAATCAAAAGGAGCTATTTGCGTGAAATAGAACGGAAATTTTCTTCCCCACTTTCGTCTCCATCCAGCTACCATGGCAACCAGCCGATCCGAATATTGAGAAACATTATATACATTTGATTCTCCCTGATACCAAATACAACCCTGTATACCGTAACCGACAATGGGGTTCAACATTCCATTATACATGGTAGTAGGTATATTGGCCTCCCACCCAGTGGTACCATCACTCACTTCCGGAACAGAAATATCACCCAATGTCCGACAAGTTTCACGGCTCATCCAGGTTTCAACAATGGAACCTCCAAAACTGGCATTAATAATACCAACCGGAACTCCAAGATTCTCCTGAATAAAATGAGCAAAATACCATGCAACCGCACTACAATCTCCTACATTTTCTGGAGCAGCCACCACCCAATCCGCTTTTATATCCGTAAGTGGTTTATAACTGCCAAGTGGCGGCACATTTATAAAACGAATATTACTTTTTTGAGAAGCCAGAATAGCTTTAGTCGATTCATAACATTCTTTCAACTGCATAGCCATATTTGATTGCCCACTTGCCAACCAAACCTCGCCTATATATATATCACTGAAAGTTATAGTCTTACCTTCTGTTATGGTTAATGCATAGGGCCCTCCCGCTTCCGGTGTATGGAGCTTTATTCTCCACGCACCATCTCTCCCTGCTTTGGCAGAATAGCTCCTGCCGTTCCATGATGAAGTCACTGTGACTGTCGTCCCGGCATCTGCCCATCCCCATATCGGTGTGACCGTCTTTTGCTGTAGCACCATATTATCGCCGAAAATACCGGCAATCTTTAAATCCTTTGCTTCAATTGTCAGAACAATCAAAGATAGGAGAAACAGGATAATATTGAGTCGCTTCATTTTATCAGTCTATCTCTTGTAAACATTCAAAATCAAATTCAATTTTTCTCACATCAGCCTGCTCATCAGTTCCGTTTGCCGGTAAGTCAAAAAAGATTTTCTCATCTTTATCCAGTTTATAAATCACAAGTGTCAAATCTTTCCCCTCTACGGAATGTTCCTGCCGATTTAAACCTACCGTCCAAGTGGCATGACTGTTATAATCATCATCCGAAAGCATATATCCGTTATAGATTTCCGCCCTATCACCGGAATAACAGATACGCATATAAATGTTATTCAAATTCTTCAATGCATCTGTCGGCACTTGTATCCTCCACTCTTTGAATGTATGATAAACAATGCCATCGGCATATCCCGGTTTATCCACCACCATCGGAGCTACTGGTTGCGGAAACTCCCGCATAAGTGAAGGATTGGAATAATAATCCGTCGTCAACCAAGAAGAGTCTGTACTAAATTCAATCCTATCATAATTATAATATTCTACAATAACACGTGCAGCAAATTGTTTTTTTCCCTCAACAAATGGGAAACTTGCATACAACAAATTAACCCCCTTCCCAGCATATCCTGTAAGGTCTATTTCATTTAGCTGGTTTGGTTTTACTTCCTGATTTACCCAAGTATCATTCAGATTGAGCATACATTTCGACTCTGGATACATAAACAAAGTGACTTTCTTGATCTCCGAAGGATTATCCAGATTAAATTCCTTAAAAAAGAAACGGCGATAACGCTGCTGATAAGGTTCAATTCCATGAAAGTTTGCTGTTTCCAGCCATTTTGCCTCTTCCAGAATACCCTTAGGCTGGATACAGATATCCATTTCCGGCTGATTGAAAATAATCGATTTCTGTTCAAATTCCGGATTCATACCTGTCTTCAACTTATAATAAGTAGCCTTCTTTTCTGTAGAAAAAATATAAACTTCTCCAAGTGAACTGTATAAATCCGCATCAGAAATATAGCACACCTTCTTTCCACCTTGTTCCAATAACCAGCAGTTATCAGCCTCTTTTTCTGCCAGAATGATAACATATTTTTCTTCTCCATTCTGCAATTGTACCTTAAGCACACAATCTTTTCCTGGATTCAATCCGTTCACAATCCAGCTATCACTTTCTTCCTTTATCTTGGCCCTACTTACCTCCACTCTTTTCACAGTCGATTTATCAAAAGATAGCTCCACAGGAATTTGCTTGTTCTGGAAAAACAGATAGCAATTATCAACGCTTCCCATCAATTGTGCTGTGGCATAATTCAGGCGCATAGCGCCAAGTTCCACATTCAAGGGCCAGATAAAGACCGTACTATCCTGCATTTCAATACCTTTCTGAGGAAAACAAAGCGTTTTATCTTTCAGTTTCACCTCAAACTTCACACTCTTCTGTACCTTCTTCGGATGATAACGGGAATAATTGATTCCAAACATATAGCCGGTTTCATTATTAGAACGTACAGCTACCTGTAACCCATCTTCTTCCCACTTCGGGATAACAGGCATCATGGGAGCCAGGTCTTTTTCATACTCATTGACAAAGTAATGCAGTTTTTTCACCTTCTTATAAGATTCCGCTATTTCTCCTGATTCGCGGATAGCAGCCTGAAAATCATAAGATTTCACCGGTAAGCGGCTCCAATACCCAGTTTTCAATTGCTCTTCCTCAGTAGACCATAGTTTACCCGTAAACTGAGTGGCACCGGCAAAAATATAATATCCCAGCAGGTTAGATCCTGAACCAAGTTTGGCTATCATCATACCCAACCCGTCTAAAGGATCGATGCTGAGTCGCCTGTGATAGGTATTTTGTACACCCACTCCCATTTCACAAGTAAAGAAGGGATATTTTTCATACGTCATATACACATCTTGCCGCTTTATCTGATCGTTACCTATATTCTCATTATCACGGAACGAATCGAACAGGAAGTTTCCCGGTTGGTATTCTTTTCCCACATGTTCCACCCATGGAGCATCTGCATATCCTCCCCATAAAGGAATCACTTCAAAAGAAGGAACAGAACCGTCTCCCCAGCCCGTAACCGTATACATCGGGACATCAATGCCATTTTCCAAAGCCGTATCTTTCAGCCATTGGATATGTGGTTCACCCTCCTTTCCATACCAATATTCATTTTCCAACTGGATGCCTATGATATTTCCACCATCTTTATAGTAAAGTCCTTTCAACTGATTCGCTATTTGGGCAAAATAACGTTTTACATAATTCTGATAAACCACATCATTTGAGCGGTCTTTCAGATATTTTTTTTGTAAGATCCAGTCGGGTGTCCCGCCATTACGCGCTTCTCCATGCGACCAAGGGCCTAGTCTCGGAACTACAAACAATCCATGTTTCTGGCATAACTTAATAAAGCTGCGCAAATCCTTCTCATTCTCCCACTCAAACTGGCCTTCTATCTCTTCGTGATGATTCCAGAATAGATAAGTAGAGATAATATTGATACCGCAAGCTTTCATTTTCAAAATACGGTCTTCCCACAAATCCTTACGGATACGTGAGAAATGCAACTCTCCCATAACGGGCAAGATTGGCTTTCCGCCTATAGTCATATATAGACTATTAACCTCTATTGCTCTCTCCTTAGGCCCTGAATTTCCCATCTTCAGATGACCGCACAAAGGTATTTCCATGACATTCGAAGCATCCAGTCTATAAACTTTCTGTGCTGATAAGTTTGTAAATAGGCAAAAACCAATAAATAAACAGGCTATTTTTTTCATTTATATTCTATCATTAGATTAATAAACCGCTTCCATTGTCTGAGTGCTCCACTGATCCGCCCAGCGAATAAGTGGTCTGTCTCCATCGAACTCAACCGGTAACCAAACATACCGTGAATTTATTAAATCCGTTTTATTCCACCTGTCAAACATAGCAACAAATCGATCTTGCATCCCTTCAATGGGGAGTACATAAGTACTTTGAGCATAAAATGTCTTATCGGCATCACGCCCCAGACAGGGGTTATCTTTCAATTCCCAAACTCCCATCATTGAATCGGATACAGCCCATTTGGCTTTATTCGGATCCCAACCGGTGCAACCGGATGAGAGCATATAATAATAACCGTTTCGTTTAAAGACCGCAGGAGCTTCCCGGGATTGTCCGATAAATCTCCGAACATAAGTTCCTGAAGGTTTTGTATAATCATCAGTCAGCAAACTGATATATAAGGTATTGTTCCACTCTGACGAGCAGATATGATAAGCCTTTCCATCATCATCCTTAAAGATAGTCTGATCACGACTATCTGCCCCATTCGGTTTAAAAGACCCCAGATAAGTGAAAGTTCCTGTCGGTGAGTCGCAGACCGCTACCCCGGCATGTGCCTTTTCATAATCAGGGCTTTCAATATGCATCCACATCACAAACTTACCGGTTTTCTCATTATAGATGACCTTCGGACGCTCTATCACTTGCGAAGGGTGAAGATCTGAAGTCGGATCATCATCTACTGTAGGCAGAACCTTACCCTCAAATTTCCAGTCTGTCAGATTCTTGGATGAGTAGCAAACCACCCCTCCGGCTTCAGCCCGCCAGCACTCCCAGGTTTTAACCCAGTCCAGGCGATAGGTAGAATCACCTTTAAATTCACCATACCAATAATAAGTACCTTCATGGTAGAGAATACCTCCTCCATGTGCATTTATCGGATTTCCATCCGTATCTTTCCAGATACTGCCGAGAGTCACGATATCTTTTCCCTCTTGCTTAGCCGACATCCGATCCACCGTTCTGATTGTAATCGATGCTCCTTTCATCCCCTCTGCTGAAACATTCAAGGTTATCTCACCCACATTTCCATCCGGTTGCAATATAGCCATTGCTTTACCTTTAAAAGTTTTAGGTGATAAGGAGCGGAAACTTTCCATATCTGTAGGACATGCATTTCCTGATCCCCTGATAATACCATTCCCCACAACACTTAAAGTCACTTTCATATCAGCATCAGGTACTACCCTGCCTTCTTTATCAATCAATTCAACAGTAACATAAGCCAGATCGTCCCTATCCGCTTTAATCACCTTGCGGTCTGCGATTAAACGTATCTGCACCGGAGCACCTGTGGTTCTTAAAATAGCGCATGAAGATTCACTGCTGTCATAGGTAGCCACTGCTTTCAATTCACCCGGCTGATAGTTGACCATGAACGTAGACGCATAGTCTTTCTTTGAAACTTCCTGTTCACCCAGCAATTCATTATTAAGATAGAGCCTTACCTTAGGTGCACGACTATAAACATTTACTTTTACCGGTTTGCCTTCCAGCCCTTTCCAGTTCCAACTAAGAGATTCGTTCTTCCACCCCCAATAGCTCACATCTTCTGTTTTCCCGACAGCCGGCAAAGGCTGTACAGCCATTGTTATTTCCCTTTCCTTCCAGATAATATCCCGGTAATAGGACTGTGGTTTCTTCTCTCCACAGATATCAATATCTCCACACCAGGCGTTATACCAGGGCCAACCCATAAACTGTGGATTCTTCTCGCCTTTACTCAGTTCCAGTGTATGCCCTATTCCCGCTTCACCCAGATAATCAAGAGCAGTCCATACAAAATCACCAATGATATACGGATGTTTTTCCACCAGGTTCCAGTTTACAGCCGCTTCCTGCGCAACAGTCTCACTACCATATATGATACGTAAGGGATCTTTCTGATGATCATTTTCATATTCGTACCACATATAATTGTATCCTGCCACATCCAGATGTTGCATGGCTTTTACAGCATCTTCCTTCCACTTCAACTGCGGATTATCCCAATAATCGTTGATAGCAGCAGTTACCGGACGTGAAGGATCCAATTTCTTCACTATATTCCTTAATCTTTCAGCAATCTCTATACCGGTATCATCCGAACGTTCCTGAATTTCATTTCCGATACTCCACATAATGACAGACGGATGATTCCGGTCTCTCAGCACCATTGCCGAAATATCTTTTTCGTTCCATTCATCGAAGAAACGATGATAGTCTTGAGGATTCTTTTCTTTTTGCCAATGATCAAAAGCCTCATCAATCACCAACATACCTTGTTCATCGCAAGCTCGGAGAAAAGCTTCTGCCGGAGGATTATGGGCACATCTGACTGCATTATATCCATTTGCCTTCAACAACTCTATTTTACGTGCCTCTGCCCTATCCAACGAAGCAGCTCCCAACAAACCATTATCATGGTGTACACAACCACCTTTCAGTTCCAAAGGCAAATTATTTAACTTAAACCCTTCTTTAGCACTGAAGGATATAGTACGGATTCCAAAAGGAACAGATATTTGATCCAACACTTCATGCCCAGAACGAATTAAAATTCTCGCTTCATACAAATGCGGAGTATCAACCGACCATAGTTTTGCCTGTTTCACTGGCAAAGAGAAAACAACAGTTTGCTTACCAACTGCATCAACGCTCACAGTTTGCTCTTTCATTCCTACCTCTTCACCATCAGGAGAAATAATCGTAACCATCATATTTACTCCTGCCTTCTCCGTCTTTTCATTAAGCACATCCGCCTCTATAGCCAATGTAGCCTCATCACTAGTCATCTTTGCAGTACGTACGGCAACCGCCCATTCATCCAAATGAACAGAATCGGTCTTTATTAACCATACATGCCGATAGATGCCTGAACCGGCATACCAACGGGAATTTTTCCCCTCATTCGTTACCTTCACAGCAATGGTGTTCACTTCACCTGCCGGATGGCAATATGAAGTAATATCACATTTGAAGGACGAATATCCATACGCATTGAAATTAACTTTTTGTCCGTTCACCCACACTTCGGACTGCGCATAGACTCCTTCAAAATAAAGAGAATGAAGTTTATGAGCATCTTTACGGTCAATAGTAAATGATTTTCTATACCATCCTTCACCACCTACGGTTTGTCCGGTAGCAAAACCTCCGGCACTTTCTTTGGAAAAAGGGCCTACCGACAAGCTATTCGAACCGGAAATAGGTTCTACACTCCAGTCATGCGGCAGATTTAATACCCGCCATTCCGAATCATCGTAAGATTCTTTTGCCGCATCTTCCATTTGACCGAGATGAAATTTCCAACCCTGATCAAACTTAATCTTTCGTACGGAACAATCCGTGCCCTGACTGCATGCTGTGACAATCAACAAGCTTACGATGATAAATATAGATCGTTTTAATAATGCTCTCAACTTCATACTTCTTCTAATTTTGATTTTAAAAAAGAAAATTATACTCTCTCCGATTTACCTTCAGTAACCCATCTCATACCTATCTGAAACGTACTTGCTCCGTATCAAGTACATAGTATCTCCGTATACAGATACTTCTGACCGAAAAATATACGGAGCAGATACGATTCAGATACAACCTTGGTACGGTTTAGGCAGATTTCTATTCTTTTTGAGTTATAGCAATACTCGCAACCGGAAGTTCCTTAACCTTTGCTGTTACAATAATCTGTCCTGGAGATTTCCCGGAACGGACAACCAATAAGTTACTTCCGCGCCACGTCTTCCGGCTATTAGCAACGAAACTTTCTATGCTCATAGGGTTGGCATTACCTACTCCTTCAATCGTAGCGTCTCCTTCTATAGAAAATTCTACCAATTCCTCAGCCAACTGATTTCTAATGCCTTTACTATCTACCAATTCTAATGTGATAAAGCTTAGATCATTACCATCAGCTACGATTTCCGTTCTGTCCGCAGATAATCTGATTTTTTCAATCTTACCAGCACTTTCCAATGTTGCAATGCCCACTTCATTGCCTTTATTATAACTTACGGCTTTCAATATTCCATGAGCATAAGGTACTTCCCAAGTAAGCGTATTTTTCTTATCGGCAGTATTTTCTTGTTTTCCTAAAGATTCCCCATTCAAAAACAGTTCAACCTGCTCACAATTGGAGTATACAGATACTGTCATCTTTTTCCCCTCATATCCTGGGAAATTCCAATGATCCACGACATCCGGAAAATCCCATACACTCCAATCCGCCTTATCCGGATTCAGAGGGAAAGAAGGAACAGGAGGCGTCACAACAATATGGGATACCGGTGCCTCATTCCATAACGTTTCACGCAAATAGGACTGGGGACGACGCTCGCCCGAAAGATTCAAATCACCACAATTGGCATGATTCCAAGGGAAAATACGTTTATCAAGCGGATATCCACACCAGCCGATACTTGCCTCACCAATATAGTCAAAAGCAGTCCAGATAAAATCACCGATTACCCATGAATGGTTTTCTACTCCTTTCCAATAATCATAAGCCTGGGATGCATAGGACTCTGAAGCATAAATAATGCGGTCCGGGTGACGTTTAGCATCCGATTCATAACGGTTTAAACAGTAATTATAACCACAAACATCCAGATTGTCCAGAAAATCATCCGTTGCATCGACAATAGAATTAACTCCTGCCGTAACGGGACGCGTTGCATCAAGCGCTTTCACAAAACCTGTCAACTCCCTGCATACCTCTACCACTTCAGCAGTTTCTTTGTTTTTGATTTCATTACCGATACTCCACATAATGACACAAGGGTGATTTCTATCACGTGCAACCATGCTATACAGATCTTCTTTCCACAACTTATCAAAGTACTGTCCGTAATCATCCTTGTAATGACCTTGTCGCCACATATCAAAAGCCTCATCTATCACCAACATACCTAAACGGTCGCAGGCATTAAGTAAAGCGGTTGAGGGAGGATTGTGGGACAAGCGTAGCGCATTGAAACCAGCCGCTTTCAATAATTCAATTTTCCTTTCCTCTGCCCGATCAAAAGCCTTCGCCCCTAAAAGGCCATTGTCATGATGAATACATCCGCCTTTTAATTTCATGGATTTACCATTCAGTTGAAAACCATTCTCTGCACTAAATGCAATATTGCGTATACCTATTGAAATACATTCCTCATCTATTATCTTATTATCTTGCAGAAGACGATTTACAACTTTATATAAATAAGGATTGTCTGTAGACCATAATTGCGGAGAAACAATTTCCAATGTATGCCCCACCTTTATTTTTCCTTCGTTATCCAAGGTTACCTGTTGTTCTTTCCGAGCTACGGTACGGTTCTCCTTATCTACAATCTGTGTCTCCAGAATTACTTTCCCTGTTGATTGTTTTGTATTTGCCAAAATACTTTGTACACATACCTCCGCTTTATTTGCGGTGGCAACAGGTGTAGTGACAAACGTCCCCCAAGTTTCAAAATGCAACGGATTGGTTATCTTCAGGAAAGTATGCCTGTATATCCCCGAACCTGTATACCAACGACAGTTCAGACCTTCATTCTTTACGCGAACAGCTATCAGATTTTTTTCTCCAAATCGCACATAATCTGTTATATCCAGTTCGAATGCAGTATATCCATAAACATGATCGGCTACATGGCGGTCATTCACCCAAATGTCTGCATTCATATAAATTCCATCAAAAGCGACAGCAATACATCTTCCTTTCTCAGCTGCATCCACATAGAAATGCTTTCTATACCAACCAGTTCCACCGACAGTAAAACCTCCCGAAACCTCGGTAACAGCATCGGCAGTAAAAGGAGAATTTGTTCCGGGGATATCTTCAATACTCCAATCATGCGGGAGGTTCACCTGACGCCATTGTGAATCGTCTAAATCTGATCTCTCACCTTCAACAATATCTCCACGATGGAACAACCACTCCTCATCGAAAGATTGTTCCCGAAGGGTGGGATTCTTTTCACTACAACTACTCAATCCCAACGTTACCAGCAAAAACAATAGACCGTATATACTTCTCATATCATTACATTTAGAAGAGCAAAGGCCAGCCTTCAGACTGAATTTTCATCCGGCCAGCCTCTATCTGAAATTTATTTCAATTATTTACCACCCCATTCTGGTGCCTGGACCAAAGCCCTGTTATTATCTAACTCTGATTGAGGAATAGGCCACACATATCCTTTTGACGAATCGAAGATATGAGAACCGGCTCCACCATCTGCCCGGCACCTTTCGTATGCTTTATCCATTTCTTTCCAACGCATAAGATCAAAATAACGGGTACCTTCCAAAGCCAGTTCCACTCTTCTTTCATGCTTCACAACATCAAGCAATTGATCATAAGAAAGATTGGAACCTTCGGCATCTTCCACCTTCGGCATCATCACATCGGCACGCTGACGCACTTGATTAACCATTGACATAATTTCATCTTTATTTGTATTTAGCTTTGCCAAAGCTTCTGCACGCATCAACAGTACATCGGCATAACGGATGACATACATATCCTGATTATCGGCAGTCCATGTAGTAGGCTGATTCTGATATTTACGCATGAACAATTGGAATGGACTGTTCGAAGACCACCATGCATCACTGACCTTGCCGTCATACGTATCACCATTCTTCGTCATCAGTGTATACGTCAGACGCGGGTCACGAGTTGAATCATCATCCGGATCATAAATCTCCGAAGAGGTAATAGGTTTACCATCCTTACAATAAAAATCGTTTGCCAAATTTGGATAAGGCAACTGCCACTCCATCGGATAACCGTAGTTATAAGCTAAAAAACCACCCTCACCGTTTTGTTGATCGGTATTTTTAAAGCGAATGGCAAATACTATTTCTTTGCTGGCACCACCAGCTTCCGTAAATAAGGTACTGTAATTCGGATCTATCTCATATTGACCCAAATTAATTACCTGTAAAGCAGCATCAGCAGCCTCTTTATACATCTCGTTGTATAAGTATACACGGGTTAGTAGACCCAATGCAGCACCTTTGGTGGCACGGCCTCTATCAGCTGTAACAGGTAACATATCCTCGGCAGCAATATCCTTCAGGTCCTTGATTATATCAGCTACAATTTCTGATTTCTGCGACTTAGGCACTTGGCTCGTTTCAGTAGTCAACACATTAAATACCTTTGGAACATCACGATACAGACTAGTCAAGTGATTATAAAACAATGCTCTGATGAACTTAGCCTCACAAATGATTCTTATACCTGCTTCTTCACCTATTTTACCGTTTTCCAGCATTTGCGGTACTTTTTCTATAACATTGTTGCATCGTGCTATACCTGCATAAGAAGCATTCCATACAGCCTTAGTAACAGCTGCTGTGGGACTCATGGTATTAGTAGTAATCACATCGGGGCCCACCCACGGAATCCAAGCAAAATAACCGTTGTCCGTAGCAAATTCCAATTCACGCAAACTACAAGTATTTCCGCCCGGCCAACAGAATCCCAAGCTACCTTCACTTTGTAAAGCATCATAGCAACCTGCCAACGCTTTAGTTGCATCAGCCTCTGTATTCCAAAAATTACCATTAGACAACTCTGACAAAGATTCACGATCCAAGAAGTCTGAACAAGAAAAAAAGGAAAAGGCTAATGACAAAATAACTGAATAATATATTTTTTTCATGATCTTCTATATTTAAAATTATAATGTAATATTTAAACCTACAGAGAATGTCTTGGCATTGGGATAAGCATAACCGCGAGTATCAGTTCCATACTTTTCAGGATCGTAATCGTCAATGCCGGTAATAGTCAAGATATTCTGTGCTGAAACATATATTCTTAAGCGTTCCAGCTTCGCCTTGCGAATCCATTCTTGTTTGAAAGAGTATCCCAATTCAATGTTCTTCAGACGCAGGTAAGAAGCATCTTTCAACCAAAATGAAGAGGGTTGGCTGTTATAGTCCCCATTGCCCAAACGCGGAAAGTTTCCATTAGGATTAGCACTTTCAGAATAACGATCCAGAAATGCCGTCGTAACGTTACCTGAAATGGTAGGATAATCCATCACAATACGGTCCACACCGGCTACGCCTTGAAAGAAAGCAGAGAAATCAAATCCTTTGTAAGCAGTATTCAAACCGAAGCCGTAAGTAAAATCAGGAAACGGATTACCGATCACTGTACGGTCGTTAGTATCCACTATTCCGTCTGGTTTGCCTTCCGGACCGCTGACATCTTTGTAACGGATATCACCCAACTTCAGAGCGCCACCTCCAACGGAATTCTTTTCATTAGCTTCATCCACTTCAGCCTGTGTGCGATACAATCCATCAGCCACATAACCATAATAAGAATTGATAGGATGTCCTTCCAGATTGATAGACCAATCTGTAATCCATGAATCCTTACCGTGCAGGTCGAGAATTTCATTCTTCACCTTGCTGAAATTAACATTTGCACCGAATGTCCAGTCACCCCATTGATCATTATAACCTAAAGCGAATTCCCAACCTTCATTCTTTACCGATGCAGCATTCACATAAGGTTCAGTAGAAATACCCACGATTCCGGGAATGGGCAATTGCAACAAAATATCAGAAGTCTTCTTGTAAAAATAGTCAGCAGTAAGGGTAATCTTGTTGTTCAGGAAAGCGGCATCTATACCTATATCCGTAGTAGCGGTTGTTTCCCATTTAATATCAGGATTAGCCAATGAAGAAATAGCCACACCCGAAACTTTGTTGTCACCCCATACATAGTTATTACCCAAACCGATATATTGTGCAAACGGATAGTAACCGATCTCCTGATTACCCAATTCACCCCAGCTACCTCTAAGTTTCAACTGACTGATAAAACTACATTTCTTCATGAAAGCCTCTTGAGCAATGTTCCAACCTACAGATACAGAGGGGAAATAACCGGTACGATTTTTTTTAGGTATTCTGGAAGACTCATCACGACGGAGGTTAAATTCAGCCAAATAACGATCCTTGTAATTGTAGTTCACACGGCCAAAGAATGATCTCAAAGCGGCTTCGGCAGCATCTCCCTTAGCAGAAGTACTTAAAGCACCGTTCAATACGGTGATATTATCGCTCGGAAGGTCTTCACCTGTTGCCGTGGTAGAACGGAAATTATTATATTGGTTAGACTGCCCCAACAAGAAGTTGAAAGCATGGCCATTCACATCAAAATGATAAGTAATAATATTTTCGTTGATCCACTGAGTTTCGGAATAATAAGCATCGGTCAAATAATTCTTACCACTACCTCCCACAGGGTTACCATATGAATCCTGAGGAATATAAGCAGGTTCAGCACCAATACTGTTCCATTGGTTATATTGATAAGCAAAGCTAGTCTTGATAGACAGGTTCTTGATCGGTTCTATTTCTAGGAAAGCCTTACCATCGAAACGACTGTATTTCTTCTTTGAGGTTATAGTAGTGGCATAAGCCGGGTTCTTAATAGTCTGCATTTTATCGTTACCATCTACAAATCCCCATTCACCATTGCTATATTTATAAGGTACCGAAGGACGGGAATGCCATTTCATCTGTTCAAATACATAGTAAGTACCAATGGTAGGTTCCTCTACTTCTTCATGGTTACCAGAAACATTCAGTCCTAAAGTGATTATATCAATGAACTTGCTGTCAGCATTCAGACGGAAATTAAAACGGTCAGTACTTGTACCTTCCATGATACCATCCTGTCCCATATATCCTACCGAACCCATATAATGAGAAGTGGCATTACCACCCGACATAGACAAATGGTGGGTTTGAATAGGAGCAGAACGGAATATTTTGTCCGACCAGCGGGTATTGGCAAACAAATCAGGTCTCGATCCATCTTTCATTTGCTGAATCATTTCAGGAGTATAATTCGAAGTTACATCTCCCATAGCCTCATTTTGCTCATTATAAAGAGTAGCCCAATCCCATGAATCAATATATGTAGGCAGAACCGTAGCTTTCTGTACACCATAGGATCCACTGTAAGATAGTGTTTTCTTGTCTGCATTTCCTCGTTTCGTAGTAACCAAAACTACACCATTGGCAGCACGTACACCATATATAGAAGCGGAAGCCGCATCCTTCAATACTGATATGTTTTCAATATCATTCGGAGAAACACTGTTGAGGCTTCCTTCCACACCGTCAATCAACACCATAGGATTACTATCACCAAAAGTGTTTATACCTCGGATACGGATTTCTACATCTCCCTCGGCACCGGGTTGCGCAGAGAAAGAACTCACGGTAACACCACTCATTCGTCCTTGCAGCAAACTGGAAGTATTGGATGCTGGGATGTCATTAATATCATTGACTTTTACAGAAGATACTGCTCCCGTCAGATTGGCTTTCTTCTGCGTGCCATAGGCCACAACCACAACTTCATCAATCAACTCCGAACCTTCTTTCAATACAATATTAATTTGCTGATTTGCTCGTGCTATTTTCACTACTTGCGTTTCATAACCTATATAAGAAATCACGAGATTTTGTCCTACCGATGCCTGAATAGAGAAATGTCCGTCTACATCTGTAATCAGACCATTCGTAGTACCTTCTACTACAACAGAGGCTCCTATAATCGCTTCACCAGCAGCATCCTTCACAGAACCTTTTACAATTACAGTCTGTTGTGTAATGGCTGATGTTGAAGAACCAAGAGCTTTTTCCGTTGATGCATAGGAGAAAGTTACTCCACCAAGGAATAGCAATCCGAAAATGATTCGTCTTTGCAAAACATATTGTTTATTCATAATATTTTAAATTAAAAAGTTATCAATGCAAAAATCTCTGTTTCTTTATAAACAAGATAACAGAAAAGCACAAAAGAATAACAAATTCCTGTATCCGCTATCAAAAAACAGGTATTTGTTATCAATCGACACGATTCTTTTATTTTTAAACATCTTCAAAAAGAAAAGAATCGCTTATTTTTTCTTACTTTTGAATATTGAATTTTAATCAGTATGCTATGACTAAAATAAGATTTATTTTATACCTTTTCTTATTGCTTCTCCTTTGTGGGTGTAGCCTTTCAAATATAACTAATATTGATAAAGTCCGATTGATTTTAGATACGGACTTGGGACCTGACTACGATGACGTGGGTGCCATGGCAGTGATGCATGCATTGGCAGACAGTGGATATGTAGATATACTGGCTACTGTATCGTCTAATAAGTCCGAATTAACAATTCCTTGTATTGAAATCATTAACACATACTTCAAACGACCTAATATTCCTCTTGGCATTGCTAAAGGAGAAAGTGCTGTCACATTGGAATGTCCACACAACAAAAAATGGACTGAAGTTTTGCCTCAAAAATATCCCCACCGAATAGCAAAATCATCAGATGCCCCCGATGCTGTTAAGGTATATCGATCTATTTTATGCACACAACCAGATAATAGTGTCACCATCTGTACCATCGGAGCCTTCTCCAACCTAAAAGAACTGCTACAATCAAAAGGAGACGAATTTTCATCGGAAACAGGAACAGAACTTGTACGCAGGAAAGTTAAACTGTTGGTTTCCATGGCAGGGACATTCCCCAAAGGACAAGAATATAATGTATATTGTGACGCTTCCTCCTCTTCTTTCGTTGTAAACCATTGGCCTACAGACATTATCTTCTGTGGTTTTGAGATCGGATACAACATAATAACTGGTCGCCAGGTTAGTCAGATACCTATAGAAAATCACCCTATAAAAGATGTGTTTTCACTAAGCATGTCGCAGGGAGAGCCACAAGGTAGATGGAGTTGGGATCAGGCAACCGTTTGGGTAGCCATAAAAGGTTATACACCTTATTATATCAGTGAACGGGGAGTTATATCTGTAGACTCTGAAGGTAATAATACGTGGAGAGCTACAAAAACAGGAAAGCATATCCGTTTAATAGAGTCTTTACCAGCAAAAGATATGGAAGATTTACTCGAACAATATATGATGCATTGCCCTAAACTTTAAAATTATGAGAAAGCTATTATTTATATTCGTACTCTTTTTAGCTTCCACTGCCGAAGCACAAAAGCTATTACACTATGATTTAGCAGATGGATTATCAAGTTCTGAAATCACTTCCATCTGTGAAAATGACTATTATATGTGGATTGCTACAGAAGATGGCCTCAACCGTTTTGACGGACATCGGTTTAAAATCTATAAATCGGGAAAATCAGCAAATAACAGTCTTAAAAATAATAATATAGAAACCTTGTTCCTTGACTCCAAAGGCTTGTTATGGATTGGCTTTAAGACCGGAGGAGTAGATATATATAATCCGCGGACCGACCAGCTCACCCACCTCAATGAAGAAGTTTCCGAATCCATCCCTAACCGGATTATTTCCATATTCGAAGACTCTGATCATAACATTTGGCTAGGAAGCTGGGAAGAAGGTATATGCAAATTAATTCCCAAAAATACAGAACGTACCAATTTTACTGTCGAACGCAGCCATTCAGGAGCCATTGTTTCCAGCTTTGTGGAAAAACCTAAAGGATATATATGGATTAGTACCTATACAGGACTTGTGATGTACAATTCCCGAAAACAAACATGGACAGACATTACCTCCAAGAATCAAACCATTACACAAATACACGACACCGGAGAAGAAAATACACTATATTACTCTTCATGGGATAATGCACTCTATGAATTAACATGGAGTCAACAACCCGAACGAGCTCAGAGCATCCATCTGCATAACAGCAATACCCCCATATATCGCATAGAAGGAGAAGCAAATAAACTTTTAATCGGCACTTGGGGAGAAGGAATAAAAGTATATGATAAAGAACAAGAACGTATTTATCCATTGCCTGGCACAGAACACTTGGGCACTACTTTTATCAATACTATTTATAGAGATAGTCTTGATAACATCTGGATAGGTTCATATGGAAAAGGACTCTATAAATACTCCTCCTCAGACAGAGGAATCAATCAATTACTCTCAACTCGTAAAGCACATTCTCCTATCACTTCTATCGCCCTTTTACAAGATAAAATTTTGTTGGGAACTTTAGGAGACGGCATGTATCATTTCGATATGCATACCTCAATTGAAAAGGAAAACTATAAAAGCAAAGATAAATTCAAAGACCATATCCTATCTATCGGGCAAAATAAAGATATTACGTTGGTGGGACACGATGGCATAGGATTATTATATTCTTTCCAAAAGAATAATTCACAGGAAATTCAATGGAAAGAATTTACAGCAAGCACTGAATTAGAAAAGATTACGACTTTCTATATAAAAAATAACAAGGTATGGATAGGTACCAAACAAAATGGTCTGATGTCTGTATATTTGGACAAGAAGAACCGACAAATAAAAGATTATATCCATTATGATTATTTTAGTCGGGATAGGATAAATGCTATCATACCTTATCGTGACAATCAACTGTTTATAGCTTCACATAATGGACTATCTATTTTCAATGTATCGGATCAGGTTACTCTAAAAGATAAAATCATTGATCAGGAAATTGTCTACTCTATCATAGAAGATAAGAGTAATAAATGCTGGTGGATAGGAACATCAAACAATCTGTTGAAGATGGAAATATCCAACGATTCACTGCAAGTTTCTACAGCATTTCCTACATACCCATTGCCACAAGGGGCTATCAAATCATTGTTGCTCGATGACAACCAGAATCTATGGTTCTTTATCGGTGAAAAGATATTCTGCTACATAAACAGTGAACAGCGCATCTGCGAACCGAATATCAGCTATTGGGGTAACTCTTCTATCCTTTCAGCCGAAAAAATAACCTATGAAAACAAAGAATATATCCTATTTGGCAATACCGAACAACTCATAATTGTGAATGTGGAAAAGGTGCTGCACCAGTATGATAAGACCAAACTCATATTGACTGATCTGGAAATCAACCACCAAAAGATACAGGTAGGCGATACGATAAACAATCGGGTGATTTTAAAAGAGAATACCGAATACATTCCTTCCATCACCCTGTCTTATGCCTCTAAATGGATATCCCTGGCCTTTACTGAAATAGGAGAAGCCAACTACTGCAATAAATACCTATACAGGATGCTCGGTTTTACCGACAGCTGGCAATATCTTGATATGTCCGTACCTCTGACCTTCTCACAGCTCAACCCCGGTACATACACTCTGGAAATTATGAAATATAACGAAGAGTCAGGCACCAAACCATGCTGGTCCATGGGTATTATTGTTGTTCCACCTTGGTGGAAAACACCTTTGTTCTATTTCATTTCCTGCCTGATTATCCTGTTGAGCATCGCACTCATAATATATATGATTATCAGACACTACAGAAGAAAGAGTATACAAAAGATACAGGAGATGGAGACATTGAAGAAAGAAGAGTTATTAAAAGAAAAGGAAAGTTTCTTCGAAAGTCTCGGACATGATCTAATTACACCTTTATCTTTAATACTGACACCTGCCAATGATATGTTGCGTGAAACCAAAGAAGATGATATTCAGTATGAAAGACTATCTATCATCACTAAGAATGCTGCATTCTTATCCGATCTGTTTTCTACAATCCTTGACTTCAAGCGAGTGGAATTCTCTGAAGTAAAGATAAACAATAGAAGTATAGAAATCGTATCATTCTGCCGCATCATAGTGAATGCATTCAATTATCTGGCAAGCTCTAAAAAAATCCAGCTATCCTATCAGACCAACATCCCTTCCATACATATATGGATTGACAGTGTGAAGTTTGAAAGGATTTTATATAACTTACTGAGTAACGCCATTAAGTATACCCCCGATCAAGGTCGTGTATCGGTAACACTGGAATATATAGATGGACAATTGAGTGTATTCATAAAAGATACGGGACCGGGTATCAATCAATTATACCAAACAACCGTATTCAATAAATTCTACCGGGAACCCCAATACAATAAGGAGAACACTCCCAACGGATTGGGCATAGGATTATATGTCGTGAAGAAATTCGTATCAGTAATGAACGGCACGGTTTCTATTGACTCACAACCCGGACAAGGCACCACACTGTGCATCAAACTACCGGTAGAGAATTCAGAAGAAGATCAGGAAACAACTGATATTACCGAATTTAAAGTACAAGCAACCAATATAGAGAACAGTGCCACCATATTATTGGTAGAAGATAATGAACAGATACTTAAATACCTTGCGGGCAAATTGGCGGAGCACTTCAACGTAGTGACAGCCACCCATGGAGAAGAAGCCTTGAAATTAGTAGGTGAGTATCTTCCTGAAATCGTAATATCAGATATCATGATGCCCGGTATGGACGGCCTGACACTGTGCCGCCATATAAAGGAAAATTCCCTTTATGCCGATATATTCGTTATATTACTGACTGCCAAAACTTCATCTGAAGATGAGCTAAGGGGATATAAAGAAGGCGCTGACATCTATATCAAGAAACCTTTTGATACGGAAGCATTGATCAATCAGATCATGAATATCCTGAATACGCGCCAGAAACGAAAAGAACAACTCCTAAAGAACCTGATAGCCAAAGACAGTGATACCATTGAGTTCAATTCCAAGGAAGTGTTCCTGCAACAGGCCATGAAGGTGATAGAAGAGAATCTAGATAAGGCGGACTTCAACATTGAGGAATTCTCAATAGCCCTGAATATCAGTAAGACAGTGCTTCATAAGAAGTTCAGAATGCTTATCGGGCAGACACCCAATCAGTTTATCCGGGCTATCCGGCTCCGGAAAGCATCCGAGCTATTGATAAACAGTGATTTGTCAATAGCGGAAATAGCCTACCTGACCGGCTTTAACCAAGCACATTATTTCATCAAGTGCTTTAAGGAAGTATATAATGAAACACCCAAGAATTTCAGGGATCTGAAAAAAGGAGACCGATAACCTCAAAAAAGGGATGACCGTGAAACAGTTCCAGTCATCCCTTTTCCAATCTTATTTCTTTTCAGCAGAATATTCAACCTCGTAAACTTCCAATAAGCAATGTTCGCTATTCCCATCTATAGCGGTACAACTTATTCCCAACGGACGTCCTTCTTTTATATCATCAGCAGAAATCTCTCCTACCGCCCATGACAAGCCGCACCAGATCATCTTATCATGCGATTTCTTTATCGGAACAGAACGCTTGCCCTGCTTTACTTCTATATTGAAGAAGTGGTCCATTTTAGTCCCGGTGGGAGGAGCACCGCCCCACGAACGGAATGCTTTTCCACGCTCATCCAGTTGCTGAAAGAGAATCCGTACAGTTTTCCCTTTCGAAGGGGTGTAATGTGCCTGCAAGGTATGCTCATTTTTCTTTTGCACATCTATTTTTACCTTTTGAATTGTTGCAGGAATAACGATATTTTTCTCAATACCTAAATCATACTCCCGAGTACTGAACTTGCCATATCCGACAACAACCATCTGTTCCGGCCCCAATTCCACAATATTCTTTTCTAAAACAGGCATAAAACCACTATCCGTAAAAAGCACTCTCCCCGTTCCTGTCGCTTCAGGCAAGGTTACTTTGACTTTCTCTTGTGATGCGTTTACCACAGTATAAAGGTTTTCTCCTTCAGCAGAAGCCATGTATCCGTATGGCAGCGCTTTGCCGGGAATAGCTCCGAATGCTGAAATATTTCCATATTGCTGTACCTTCATATACAGTTGCTGCACTTTAGCCATCCAACGGGCATCATCATCACTTAGCAAATCAATATTTCCATGACAGACATTCAGCCAGCCTCCGCGTGCCATTGTCAAAATCATCATGCCTTTCCAGGCATTTAAAGCCCTGTTATAACAAGTACCCGTGGTACCAATCATAAAAGCACAGTTATCAATGCGCTGGACCGGTACTCCGTTAAACAAGTATTGAAAGGTCATGTGATCCGAATACAAATCCTGTGAGCGCCAAAAGTTCATCATCGGGACATCAGATAAACGGGGATCACCGCAATACATCGTATCAAATATTTCCAGCCAACGCAGGTCTACCGTTTTTCGAAACGGGGTAACTGTATTCTCCATATCACCCCCGAAACCATTGTAACCAATAAAAAGTACATCTGGATTTTTATAACGGAATTCTTTTATGGCAGAAATAAAGGCATTTTTATTCTGTTCCTCAATGTCAGCAGGTAGCATCGTACATTTGGCATCAGGAGTTGCCGCATCAAAATAAGCAAAATCAAATTTGAACATCTTGATACCCATATCCGCGTACATTTGCAGAGTCTGCATAAGATGGTGCAAATATCCTCCCCTGAACAGACAAAGAGTTGTTCCGTCTTCTGCCACAGAGCTTTCCCATTCCGGAATAATCTTCATCGTATTTGCCTCTCCACCTATGCGCAGCAGGTTCGTAGAAAACCACAATCCGGGCTTTATTCCTTCTCTTTTACACGCATCCAGCCAACGTTTGGGACCTTCCGGCCAGCAGTCCGGCCTCCACTTACGATATCCTTCATTCACATCAAACCAGAATGCATCCATCATATAATAATCCACCTGTACACCCAATTTTTTCAAACGCACAATGTGAGCCAACTCTTTCATTGCCAATGCCTCATCCAGAGGAATGTTATCAGACAATTCATCATAGGCGGACCAATTGTTATAGACAAATACAGGTTTGGTCAATCTTGCCATTCTATTTTTATTCCATCCGTCAGATACATTCTGCGCCACTCCAGGAATGAATATGCACAACAACAGCAACAGGATATTTACTCTTATTCTATTCATAAGTCATATCTATTTTTATCAAAGACTGTTTATTCACCGGAAAACTTAGTCCACCACTTCAAAAGTCAGTTTCCGGCCACCTACCGACACTATAAATTCACCCGCCTCCAAAAAGCGTTTGCCCGTTGCATCCGTATAGCTCAAATCTCTCATAGGATCAATCTCAAACCGAAAGACTCTGCTTTCACCGACCTTCAACGATTGTTTTTCAAAGAATTTCAGCTCTTTCATAGGACGGGAAATGCTACAAAACGGATCGGACACATACCATAGCACGGTTTCTTTTCCTTCCACCTTACCCGCGTTAGTCACTGTAACCTCAGCTGTTATCTTCTGATTCTTCTTGATTTTCAAGGAAGAAAGTTTTGCATCAGAGTAAGTAAAGGTAGTATAACTCAATCCATACCCGAACGGATACAGAGGTTCGGTAGGAATATCCTGATAATCCCCCATCGCATCGAACGGACGGGCAGACTGTCGCATATTATAGTAGACCGGTATCTGACCTGTAGACAGCGGGAATGTCACTGACAACTTTCCGGAAGGATTCACCCTGCCCGATAAAATGCCTGCTAAGGGAGTTCCTCCCGCAACGCCGGGCTGCCACATCTCAATGATAGCTTCTACCTGAGGTTCCAATCTGACCAACTCAAGAGGGCGACCACTGGAAAGCACAAGTACAATGGGCTTATTCGCCTGCTTCAAATGCAAAAGCAACTTTTCCTGAATATCGGGCAAAGCAATTGTAGAACGTGAAGCATTCTCTCCACTCCACTGTTTGGACTCACCTAAACATACCACTACTACATCGGATGCCTCAGCCGTTTTCAGGGCAGCGGAGAAACCCGATTCATCATTTCCATCCAATGCACAACCCTGCTCATAATCCAGCCGCACTTTATCACCAAATTCTTTCTGCATTCCTTCATAAATGGTCTCCACATCTTCGGCCTGACCTTTAAAAGCCCAGGCACCCAACAAATCGGAACGATCCTTGACCATAGGTCCTATCAACGCAACTCTTTTAACCGTTGAAGAAAGAGGCAACAAGTTCTTTTCATTCTTCAACAGCACCATTGATTCTTCTGCCAGACGCGCTGACAAAGCAATATCCTCTTTCTGCAAATAACGTTCCTGCTCGGTCAGCTCTTTCGTATAAGGTTCATCAAATAAGCCCAGGCGAAATTTGACTCGAAGTATACGGGCAACCGCATCATCTATCTGCGAAATTTCTATCTTCTTTTCAGCAACCAACTGCTCTAAATATTCATAATAAACATTGTCCCGCATATCCATCTCCACACCGGCATGGAAAGCCTTATACGCAGCTTCTTTGCGATCTTTGGCAACCCCCTGATAAATCAGCTGCTCTATTGCATTCCAGTCGGATACGACAAAACCGTCATGCCGCCACTTATTCTTCAGTATTTCAGTTAAGATGTAATGGTTTGAAGTAGCCGGTACTCCGCTAATGTCATTAAAACTGCTCATAAGCGTGGCGGCACCTGCTTTCACACAGGCCTCATAAGGCGGTAGATAGGTTTCCCACAAGGCTTGGGGTGATATATCCGTATATCTGTAATCCCGTCCGCCTTCGGATACACCATAACCTACATAATGTTTCAGGCAAGCTGCGATAGAATACGGATCAGACAATTTCTCGCCTTGGTAACCTTTTACCGATGCTATACCAAAGACTGTATTCAGGTAAGGATCTTCTCCATAACACTCGGAAATACGTCCCCAACGAGGATCTCTCGCCACATCAATCATAGGAGAAAATGTCCAGTCGATACCCGACAATACAGATTCCTTAGCAGCCATCCCGCAAGCTTGAGTCACTAAATCAGGATTAAAGCTACAAGCCTGTGCCAATGAAATCGGATACACCGTACGCAACCCGTGAATCACATCAAATCCAAAGAGAATGGGTATCCCCAGGCGAGATTCTTCCATTGCCTTACGCTGAATCCGGTTACGCAACTTCGGATCGGTATGGAGATAAATCAGCGAACCAATCTCCGCTGGAAGATTTTTCACCTCCGTACCTATATTATTGGGATTATCATTCTCCCCAAATGTATATTGATTCAGTTGAAGCACCTTTTCATGCAATGTCATCCGATTCAGCAAATCTTTCACTCTGGTTTCAACAGGCTGTCCCGCATCTTTATAAACCAGTTTCTGTGACCGGACAGATAACCACGGGAGCAAAGCCGATACGAATAAAATCAATAGTTTTCGCATAGTATCATGTTATTAATTAATCCCAATCATCAGTGCGGAAGGAAGATACCGGCAGACCGCCCGTACCAAATAATTCCGCCTTTACAAAATCCTTAAATGCATATCTCACAGCTTTAGGCTCTGCCACATACTTGCATGTGACTACCACAGTACCTTTTTCCTCATCAATATAGGCATCCGCCTTATGGAATACCTTATTGTCTCCGGATATCTCAAACAGTTCCAAAGTCTTTCCATAGCTGGTAAGCCCATTAAATTGATTGTCAAAATGAATAATAGCCTTATTCCCCTCAACCTCCATTTTACTGAAAGTCGGACTTTCCGCTTCAAATCCTTTCATTCCATAGGTTTTAGAGAGTGCCAGCATGCCCAAACGGTCGCCTACTTCTTTTTTCCTCCTCGGATGGATCAGATATCTCTCTCCTACATCCAACAATACTGCCATTGCAGAGTTTGGAATTAACGTTAGGCACTGTCTTTGCGCTTCCCGTTGATAAGCCGAAACTTCCGGCCATTGAGGTGTGAAAAAGTTCCACTCTTTATAATCGTAAGGGGCAATCTGTGCATAATAGAAAGGTACTTCTCCCAATCCCCAGGCTTCGCGCCATTTACTTACCATGGCAGCAACCGAGGGAGCATAACGAGGCACATTGAAAATATTAGACTCACCCTGATACCAGATAATACCTTTTATGCCATATCCCACCAGTGGGTGAATCATGCCATTGTACAGAACCGTAGGCACATTACTAATCCACGGAGAAGTTTCATCACTCAATGGCGGTACGGGGATATCATCAAATTGCCTACAAGCTTCCGCATTCATCCATGCTTCGATGTTGGAGCCTCCATAACTGGCATTGATAATACCGACCGGCACATCTATATTGCGCTGTAAGAAATCTGCAAAGAACCATCCCACAGCCGTACATTCCGCTACATTCTCCGGAGAAGCCTTCACCCATTCGGCCTCAAAATGTTCCAATGGTTTATAGGCCGCTAAAGTAGGTATATTAATGAAATGTATTTGCTTTTTTGCTGAAGACAATATGGCCTCTGTAGATCCCTGTACCGGCTGGCAATAATATCCTTTCAGCGGCATACTCATGTTGGATTGTCCGCTTGCCAACCATACTTCTCCCACAAACACATTCTGAAAGACTTTTTTCTTATTGGCAGTGACTGTCACCTCATAAGGTCCTCCGGTAGCAGGCGTAGGTACAGCTATCTTCCAGGTACCTTTAGAATTAACAACTCCCGTATATTCTTTATCCGGATTCCATGAAGTGGAAATAGTCACTTTCGTTCCCGGTTTTCCCCAACCCCAAAACGGATTATTTATCTTTTGCTGCAACACCATATTGTCACTGAAAATATCAGCAACCTTAAACTCCTGTGCCTCAGCAAAACATACCAAAGCAAAAAGGAGCACCAGATTTAATAATACTTTTTTCATCTATCGGATTTCTATTTATTTATGAATATAATTCTTTTCGCAAACTCATTTACTTTCATATTCAAATCAGAAAGGCTATGTATTTCCTTATCCTGCACTTTCAGGTTATGAATGTATACTCCATCCACACCAAATTCTTTATTCTTCCCCAAGATCTGGGAAGTCACCTGTTGCAGGGCACACCTTACATGTACATTATTTATCCGGACATTATTAATCGTACAATTTCCCACACATTCCCGCCAACTCTTATCTGTTATTTCAAAATCGATCAGGCGGGGAGATTCAGTACCATTGAAATCGAACTCTTCCACAAAGATATTCTCAAACTTGATATTTTCAACACGGGTGGAGTCATAGGCATTTATCACCAAAGCACGTTTACACTTTACTATATCTATATTCCTGAATGTTATATTCTTGAAATATTCTACCCCTGTTTCCGTACCGATCTTAGTTGCAGCAGAATTACTGACTGTCAAAACATCATCAAACAGTATATTCTTGGAAGCAAACAATCGTTCCTTATCAAGGCCCTTTACCACCAGGTTGTCATCACCGGCATGTATCACGGCATGTGTGACCGAACAATCAACAGAAGAATCAAAATCAACGCCGTCCGTATTAGTCCAGTTCTCATAAGGACGGTTATTGAGTATCTTTATATTTTTCAGATGGACATTTCGGGAACGATAAACCCTCGTATTCCAAAAGGAAGGGTCACGAAGCATAACACCATCAATTAATATATCGTTGCAGTCCGATGCATATAGTAAATGAAATCCGGTACCGCCATTACTACGCAGTCCGGACCAACCGGAACCATCAATAATACCATAACCTAATAAACGGAAATTTGAAACGTTATCCAGACGGATTAAAGACTTATCCACATAATCTTTCACATCCTCACTTCCCGACAGCAAAGCTCCTTCTGATAAAACAACAGACATATTGCTCCGCATGTTCAATTCTCCTGTTTTATATATGCCCGCAGGAAAATACAGAACTCCATTCGCACGGGACACATCATCTATAGCCTTCTGAAGTTTCGCTGTTTCAATACTTTTTCCTGTATTGTCCACCTGATAATCCATGATATCTGTTAGAAAACTTTTAGAGGTATCGGACTTGTAATCCTGCATTTTGTCAACCAAAATAAAAAGCTCTTCAAGCCTGTTTATTTTGACCAACAAATAAGTGGGTTCATGGAGAGAAAATGAAAGAACATGATCCTTGACCTGCTCTTCAAATTGCTTTCTTTTAGGACTAATGGAGTAATATTCAATAGGATTATCTATCTTGATTTCTATTGTCATGGGCTCTTCACCATCATACGCAATCCTACTATAATGAATAGGAACATCAAACTTCTCCAGTTTTTCAACAGTAGCAGCCTGCCCGTTTACTCTCACTTGAAATTGATCACTGAGCGGAAGATCTCCTATAGCCTTTATGGTATGAACTTCTTGTCCGAAACTCACCAAAGGTAGAATTCCTAAAAATAAAAATAGTACAGATGTCAGGTATCTCATATAAAACATAAAGGTTCACTTATTTTTTAGTTCACTAAATGAATCACTATAAAAAAGCACAGGTGCAAATATAGCGCTATAGGGCAAGAAGTGATAACATAAAACCACCCAATAATAACACAATACTCCACAATATGCTTTCTCACGGTTTTAATCTGTTATAATCCACAATTTAAGTTTTACAAATACTTTATCAGCCCGATTTTTTTTCGGACTATTCATAAAACCTGATACTTGGACAATTCTGGAAAAAAGCACCTTTCACATATCAATTCAATAGAAGGTTTATGTTAGCAAGCGATGAATCGAAATTTAATACATTATACGACTATCCATTTACACTATATGTTTTTCAAAAGGACAATGATAATTTCACATGAGACCGTCACTTTTTCTTCTTACACTCCCTCTTCTCTCCCCTATCATCCGCTCCACTTCACCTAGCAGATATTCTCTGATAAATTAGAAAAAAATCATAGTTCATCACACCACTGAATATTACCTTAAACATACCTGAGTTATCTAGCATCTTGATAATAGTTAATTCAGAGAGACTTTTCGCAGTAACACTACCATATCCACAATTCTTTATATTCATCCATTGCATAACCTGTGATATATCATAACTATCTGCTTGACATAGGTTACTTCCTGCTACAACAGGTTCAGTCTATTCAATATCAGACTGCAGTTTTCATAATATTGTTCTTCAAAGTCTCCCAAATAGTTTTTCCGATTCAATTCTGCTCCTAGGTCAAAAAAAACATTGTCAAGTTTTCTTCATGAATGTACTCGTAACTTCTTGTACCATCTATTTATTTTCACTTATTAAATTACATTCATTAAGAGGCCTATATTTATCACAAGTTTCTAGGAGGATGAATATGAGTAACAATGCTTGTATTTTTTTGATAATCAAGAAAACAATGATAAATTTAATGATTTTCTACATTCTTCCTTCATCAGCATAGCTATAAAATTTGCCATCCGTTAAAATAATATGATCTATCAGTCTTATATTCATTACTTTCGCCGCTTTATTAAGATATTCCGTCAACCGATCATCCTCTATACTAGGGCTCATACTGCCAGAAGGATGGTTGTGACAAAGTGCCATGGCAACGGCCCGTTTCAACAATGCTTCCCTCAATACACAACGGACATCTACCGCTGTAGAGACCAGGCCTCCGGAACTTATCTTTATACGGTCAATTACTTTGGAAGCTTGATTCAACAACAAGACCCAGCATTCCTCTGTAGGCAAATCACACATCAACGGATAAAAATATTGATAAACATCACGGGAGCTGAGAATGACCTTACGTTCTTTTCCTTCTTCCTCCTTTCGGCGCTTTCCCAATTCGGAAGCCGCCAAAATGGTGATAGCTTTGGCAGGACCTATTCCTTTATAGTGACACAGTTCATCTACGGTAGTTTTGCCCAATTCATTCAAACTATTATGATAATCACTCAACACTTTACGCATTAACTCCACAGCAGAATCCTCCGTATTTCCCGAACCTATCAGAATAGCAAGCAACTCAGCATCCGAAAGTGTCCCCACTCCATGCAACATCATCTTTTCACGAGGACGATCTTCTTCCGCCCATTGGTTTATGGTTAGTTTTTCTGCCATCTTTCTTTATTTTTCCCCGCCATAAAGACGCATAAAAAGTCCATCACTTTTAATACCTCTTCATGGTAAAATTCTATTTATAAAAATTCTTCTCAAATGCGGCAAATTCGTTTTTCCCCAACACACAGCGTTTCCACCAGGCCCGCAGGAAACCAGTTCCATAGCCAATCAACTGAATAAAAGAAGCAAGGATGGATAATAATCCTATTTTGAAACTTTTATTTCGCAATGTGGAGTCTACACAAATGATAAGAGCAAAAAGCAGCAGCAAAGACAAACTCCAGCTACAAACCAACGAACATAACAACAGGAATACAATTCCTATAGTAAAAAGTGCCGGTAACAAATGTACAACTTTCAATGATTCAGGATACTTTTTATACAGATTGATACGGGCAATACCCGAATTATGCACTTGCTTGAAAAACTTCTTCAAATCGGTACGACGCTTGTGCCACACCCATGCTTCAGGGAACAACCGACAAGCATATCCCCCTTGAAAGATACGGATACTGAAATCAATATCTTCTCCAAAACGCATCTTAGAAAATCCTCCCAACGCTTTATATACCTCAGCCCGTACCCCCATATTAAAACTACGGGGATAGAATTTATCCATTTTTTTCTTCCCTCCACGGATACCTCCGGTAGTAAAAAACGAAGTCATGGCATAATTTATTGCTTTCTGTATATTGGTAAACGAATCATGAGCACGGTCAGGACCACCAAAAGCATCTGCCTTCTGCCGTTGAAGCTCTGACTCGACAGCCGCCAAATACCCTTCAGGCAAAATGCAATCAGAATCCAATATGATAAGATATTCTCCATGCCCCCGTTCCGCTCCATAATTGCGGGTCTGCCCGGGACCGGAATTGGATTTGAAATAATAACATATATCCAACCGGTCAGCGTAATTATCTACCACTTCCTTGCACGGAACAGATGAACCATCCTCCACTATCAGGACTTCAAAATTCTTATTTGTCTGCCTTGTAAGACTGTTCAATAACTCATCCACCTCTTCAGGACGATTATAAACCGGTATAATAAAAGAATATCTCATTGCTTTATTTTGATTTTATCCATCACAGAGAAGTACAAAGAAACATAAAAAAGGCGGAGCTTGCAACAAGTTCCGCCTTTTTATATGCATATATAAATAGATTATGCTTTCACACGGCCTACATATGAACCGTCACGAGTATCAATTTCAATTGTTTCACCTTCATTAATGAATAAAGGAACACGCACGGTAGCACCCGATTCCACTGTAGCAGGTTTCAACGTATTGGTAGCCGTATCCCCTTTCAGACCCGGTTCGGTATAAGTAATTTTCATCTGCACTTTTACCGGAACATCAGCAAACAATACTGTTTCTGTAGAAGCATCAGAAACCACATCCACCACCATTCCTTCCAACAGGAAGTCTACTCCGTTAATCAAGTCATGAGCAATAGGAATTTGGTCGAATGTTTCCTGATTCATAAAAATATAGTCTGCACCTTCCATATACAAATATTGGTGTGGACGACGTTCCACACGTACATCTTCCAATTTTTCACCGATGTTGAAACGACGTTCCAAAACGTAACCATTAACCACATCTTTCAATTTAGTACGCATGAATGTGTTACCTTTTCCCGGTTTTACATGCAGGAAGTCAATACAGAAATACAATTTGCCGTCCATACGGATAGCTGTTCCGATTTTAATGTCTTGAGCATTAATCATACTTTTCTTCGCTTATATTTGATTATTATTTCAGATTATATTCACTTATAGCTGTGATTTCGAGTGCAAAAGTAATGTAAATCAAGAAAAAACGCAAAAAGAAATCACTAAAAATGAGTTATCTCTTTGTTTATTTCAAAAAAGTCACTAATTTTGCAGCCCGTTACTCATGGTGAATAATAACATAAAATAAGTATATACAATGAAAAGAACGTTCCAACCCTCTAACAGAAAGAGAAAAAACAAACATGGATTCCGTGAAAGAATGGCAACTGCTAACGGTCGTCGCGTATTAGCCAGCCGTCGTGCAAAAGGTCGTAAGAAATTAACTGTATCTGATGAATACAACGGAAAATAATTCATCTGACCAGAACAAATAAAAGGAGTAAAGTGAATCACTTTACTCCTTTTATTTTTATTCATTCTCCCGTATCCAGTCCATCACATTTGCCGGGGCGCGTTCTGCCAGCAGTTCTTTTTTCATAAAATCCATATAGGGGGCTACATGATCAAAAAACTTATAATATCCTTTGCACAGATAGTTCAGTCCCGGTTCTCCGTCCTCCGTCACAACAAATCGATTCTTGGGACATTCACCGTGACAGGCAAATTCATATTGGCAATCCAAGCATTTCCGTGGCAAGCTGTTGTGCTTCATAGCCCCAAATGCTTCCTGTTCTTTGCTATACATCATCTCCACCAATGTCTTCTGATAGATATTTCCCAATTTATATTCAGGAAAGACAAAGTGATCGCATGAATACACATCCCCATTAAACTCCATCACGGCGGCATGGCCACAATATTTTGCCATCGAACAAACACCCGGCTGTTGTCCCACCCAATTCGCCAACGTAGAATCGAATATCTGAATAAAGTAATTGCCTACATCTTTCTTCACCCATTCATCAAAGATGGTACAAAGAAAGTTTCCCCATTGTTCGGGCGAAACAGTAAAAGGCGCTACTTCCCCATCCTTCTGCTTTAAAGAAGAAAGCTTAAGCCCATCGGCCCGTTTAGATAGACGTTCTACAATCGGGGTAAACTGAATATAGTGGCAGTCCAACTCATCGCGGAAGAAGCGGTAAAAATCCAAAGGATAATCAGCATTATAGTCGTTCACCACTGCCATGGCATTCCATTCCACCCCATGCTTTTTCAACAAGTTGATACCACGCATCACCTTCACAAACGATGGCTGTCCCATCTTATTTTTCCGATACTCGTCATGAAATTCTTGCGGACCATCAATAGAGATGCCTACCAGAAAATTGTTCTCGCGAAAGAACTCACACCATTCATCTGTCAGCAGTGTACCGTTGGTCTGAATGCAATTATCAATCGTACGGCCTCCGGCATATTTCTTTTGAAGTTCCATCGCCTTTTTATAAAAAGACAAGGGGCGGACGCAACTGAAATTAAGATATTTTACAAATGTCTCTCAT
>OLPH01000611.1_pt1 | contig 43270 bp, 51 predicted proteins | sample 1672951 | NCBI WGS metagenome assembly OLPH01 (sample SAMEA3136740, study PRJEB25190) | human gut metagenome | reverse complement strand
CTGGGCTTTTCAGCCGGTGTGATGATTTATGTCTCTCTGGTAGAAATCATGGGAGAGGCCCGAGAGGCCCTGGTGCGGGAGCTTGGCACCCGCCCGGGAAGCTGGGCCACGGTGGCGGCCTTTTTCGGCGGCATGCTGGTGATTGCTGTGATTGACAAGCTGATTCCGGAGGAGGAGAGTCCGGCGGGAAAGGGCAGGATGCTCCTGCACTTCCACTCAGGCGGCTTTCTCATCAACACGGGAGACGCGGCGCCGCTCGAGGCTGTCATGATGTGCGGCATCACGGGCATGCGGGCGGTCTCGGTGGATTACAGAAGCCTGCCCGGTTACGCCTATCCCGCGCCCATGGAAGATGCCGTGAGCGTCTACCGGGAGCTTCTGGAGAGCTTTGCTCCCGGACGTGTCGGCGTTTTCGGGAGTTCGAGCGGCGGTGCCCTTACGCTGGAGCTTGTTCTGCACGCGCGTCTGGCCGGACTTCCCCAGCCTGGCGCCCTGGCAGCCGGCACGCCCTGCACGGATTTCACGCCCACGGGGGACTCTTTCGCGACCAACGAGGGAGTGGACAATGTTCTCGTGAGTTACTCGGGGTGGCTCACTGACGCGGTGCGGATGTTCGCGGCGGGTCACGATCTGACGGATCCCCTGATCTCTCCCATCCGCGCCGACATCTCCGGTTTCCCGCCGGTCATGCTTACCTGCGGCACGCGGGATCTTTTCCTCAGCAGCACGGTGCGCATGCACCGGAAGCTCAGGGAGGCCGGCGTTCCCGCGGACCTCGTGGTCATCGAGGGCGCGTCGCACATGCAGTACGCCATGCTCCCCGACGCCCCGGAAACAGCGTACCATTTCAGGGAGCTCGGACGCTTCTTCGATACTTACCTCGGCCGCTGACACGGACCTGGCGGCATCCCGGAAGAACGGCATCCGTGCCCCGCGTGAAAGGAGTCAGTCAGGCTGGCGGTCAGCGCCGCGGCGGGATCTTTCCCTGCAGGAAGCTGTTTTCTTCTTCCGGCGCCCTGGCTTTCTCCCGGGCTCCGGAGCCGGCATGTTCCGTGGCTGCCGGGCCCTCCTGATATTCCGGCCCGGCAGCGGGATCCTCCTCCGTGTCCCCGTGCCAGGCGGTCTGGCGCCTGCCCTGATCCATCTGCGTTTCGGGGAAGGGAGGATGCCTGAGCTGCGTCCGGGGGGCTGCGTCCGGGAGGATCGCGCCCAGGGCGCCGGCCGCGGCGGCACCGGGAGCGAGCACAGCGGCGCCGCGCTGCATGGATCCGGCGGCGAGCCGCACTGTCTCCCCGGCGCCGGAATCGCCGAGAGGCGCGATAAGCTGGCCGGCCCAGCGGATGATGCGGTCCGGCATGACGGTGACCAGGGTGAAGAGTTTCCAGGTCCCGATGCCCACCACGGAGCCGAGGAGGACGAGTGTGCTTACCGCCGCGGTGACGCCCCATCCGCTGAGGCCGAAGGCGTTATCCCGGAAAGCCGCGTCCTGGGCGTCGAAGAAGGGCATGAGGAGGGAGCTCACGAGGTAGCCCGATACGCTCAGGATTATCATGCACAGGAAGAAGGCCAGGACGAGGAGCATGGGCCGGAGCAGAACCGAGAGCATGAGGGCGTAGCCGGAGCGCGCGCTCGCCCCGGCGAATCCGTCACCCTCCGGCATGCAGTGGCCCACAAGCCAGACGGGGCAGGCAGCCACGGCTTCGAGGGTGAGCACCACCCAGCCGATGACAGCGGTGAACCACGCCACGAAAGGCAGCATGGGCACCATGTAGGCGTAGAACCAGCACACGGCCCATATGGGAGCGGCGATGCAGACTGCGATTTTGCCTGCCGACTCCACGAAGGAAGGCAGGGCCTTCGAGGTGAGAAAGTTCCCGGCGAAGGGGATGCGCGACACGCCTTCCCTGATGGCGAGATAGGTGACGAAGGCGTTCTCGCAGGCATTCATGACGCGGCGGGAAAGACGCACCGTGCTGAAGATGATGTCCCCGCCGTCGATGATGCGCCCGAGGGCCAGGGCGCCCGCGTCGGGAACCCTGAGCTCGGAGAGCCACTGCATGGGACCGGAACCGAAGAAGCGAGCGATGACGGACCCTGTGTCGTGCACGCCTGCCGCGTCCCGCGAAGCCTTTTCTGCGGCCTGTCCCGTGGCCGTAAGCGGATTCGTGATTTTTTCGGGATCGGCCTTAAGGGAGAGGGTGAGCCTGTCGCGCATTTCCGCGGCGCCTGTCAGGACCTTTCTGAGATCCCCGTTGACGAAGCCGGTCAGAGCCTGGCCGCTGACGCCGGAAGCCGTGGTCTCGTCCCGCTGCATTTTAACGGCGTCGGCCGCGGTCCTGGCGAGCGTCCAGTAGTAGGAGCCCGCCATGAACCAGCCCTGCCTTCCGGCGTAATCCCTGAAAGAGGCGAGCGCCTTCTGCGCCGCCTCGTCCCCGGAGACGGCGGCCCGTGAGAGTGGAACCGAGACGGCCGCCTCGTAGGCCGTAAGCAGGGAATGGAGTCCCAGGGACGCGGCCGGCCCCGTGTCCGGCGCGATGAGCCTGAAGTCGTCCCCTCCCGTGGCGTTCTTCACGGCGTTGTAGACCTGCGTGTAGAGAGGACCGGCAAGGGCGTTCCTGAGGGCGAGGGTCGCTTCGGGCACGGGCGTTGACACGGTGACGGAGCCCATGTCGCCGTTTTCGGTGACGGCTTCGGCTGTCTGTCCGTCAAAGGGATTGGTGCAGGTGAGAGGGCGGGGCAGCTCGAAGCGCACGCGCGTGCCGGCGCTGTCCTCTTCGAGAATCCTCGGGGAAGAGGCAAAGACGCAGCCCTCCGCGGTTTCGAGATAACGGCGCACGTAGGCGTGCTCGGCGATAACAGGCAGGACGCGCGCGGCGTTGTCCTCGAGGCCAGGGCCGCCCACTGCCGTGACGGCGCCCGTGCGGCTGATATACGCGAGCCCCTGCTCCCACATTCCGTCCGCGAACTGGATGCTCAGCCCGATGGCGGAAAGAACCATGACCTGCATGGCCGAGAGACCGTGGAAGACAGGTGTGATGGCGCCCATGGCAAAGGAATAGCGCAGGGGCAGCCAGGCGCTGCTGTAGCGCCGGCCTCCTATGCCTGTGCCGTCCTGGGCGGATCCGAGGGCCGCGGAGAGAACCGTGAGGATGAAGAGCCAGGCCACGGCCACGGCGCAGCAGGAGTTCAGGACGTACATGAGATCGAAGATGAGCGTGCCCATGACGCCGTCAGCTGGCGCGCCGGAGGCGAGGGAAGCGAGGCTGTCCCAGCCGGTGCCGAAGATACGTGTCAGAAGCTGCGCCGAGATGTCGTTCTCAAGCGATCCGGCGGAAAGGAGCGGATCGGCCATACTGCCTCCTTGGGGAAACGCCTTTTTACGGAGAGGGCTGCCCGGACGCCCTGCTTTTGAGAAGCCCGCGCATGCGGGGTGAAAGCGGCGCCGGAGGAACGCCGGGTCCGGGTCCTCCGTTCGCGGGCTGGAGCAGAAAGCATACGGCGCGGCAGGCGCCTGCCCGTACGCCGCAGTCAGCGGGCGTGAGGCCTCCCGCCGTTCTCGCGCTGAGGGAAGCGCCGCACTCTATGAGGAGCCGGCACATGTCCGGCCTGTCCCTGTACGCCGCGATATGCAGGGGCGTGAGCCCGTGTCTTTCCCTGGCGTCCGGGGAGGCGCCAGCTCTGATGAGCGCTTCTGCGACGGAGAGACCTGCCCCGGCCGCGGCCCAGTGCAGGGGGGTGATGCCATCCCTGTCCGCGCTGTCAGCGGGAGCGCCGCAGGCGAGGAGCTCGAGCGCCGCGTTTTCCTTTCCGGCGCGCAGGGCGGCGGAGAGCAGGGGCTCGCTGTTTTTACCAGTGCGCTGGCGGATGTCGGCTCCGGCGCGCAGGAGCGCCGGGATCATGAGGGAGCGGCCGAGGCGCACGGCGAGGGCCAGCGGCGTTTCGGAAAATCCCCGCATGCTCCGGAAGTCGGGATTTGCCCCGCAGCCTGTCATTTTGGCGAGCGTGAGCCTGAGCAGCGCGAAATCGTCAGCCGTGACAGCTCCCATGAGGGCTGCCCGGCACCGCTCCTCAGAGAGCGCGATGCCGGGCAGGGGGAGGCTCAGCGCCGCGCGCGCCGGGGAAGGCCGGCTCTCTGTGCCCGCGTGAGAAGAGACAAAACGGGCTGACACGCGCAGCGGGGCGCGTCCGGGGAGGGAACGGGGGAGCGGAAGACGCGGCGTCACCTTTTTCCTCCGGTGAGCGTCCGCCGGAACCAGGCGGGGAAGGGGATGAACCTTTTCTCCCTCAGCACGGCGATTCTCCAGCGGGCGCAGGCCGCGAGCGTAAGACCCGCGCAGAGCACGGAGAGGCAGGCGGCCGAAGAAAAGAGACGGATGGGGAGCGGCGAGCTTTCAAAAAGAGCCTGCCTGAGGAAGCCGAGCCCGGCAAAGCAGCAGAGTCCCGTGCCGCAGAAAAACTCCGCCCGCCGCATGCGGATGAAGTTTTTCTCCTGTCCCGGCCTGATATTCCAGGCAGCGGACACGGCGCTGAAAGGGGCTTTTTCGAGGGCCGCGCTCCGCTGACGCGCCCCGGAGAGCCGCTTCATGCCTTCCCGGAAGAGGTTCCGGAAGGGGACGCGGGCAAGGAGATCACGGGCGAAGCGCCGGGCGAGACCCGTTCCGAGGGCCTCGCCAAGTTTTTCTCCTCTTCTCTTTTTCTCTGTCACGCGGAGCCTCCTGCCCGGAGGGGCGCTGAGGGGAAGAGAAAGGTGCGCAGGTCAGGCATGGTTTTTCTCCCCGTCCGCTTCGGGCCCCACGGACAGAATGGGGATGCCGTCCGCGTCCTGGAAGAAGAGGGCCCTGCCGTCCCCGTGCTTTTCCCTTTCGAAGCACGCGAAGACCATTGAGCCGGCGTGCGGACCGCTGCGGACGCGGATGTATTTTAAGGGGGAGCCGCAGGAAGGGCAGTCCCACTGTCCTTTGGCCCTGGGTACGGGTTCCTCGGGCGTGCCGTCGTCATTGAAGAAGAGGACGGCACCTCCTTTATGTTTTTCCTTCTCGAAACAGGCTGTGTAGATCCGGCCGTTTCTGCCCGTGCGGCGGCACAGTCCCTGATGGCACTCCGGGCAGACGTAGGGCAGGGGGGCTGCGGGATTTTCGGGATCGGGATAGCGTCTGCCGCGGCAGCCCGTGCTGCCGCGGAATTCGTCGCAGCCCCAGAAGAGCACGCGGCCCTCCCGGAAGACCGGATGCATGCCGGAGCCGCACAGGGGGCAGGTTACGGGCTCCTCCTGTCTGTTTTTCATGTTTTCCTCCTGCGTCAGGCCCTGACGCCTGCCTGAAGAAGAGCGCGGATTTCCCGGAACCAGGCTGCCCCGGCCTCGCGCGGCGTGGGTTCACCGCCCTCCAGGACAAAAGCTCCCTGGAGCCAGTCCCAGGGCCTTCGCCAGGGCAGTTCCTGAAGGTCATCCTCGTCGGGATCGTAGAGGGGCACGTCGCAGGCTTCATCAAAGCCCCTGAGGAATTCCTCGCGCTCCTTCCCGCTGTATCTGTGAAAGAGAATGGAGACCATTTTCCAGCTCCTCACTTCCCGCTGCTTCCGTGAGCCCCGGGTTCCGCCTGATCCGGCGGGGGCGATCCGGTTCCGGCGCGCCGCGCGGCCCGGATATTGAGCGCGCCGGCCAGGACGGCGAAGGAACTGCCGCCAAGCGTGGCCATGCGCGCGCCGGATGGCGTCACCCAGAGGGCCGCGGGAAGCCTGACCCTGCCGAGGTGGGATTCCGCGAACGCGGTGTTCCTGCGGACGCATCCGAGAGCGGCCGTGAACTTTTCTCCCTGCCCTTCCGGAGCGAGGAGCCTGGCTGCCGCCTCCGTATCGCCGGCTGGCGCTATGAAGACGGGGAAACGCAGCCCGGACGCCTTTTCGCGGATGAGATTGGAAAGCGCCTGGCAGGCGGGGCAGGAAGGAGAAGAGAAGAGCACGAGCACATCAGCCCCGCTTTCTGGCGTGCCCGCCGCGTGCAGGAGCGGGGAATCTGTCAGAAAGGCCCTCGCGTCCTCATCGGGAACGGTCCGGGCGTTCATGAGCGCGGCGGCCGTGCTTTCCGCGTTTTCCCCGTGACTTTCGGGGAGGGAAGGGGACGATACGGCAGGCATGCCGCCTGGCGGGAGCAGATCCGTCCCGAGCGGGAAAGTTCCTGCTTCCTGGGCCGGCGATGGTTTCCTCGTGATGACGGGATCCTCAGGGGACGCGTCTGAAAGGAAACGGAGGATGGCCGGAGCGGCCCGTGAGGAGGACGAAGGCCGCGCTGCGAAAGCCTGCGAACGGAACAGATCGCCGGGAAGGGCTGAAGCGGGAGCGGATCCGGAGGGCTGTTCTTCCCGGGCCGGGCCGGGAACCGGAGGATGGGGTATTTCCCCGGCCGCGAAAGGACCGGAAGACTTCCCGACAGTCCGGATCCTGAGCGCCTCGATGCGCATCGCGGCGTCCGTGCCGTAGGCTTCCTCGAGACGGGCGCAGGCTCCGGCCCAGTCTGCCAGCGCGTCGGCGCTTTCTGCCTGCTGCGCGGCCCGGAGAAGCTGAAAGACGGCGAAGCCGGCTAAGAGGCCAGTCAGAAGAACAACGGAAGGGGGCAGGTGCCTGAGGGACCGGAGCGCCGCTCTTCCCCGTCTCCCGGCCTGCCGGGAACGGGTTCCCGCAAAACGGGATCCGGACGTCTGTGAGGTGGGGCCATCAGAAGAGGCCATGCTCAGTTTCCTCCCTGCCCGGGCACGGACGAAGGTGAGGTGGAAGCGAGGCTGAGCGCTTCAGCCATGAGCCTGCGGGGCGGCGCGCCGCGCACGGTGAGACGGCCGTCAATGACGAAGGAAGGCGTGGCGTCAAGATGGAGGCGCCGGGCCAGTCCGGCGTCTTCCCTGAGGGTGTCCTGCCAGCGCGGATCCTTCAGGATGGAAGCGAGCTTTTCCTTTGGGAAACCGGCTTTCGCCGCGAACTCAGCGAGAACCCGCTCCGTCATGGCAGGCTCCTTCCAGGCCCGTTCCGTGTCCTCCATAAGCAGGTCGTGGAAACGGGCTCCGGCTGCCGGATCGGCGGCCTCGATGCCGAGGGCCGCGGCAGCCGCCTTTCTGTCTTCGGGACTCACGCAGAGGAAGCGGCGGGTGACGCGCCAGGCAAGCCCTTTGTAAAGAGCGTGGGCGCGGCGGCACCAGGCGCAGTCAAAATCGGTGAATACGGTCACGACAGGACCTTCAGTTCCGTGCACGGCCCGCGCCGGATCCGGCACGAGCACGGGCTTCCCGGAGAGCTGGCGTTTCCAGTCCGCGGTCATGGCTTCAGCGCGTTCATTCTCGGCAGCGTCCCTGACAACGGACAGGAGTTCGGCCGGATGCGCGCGGATAATCCGCATGATGTCCGTGTCCGATTTCTCAGGATTGAGGAGCCCGTCTTTCTGCAGGCAGACAAATCCGGCCAGGGTGAATGTGAGAGCTGCGGCGAAGGTCAGGATGGTGAAGCGCGAAAAACCGTTCATGCGCGGGCTTCCTTTCCGAAGCGGAGGCGGGAGGCGCTCCCGCAGGTTCCCGCGGGGCTGGCTGATCCGGTGGAATACGCGTCCGCTCCCCCATCATCGTCGCGCCAGTCGCCGCCTTCCCGCAGATACGGATTTTCTTCCGCTGAACCGCTGTCCCCGGAGTCAGACCCGCAGCCGGGACGGGAGACGGGCGCCGCCTCCCCGGGGGCAGAGTCAGGCATTCCGGACTGGCCGCTTCCCGCATCCCCGCCGTTTCCGCAGACAGCCTCCATGCCGGGCCATGTGCCGTCAGGGCGGTAGAAGCAGGCGATGTCGATGACAGGCTGGCCCCTGCGTTCCTCGCACCAGACATAGCCTCTGAATTCGCGTCCCCTGAACTGATCCGCGTTAATAAGGTCCGCTTCCCCGAGTCCGCAGACTTCCTGCAGGTTCCGTATGCGGACGTAGCAGCGGCGGCGTACCGTGGGCACGGGCGAGAGGACGTTGAAGCGCACTTCGATGGTTCTGCCGCGCCGCGCCCCTTCCAGAATAAGCAGGGAGAAGACGAGATACTCGCGGCCGCGGAGGAGCGAGGAACGCGTGTCCGTGATCCGCATATGGTAGAGCCCGGCAGGAATTTTTTCCGGGCGTCCGGCCCAGAGGGCGTTTGCCGAGTAGTCGGGCAGAAGCGCGTAATAGTCTGCGCCGAGAAAGGAGAGATCAAAAGAGTCCGGCATGCTGGTTCCTTTTAATTATAAATTTTTTAATTAATAAACGTTTTTTATAACTGAATTGAGGAAGGACGGAAGGCTCGGCGCCTGGTGCGATCAACAAAACTGTCCGGGGCAGGGGGCGTGTCTCTGAGGCGCCCTGGGGTTTCGTCCATGCCGGGCCATGTGCCGTCCGGATAGTAAAAGCGGACGATCTTGGAGGCGGGAAGGCCCTCAAAGCGGTAATTCCAGACTGATCCGGTGAACTCCCTGCCGTGGAACATGGCGGCGTTCTCAAGAGGCGCGCCGCCGAGGCCGCAGACGAGCTGCAGGCACCGTATGCGCTCGCAGGCGCGGCGGCGTATGCGGGTGAGGGGGTGATAGATATAGAAGCTGAGGTCCGCGTGCAAGCCCGCGAAAGCGCCGTCGCACACGATGAGATCGAATCCGAGGTGCCCGCAGCGCCTGTCTCCCAGGAAGCGGGAGCCCAGAATGTGGAAGCGGTAGTCGCCGGATGGCAGGAGATCGGCTGACGCCGCCAGCTTCGCGTTGGCCGAGAAGTCAGGCGCGGCGAGGAAGAAATCGTCGTCAAGACGCGTGAAGTCAAAACCCGTTCCCATGATGCGGTTTCCTCCTTACTGGACGCTGTCCGACGCGAAAATGCCTGAAAACTGGCCTGTCCCGCGGGGAACAGCCAGGCGGGACGCCCGCCTGCAGAAGGAACGGGCCGGAGCCGGCAGCGCGGTCGTCCGGGAGCAGGACGGCGTGACCGGATGCCCCGGCCAGCTGAAGTCGGTGCGGTAGAAGCGCACGAGGTCAATCTCGAGCTCGCCCTCGCACACATGACGCCACAGGCCGCCCCCGAATTCCCTCCCGACAAAGTCCGCCGTGTTCAGGAGACGCTCCTCCCCGAGGCCGGAGGCGTCCTGAAGCGTTCTCAGGCGCGTGAGCTCGCGGCGCCGCTGCTGGGGATTCACGGAAAACACGTAGATGGAATGGTTGAGGCGCCTGCCGCAGAAGGGGCCGCTGGTCACCTCGAGCCTGAAGCTGATGTGCTCCCTCCCCGGCGTGCCGGAGAAGACGCACGATACGATCCTCAGACGGTAATTGCCCGAGGGAAGGCCCCGTACGGCGCGGGCCGCCCGGAAATTGGCCGAGAAGTCCGCTCTGGCGTCCTCAAAAATGCTGCCGAGCTCACTGAAGCTGAAAACGCTGTTCATGCTTTGCTCCCTGAAGAATTATTAAATATTTTTTACGTTTAAAACGTTTTTAAAATTTCACAGACGGGGCACTGCTCCCGTACGCACACCCTTACGCCCCGAAGGCAGGACTGGTCAAGTATTTTTATTTTTTCTGACATATATAAAAGTTTTATTTTCAGACGCCCGTCCCGGACCGGAAACAGTGCCCCCGTGCCCGGCAGGCACGTTTCCGGGAGGGCGGCTTACTGCTGCGGGAGCCTGTTTCAGCTCTGCCGCTTCTGCCTTTCCGGTCCGTTCTCCGCGCCGTCCTTCACGAGGGGTTCCCACCATGCCGGGAAGGGAGCGATATGCTTTGAGAGCGGAACGGCCTGACCTATGATCGGCGTGAGGAGCTGGTACGCCCTGCCTTCCGACGCCTTCAGGGCGCGGCGGAAGGGATCATACCATGTGTGGTAGGCGATGCTGAATTTGCCGATATGCACGGGCATGAAATGGCGGGCTCCGAGTTCCTCCGCGGCCTGACATGCCTCCTCGGGGAACATGTGCACGTAGTGCCAGTTCTTATCGTACTGGCCGCAGTCGAGGAGAGCGAGATCCACGGGGCCGTACTGCCTGCCGGTTTCCCTGAAATGAGGACCGTAGCCGCTGTCGCCGCTGAAGAGGAAGGAAAAGTCCGGACTGCGCAGGAGCATGCCGCCCCAGAGGCTTTTGTCGCGGGTCAGCCCCCGGCCAGAGAAATGCCTGCCGGGAAGGAACGTCAGGGAGACGCCGTTGCCGGCATCGAGGGACTGATGCCAGTCGAGCTCGTGGATGCGCGCTCTGTCGAACCCCCAGAGTCTCAGGTGCGCGCCCGTTCCGAGGCCGCAGGCCACATTCCTGATTTTCGGACGGAGTGCCGAAATGGTGGGAAAGTCGAGATGATCCCAGTGGTCATGGGAGAGAAAAAGCCAGTCTATGGCCGGCATATCAGAGGCCTGCACCACAGCCGTGCCGGGAAAGGCCCCTGTCGTGAAGGAGACGGGGGAGGCGTGCAGGCTGAAGACAGGATCGGCCAGAATGTTCAGGCCGTGCAGCCTGAGGAAGAAAGAGGAGTGCCCATACCACTGCAGGGTGTCCCTGTCAGCGGGGAGAGAGGCCGGATTAATCTGGCTTACGGGAAGGGGCGATGCCGGGACAGTGCCGGTTTTTTTCGAGAGCAGGAAGTCAGCCCACAGTCTGATGGTACCGCCTTCGCCGGTGCTCATGGGAGTGGGCACCAGATTGATGAATCTGCCGTCCCTGAAATGCGGGGAGGCGGCGAAGCGCCGGATATCCTCCTCATCCGGAAGGGCGCCGAATTTCTCCTGATGCAGGAAAAGAGCCGCGCCGCCCGCGCCAAGCGCGGTGAACCCGGCAGCGGCGCCGAGAGATTTCAGCAGGGATCGTCTGTTCATGATTTTCACTCCGTTTTCTGGATGGCGGCCACTATGCAGCTACCGGCCCTCATGCGCAAGTGCGGAATTTTCAGGCAGGCTGGGAAAAAACGGGGGCACAGGCTTTTCCCAAAGTATTTTCTGCCCATGCCGGGCCGTGATTTTCCGGGGGGCATCTTGCTTTCGCGCGCCGTATGCCTGAAGATGGAAGCAAAAACGGGAGGGAAAACCATGAAAGGAACCGGCTTTGCCGCTCAGAGCCTGCAGGAACTCGTGGCCAGGATACGCCGTCAGATCGCCGGGGATAAGAAAAGCGGGTACCTCGCGGAAAAACCCTTTAAAAAGGATCTGGCCGGAAGGTACAGGGCGCGTTCAGAAGGATCTTCCCGCGAAAGTACGGGGGAAGAGGCCCGGGATTAGGTCCGGACCCGCCGTTTCAGCTGGTCTTGGGGGAAACCGGAAGGGACGCGCTTCTCTGCCGGCCTGCGCCGCGGTCTGCTGATGGCGCGCATGGTCCCCTATCATGGCCCGGACGCCTGCGCGGAAGGGGCTGACTGGTAATCTTTTTCGGAGCAGGCTCCGGGAAACAGCGCCATGGACGTTCCCGGACCTGGCCATCATGATGTCGGGGACGCAGGCAGGGCGGAATCCCTCCGGGGGCCTGTCCCAGGGCCGTTGTCAGAGATCCGGCGTCTTTTGCCGGTCAGAGCGGTTGAAGATGATTTCCAAGTCGGTTACTATACAGAAAGAACGTATGTCCGAAAAGAAACATTTTTGTGACATTCTGACTACAGGCCCTGCCGCGCTTCAGCCACGCGCCATGGCCGACGCCGATTGGATCCCCCGGACAGGAGCCGGTTCTGATCCCATTATCAAGGATTGTGTATGTCTGAACGAGTATCCGCCAGCAGTGTCTGGAAAAAATGGCTGAGCAAGGTCCGCAAGACGCCGAAGAAATTTACCAGGATTCCGCGCAGTGAACTGGATGAAGAGCTGTGCGCGGCCGCTCTGGAGTGTTCTCCAAGGGTCTACAAATATATCCCCGGCGATCTGCGCACGGACGCTGTGAAGGAGACAGCGGCCTCCCAGTGGTATCATTTGGTACGGGAGGATCCGGAACGTCTCGACAGCGTGCCCGGCAGCCTCATGGGGCGCGTGGCGGAAAAACTGGTCACCGATTCCGTCGACTTCTTCGAAATGCTTCCCGAAAGCGCGAAGACGCGGGAGCTGACGCTCCTGGCCGTCAGGAACGGTGTTTCCCTGCGCTTTGTCCCTGAGCGGCACCTCAGCGCCGAATTAATCCGTATCGCCGTTGAGGCGTGGCCGTTAAACCTGGAATTCGTGCCCGGCGAATACAAGACGCCGCAGATGTGCGCCAGGGCCGTAGAGCATGACGGCGCCTGCCTCGCCTTCGTGCCCGAAAGCTTTATCACCCGGGAGCTCTGTCTTTCCGCCGTGACAGGAGTGGGCGGCGCGCTGGCCTCCGTGCCGGTGAAATTCCGCGATCGCGAAATCTGCCTCACCGCCGTGAAGAACGATGTTCCCCTTGGCCGGGCCTGGAAATCCGTTCCCGAATGTCTCAGGGACGGGGAAATGTGCCTGGAGGCTATCCGGCAGAACAGCTCGGCCATTGAAATCGTGCCCAAAGAACAGCGCGTTCCGGAGATGTGCCTGAAGTTCCTGGCCGTTAACGGGCTCGCCCTGGAATCCATCCCCAAAAAACTGCGCTCCGCGGCGTACTGCACCGCTGCTGTCAAATCCAATGCCTACGCGCTCGATTACGTTCCCGAAGAACTCAGGACGCGGGAACTGTGCCTGCTCGCCATAGACGGCGCACGCTGCGGGGATTCCCTGCTGCGCTGCGTGCCCAAAAAACTGCGTGACGGAGAACTCTGCCGCCGTTTTGTGGAGAAGGACGGGACGGCTCTCGCCGAGGTGCCGGGAAAGTACAGGAGTGAGGAGCTCTGCGCTCTCGCCCTCAGGCAGGTCGCCAGGCGCGAGGGGCGTCACGAGCACTACAGCCAGGCCCATCAGCTGAGCGGTGTGCTGGACGCCATACCTCATCCCCTCGCTGAAAAACTGGTGCGCGCCATCCTTCCCCCGGAAAACACGGAAGACGTGGCCATTCTCAGGGACTTCATCCGCTATGAGGAGAGGCTTGCCGGGATGGGCAATGACAGGAAGCAGAAGAACAGGCTCGCCATTGTGAAGCTTCTGAAGGATATTGTCGGCAATTCCCGTGTGACAGCCTGAAAAGGCTGACAGGAAAGCGGACGTTTTTTCTCTTATATGGGAAGGGACGTCCGCTTTTTTTCCTGAAGAGGAGACAGTCCGCTCCTTTCCCGGCAGGCCGGCACAGAGGAAACGGGAAGCCCGTATTTCCCGTTCTTGCGGCGGAGGAAAGCGGGGAGTAGGGTGACAGGACAGGAGGCGGCGCCGCGTGGCTGCCGGAGAAGCGTATGATAACAATTGACGTCTGGTCTGATTTCAGCTGTCCGCACTGCGTCATCGGCCTCGCCCGCCTCTGGAAACTCCTGGGTGAGCTGGGAGAGGGAGACGTGAAGCCTGTCATGCACGCCTTCGAGCTTCTGCCGGACGCGCCGGAAAACCCGGAGGGAACAGCTGCCGATGGCTTTGCCCGGAAGTGTTACCTCTCTCATGATGACGCCGTGGCCTGCATGGACAGACTTTCAAAGGTGGGAAGAGAGGAAGGACTCTCGGGCATGGACTGGGCAGGCGCCATTCCGGCAAATACCCGTGACGCGCACCGCCTCTTTAAGTGGGCCATAGCCCATGGCGCCTCCTGCATGCACGGGCGGCTCATGCGCGCCTATTTCTGCAGCCACCTCAACCTGAGCAGCCATGATGTTCTCGCCGGTCTCGCGGAGAAGGCCGGACTGAGCAGGGACGGGGCGCTCGCCATGCTCGCTTCCGGCGCCTATCTGAAGGAAGTCCTGGATGATGAGCGCGAGGCCGGTGAGCTTGGCATCCACAGCGTGCCCACTTTCATCGTGAACCGTGAGGCGCGTTTTCTCGGAAGTGATCACTTCCCCGAAATGAAGGCCTGGATCCTCGCGCACAGGGAAAACGGCTGATTCAGCGGACACGCGCAGACAGAACGGGGGCCGTTTTGTTTTCTGTTTATAAAAATAAAACGATTACAGATATAAAACTTGATATTCTCAGCCATCTCTGCTAAGCGGCGGTTCGCGCTCCTCTGGGGCCTCACTGACTGGAAGGTTTCTGATTCTTCTTTCTTCTGCCCGGCCCCGTGCCGGCCATTCCGGGAGGTGTCATCTGAGAGACAGCTTTTTTTCAGCGCGTCCGGCGTTTTTTCCCTGTCCGTTCATTTCTGCCATTCCGCTTCCGCGCGGAGGTGCCGGAGGACGCGTTCCGGCAGCGTGCGGGAATTTCGCGCTCCCTCCTGGAAGCGTCCTCTTTCCGGAATCCCGTCCCGGGGCTCCGGAAGAATCCCTGGCTGCCGGTCCGTTTCGGGGATGGAAAGGCGTGAACACGTTTCCCGCGGCGTCCGCGGACGTCTCCCGGATGCCGGGCAGGCGGGCCTTTGTGACGGGCGGCTCCGCCTTTCTTGCCGCTTTCTTTTTCCGCGGTGCCGCGGAAGCCGCTCCGTACCAGGGCGTGACGGCTCATTCCGGGCGCGGGGTGCTTCTCGGGCGCGTGCGCCGCTCCCTGGGACGCCCCTATGTCCTGGGCGCCGAGGGGCCTGCCGCCTTTGACTGCTCCGGCCTCATCCGCTGGCTTTACGCCGGAATCGGCCTCTCCCTGCCGCGCCTCGCGAAGGATCAGGGAAATACGGGCATGCCGGTCAGGGACAGCCTGCGCTTCGGGGACGTCATCCTCTTCAAGCGCGTGGGCCGCGGATGGCACACCGGCATGTTTCTGGCCCGGAGCTTTTTCGTGCACGCGGCCGGCCGGGAAAAGGGCGTGATCATCTCTTCTCTCCGGGAGTCCTATTTCCGGAAACAGTTCCGCGGGGCGCGGCGTTATCTGCGCTGAGCCCTCCGGCCCCTTTTTCAGGCAGGGAGGTGTCCCATCAGCATTTTTTCGCATTCCGTACGCTCTTTCAAAGGGGGAATCCATGCCGGTTAGACCGTTCAGCGATGCCGAAAAACGGGAATGGCAGAAAAAGCGCAGGGCCGAGATCGGGGAGCTTTCCCGGAACGTGGCCCTGAGCGTGGTGAATATCATCCGTGAAGGGCTCGTGGAAGACGGACTTGGCTGGAGCAGGCCGAGGCCGGGAGGTCTGCCCCGCAGTCTCGTGCGCGGCACCTACTATAAGGGTGTCAATCAGATAAGCCTGTACAGCCAGGCGAGGGAGAGGGGCATGAGCGATCTCGCCTTTGTGACCTGGAACGCCATCCGGCGCCTCAGGGACAAAGACGGGAAGCCGGCCGTCCTTCTGCCCGGGGCAAGGCCTTTCAGGCTCATCTGCCCGAGGCCCGGCAGCCTGCGCCCCGTTTCTCCGGACGAAGACGTGAGCAGGCTCGATCCCGCACGGCTCGAGCGCCATGATGACGGCACCCGGTGGTACAGGACCGGCCGTATGTTCTGGAGTGTCATGAAGGTCTGGAATGTCGAGGAGACGAGCATCGCCCGTCCCGACAGGATCGTCCCCAAAGCGCCCTTCCTCGACAATGACTTTCTCGAAAAGTTCGTGCGGGCCTGCGGCGCCCGCGTGGAGAACAGGTGCGGTCAGGCTGTCTTCATGAAGAAGGAAGACCTTATCCTCATGCCTGACAAAAGCTATTTTGAGAGCGAGGCCGCGTATTACGCCACGCTCATGCATGAGTTCTATCACTGGACCGGCAGCAGGGGCAGGGAGGAACGCGACCTCAGCGGCCGTTTCGGATCTGAGGACTACGCCCGGGAGGAAATGCGCGCCGAGATTTTCTCGGCGGTCTGCGCTTCGCTTTTCGGACTCAGGGGCGTGGTGCGCCGCCAGGCCGGATATCTCGACAGCTGGAAGCGCGTTCTCCACGCCCGCCCCGCTGCCATCCTGCTCGCGGCGTCCCAGGCCCAGAATATCGTGGGCGCCATCCTGGACGCTGCCTGCGGGCGGCAGCCCGGCCTTTCCTGGCTCAGGAAAAGGGACTTCAGTGCCGTCCCCGCCCCCCTGAAGGATGACCGCCTGCGCCAGGAAGCCATAAGCGCCTCCCTGCGGGAAGAGATGTATCCTGAAAGGACGGAGGAGGACGGGCCGGAACAAAATCCCGCTCCGGGAAGATAGCCGCGGAGACGGCCGGGATCGGCGTATGTTCCGGTTCCGGCTCTCTTTTTTTCCTCTCCCCCTTGCCACAGGCCCGCCTGCGCGGGTACTCAGATGGGAGGGGAGGACACTGGCATGAGAAGATACGGGATACTGACCGGCGCGGCGTTTGTCTGTGCTCTTTTCCTGATGGCGGGATTCCCGGCCGCCGGAAACGCGGCTCAGGGGGTGCTCCCGGCATCAGCCGATCCCTACGCTCCCCTGGACGCCTCCCAGGAGGCCGAAGTCGCCATGATTCTTTCCGGCCGCGTCCGTCCTGCGAGCCTCATGCCTGCCGAGGCCATGTCCCCGGCGCAGAGGAAGACTAGCGATTTCGGGAAGCCCCGGGCCACGCATGTGCATGGCGGCGTTGATTTTCTTTTCGAAAAGAATGAGTGCGCCACGGCCGAGGACGACGGCTACGTTTCCGATATCCGCGGCTGGGAAGAGGGCGGAAGCTCAGGCGCCAGGGCTGGCCTGCGTATGGAAGTGCATTACACGGGAGACGCGCTCAGAGGGCACCGCCGCCTTTTCATGCACGGAGCCCGTTTTTCTTATTTTATCTAGTATTTACAAATAGTTACGATTTCTCGCTGCACCAATGCGCACCAAAGTCAGGCAGGGACCTGGCCGCGCGCTTCTGGGCTCCCGCGATGGCGTGCAGGTAGTACTTCCCCGTCGTCGTGACATTTTTGTGCCCGAGCTGCGCAGCGACCGCGGCAATGTCCGCTCCTGCCTCCAGCATCAGGGACGCGGCCATATGGCGGATAGTGTAGAGAGGGGGCCCGCGACTTTGCACCCCAGCGCGTTTAGTGGCATTCCTCCATGCGTCACCCAGGCCATGCCATGGGCGGTGAAGGGTATTTAAACATACGTAGTCATTAGGCCCAGCGGGGCCCTTCCTCTCTTTGGCCTCATCAACCCACCAGAGGGGCAAGATGACGTCTTTGTAGCGCGATACCTTATACATGAAGACATGCGCTCTGCCGGCATCGAGGTCGATCGCCGACCACTTCAGCCGTTCGGCCTCTTTCCCAGGACGCAGGCAAAGAGCAAAACAGGTCCTCACAGCCCATTGTAGAGCTGGGGTGGCTGCGGCGTAGATCCTCCTGAAGTCTTCCGCTGTGCCGCAATTATGGCCATGCGGAGGCTCTGGGAGTTTGCGATATTTTGCCCAGGGAACGGAGTCGAGGAAGTCTTCACTGGCGCACCAGCGAAAAGCAGCTAAAAGCTTTGAGACATACAGATTGATCGACTGATTGCTTGCATGCCAATCCACTCGCATGATTTTGCGGAAGGCCTCAAGGTCTCGTCTATCGAGAGTGTCCACATAGCGGTCCGCCAGCTGGCTACCCATACGATTTAAAATCATAGCGTAATAGTTTTCCGTATCTTTACAGTGGTGAGTCCTGCTCAGGAAGAGCAGTATTGACTCTGACACGGTCAGCCTGCTATTTTCTGGTTCATCATACTCTAGACTCCTTTCAAAACCTTCCGCGTCTTCCCGGGCCCGGAAGGTTTTTTGTCTCCATTTGGTTCCATCCTTGAACTTTACGATATAGCGGCCATCGCTACGCTGAGAGATGCTCATGCAGTCCTCCACTGCGGATGAGGGCCGCCGCACTCTCTGCTGATATCGTCTTTCGGCGGACAGGTCTACGGGTGGAGGTCACCTCGAGGATGTCATCCATCCGTGCCTCCAGCTCGGCGATAGCCTTCCTGTGGCGCTGGATCTCCAGCCGGATCTGCCGCAGAGTAGTCAGTTCGCTCACTCCGTCCATATTCCCTCCAGACCCGGGTTCTTCCTCGGTGAAGCGTGGCAGTGCCAGATGCGGGCGGCCTCCTCGGCCTCTGCCTGATGGTGGAGGTAGATCCTGTCAGAGGTGAGGCTGATGAGGTGCTTTGCCTTTATCCAGAGCTCGGGCCTCTTCTTCCATAAGCCTCCGTAATAGAGGGCATCAGCGTAGGCCTCGTCACCTAAAAACCACATGACGCACCAAGAGCTATAGGCGTCATCCCTCGTCTGGTTATGCGCTGCGTCATACTCGTCTATGGCGTCGGCGGCCGCCTCGCATGCCGCCTGAAGGCTCCTTTTCTCGCCAGAGCTGAAGCGGCTGACCTCCAGCAGGCTCTGAAGCTCAGTGAGGATCTTCTGCGCTTCGATGAGGCGCGCGGGTTTCTTTCTCCAGTCGGGGTACTTTTCGAGGGCCACGAGCGGGAAGCTGACGCCTATGCAGCAGTCGCGGTGAGCGAAGGAGTTGGTGGGGTAAGCGCTGCTCATTGCACTGTCTCCTTCTGTTCCGTCATCCCAAAGACGCTCCGGATGAACGTGCAGACACGCCGGACTTTCTCTGACTCCAGCGTGGCGGGGTTCTTTTTCATGAGCAGGACGGCGAGCTGGAGGTAGCTCTCCAGCGCCTCCGCGCTGGTATTGTGCGCTGAGCTTCTTTCCAGGCTCTCCATGAGCTGGGCTAAAAGAATCATGGTGAAGGTATTCCTCTCCATGCCATCAATGTACTGGCGGATAGACGAACTCGTCTCCTCGAAAAGAATTACGGCTCGGCCCTGGCTTTTGTCGTGTGCGAAGGCCCACGCCCTGGCTGCCGTACGGACTTCGTCCGTCGTTGGCGTCGTGGTCATTTCTTTATCAACGTTCATCTTTTTGTCCTTTCTTTTCTCTGCCGTAGATGTCCACCTCGCCGCGGGCGAAGGCGATATCGCGAGGAGACATGTACCTTGTGAGTTTGTCTTCCGGAACGCCGAGCGCCAGGAAGAGGTCGTACCTATCCTTGTCAGTCATTTTCTTGCGTTCCCACCATCGGCATTCCAGCGGAGCGCCGAAAGGGATGATGAGGTCTTTTCCGTCAAAGAAAGGGGCGACATCACCTAGAGAATACTTAGAAAGCAAGTCGGCCAGGAGCTCTACCTCGTGAATGCTCATCTCCCCAAGCTTCTTGCCATCAAGCTCATAGAGTCTAATGTCAGACCAAAGTGCGGCGCCGTCGCGGATCTTCATGACGTGACTCCCAGCACGCGCTCGATGCCCCGGCGATCAAACTGAAAGCCCAAGTGACACATCGCTGCGTATTTCGACATGGAGGTCTGTCCGAGCAGATCGGGCTGAAGGTTGTATCCCATGCGGTTAAGCAGCTCTATCTGCTTCTCGCTTGCGGGATCGTCCAGCCAGCGGCGTGTTTTCCTGGCTGCAGTCTCAGTCTCGAAGTTGCGGAGATAGTCGTCGGCTGCGGCCATAGCCTGAATCCTGCTGCCGATTAGGAGCTCCTCGACTTCTCCCGTGCGCTGCTTGCCCAGAGCATGCCAGGTGTCACCAGCATCGGTCGTCATGATACCGGCCCAGGCCTCGAAGCCGGTGGCCATGAGTATCGACCCGTTCCCGAAGAGGTCGCAGTAGCGGAAAGGGGAGGCGTCCAGTATGTCCATCTCTGTGAGGTCGACATGCTGCAGAGGCTCCTGCTCACCGAGCGGCTCGAAGCGGAAGCCGCAGAGTGGGCATACTTTGACCTGTGCGGGGACTTCGGCGCCACAGCCGTACTTGCCCTCACTGTCAGGGAAGTGAATCGTCATCCCTGGCCGGTATTCTGTGGGGCAGATCTTTTTAGGGGCGAGAGAGGGATCTGGTATGCGGTCCTTCCCATCATCCCCTAACCCGGCGTCGGCGATGAGGTTCCCATGAACCAGGAGGCTCTGACCGAAGTCCATCACCACGCAGTCTTTCTTGATGACGCCAGGGTAGAGCTTATGGTCAACCGTTCGCAGGCCTCGCCCAACCATCTGGATGAGCGGACTTTTATCAGAGCACTGCCGCAGAAGAACGACGCAGGATACAGGCTGATAATCCCATCCCTCTGTCAGAATCATGCAATTGGTAATGACCTTCGTCTTCCCGGCTGTCATGGAGTCAAGGATAGCCGTACGCTGATCCACCGACATACCGCCATGCACGCAGGAGGCCGGGATACCAGCCCTGGTAAAGGCTGTAGCGACATCCTCTGCATGGGCGACTGTCGAACAGAAGACGACGGTAGGGCGCCCGTCGGCATATTCCCTCCAGTTGCGTATCACTTCGGCGTTCACGGCGTCGGTGTTGAGTATCGCCTCGACATCGTGCTGCTCGCCGAAGTCCGAACATGTACGCAGGGAGGCAAGGCGCTCACGTGTACCAGCCGTGTCTATGACGAAGGCGCGTGGCGGAACCAGGAATCCCAGGCTCACAAGCTCGCGTATCGTGATATTGTCACACACGTTGTCGAAGAACCGGCGAAGGCCTTTGCGGTCAGACCGGGACGGTGTGGCCGTGAAGCCGGCCAGCATGACGTCAGGGTTCTTCTCCCTGGCAGCCTCTATGATGGCACTCCAAGTCGGCGCGGCGATGTGATGCGCCTCGTCTGCAATGATGAGGTCCAGCTTCGGTATCCTGCTCAGATGGCCGACGAGAGACTGCACCATGGCAAAGGTTGTTTGACTGCGGAACGTTTTCTTATCGGCCGTCCAGAGACCGATAGAGGTCTTGGGATTGACTGCGCGATACTTGGCGCAGTTTTGCTGGACGAGCTCGTGACGGTGCTGCAGGACCAGTGTTTTCCCGTCTATGGCCTTGCCGATGGCCGACAGACAGATGGTCTTGCCCGCGCCCGTGGCGGCCACGGCCAAGGTATTGCCGTGGTCCGCCAGAGCCTTGACCGCCCGATCGACGAGCCTTTTCTGGTAAGGGCGCAGGAGCATAGCTAGAACGGCACTGTGTCAGTGTTCGCGGAGGCCGCCATGGGAGGCGGCGTCGTTCCCCAGGACGGAGTGGGAGCCGCAGACTGGAGAGGAGTGGCAGGCTGCGGCGCGGGAGCCGGCTGTCCCCATGCGGGAGCAGGCGCTGATGCTGCGCTGGCCGGCTGCTGCGCCACCCAGCTGGGCCGCGGAGCAGGAGCTGCTGCCGCAGTCTGCTGCACTTCGGGGACAGGTTCACTGGAAATCATTTCCCCCTGCTGAGTGAGCTGCTGATAGCAGGGGTCGTCGATGGTGACGACAGAGTAGAGCCGGTTGTTGATGTAGACTCTCCCGGTAGAGCGGGAAGGCTGCGACTGTTCGCAGTCCACCACGATGAAGCAGGTCAGACCGTCCAGTTCTGACCAGCGCTGGAGCTTGCGGGCCTGTGTGGCGGTCGGGCTGCTATCTTTGGGGCTGACACCTCTCGAAGCCTCGACCATGGCGCGAATGCTGCGCACGGAGATATCGATGGCCTTTTGCTGCCCGGTAGTCTGTGCACCAGCCAGGTTGTAATTTTGGTAAATGACTTTTCCTGCAAAAGTTCCGCGGGTAACGGTCAGCTTCGTGGCCAGATACTCCAGACCTGAATGGGCTCTGGTGAGCTCGGGGGCAGAGGCCCCTGCGCGGCCGGCTTCGGGGTAGATGATGGACAGCTGCACCTGGACTTTAGATTTTGGGGGAATAACGAGACTGGAACCGGTCTGCTGCTCGCCTGCCTGGTTAAGATCAATGCTCATTTTTTACTCCTATCAATTTGATTTTTCTTGCTTCGTAGGAATGGCGTAAGCGCCATGTGTGGCCAGGTTGAGCGCCTGATGGAAGGCGCTCCATGTCTTGTCCTGTCCGATGAGAATTTTGGGCGGGAGCCCCCAGCGGTTCTTTGCGAGAAAGTACGGACGCTCTTCAGTGAAGATGATGCGATCCCCTTCACCTTCGGCCCTCCGCTTTTCTCCCTTCTTCTGGTCGCCAATGATGCGGCGGTCGTAATTGCAGAAGAGGACCATGTCCGACCATTCCTGCCAGAGAGCGAATGCCCTTTTATGGACACGGATCTGATAGCGGTCATACGGCTCTCCATCAGGCGGCGTGTGCGTCTTAATCTCAGAGTGAGCGATGACGACTACAGTCATGCCGCGATTGTGGCGGAGGCTGTCCAGGCCGCCCATGATGAAACGCCAGTTGTCATCTGCCGTGACGTACCCCTTGCCGTATCCGGCGTCCTCGATGTGCTGAATGCCGAGCTCTTCGCATGTTTTGGTGAGGACAAGAGGTTCGAGCCAGTCGAGGCTGTCTAAGACCAGTGTTTTGAATGGATGCTCCCCGTGCAGCGCCTGGATGGCATCGCAGATGTCTTTGTACGAGGCCGCAATAGTGGGGAATGTCGCCACGTCGAGGGCTCCGGCGCCATCTTCGGTGCGAAGCAGGATAGGCGCCTCGAAGCTGCATCCGAAGGTCGTCTTCCCGAGCCCCTGGACTCCGTAAATCAGGATACGCTGCGGTCCGAAATGACCGCCAGTGCGGGCGATTGCGCTGAGGTCGAAGCTCATGCCGGCACCCCTGTAAAAGAGAGAGCCGTACGCCTCTCCACCGTCATGGCGTCGGTGATGAGCGCCTGCTGTTCCGGCGTTGCGTACTTAGACAGGAAGATGTCGATGGTCTTCTTGTCCACAGGCTTCCACTCGAAGGTGAAGGCCTTGAGGAATGCTGCGTCGCCCATCGCTGCGCGGGCGGCGTTGAGTTTGTCCTGGTCCCATTTGTATTTCTCCATGATCTGGACGCGCGCCCGGACATCTCCGGCGTCGGCATACCCGGTGCGCTTCCCGTCAGGGATTTGAACCCCAGCAATGATTTCGGCCTGCAGGTCGGTGTACCGACTTTTGAGCTCGTCAATCTGATGCTTGATAGAGACTGCCTCACTGATTGCCTGTTCGATAGTCATGATGTGACTCCTGTTTTTTATCTTTAGTCGGCGGGGCTCATCACCCCGCCTTTGTCCAGTGCGGGAGGAACCGCATGACTCCCCGCCCCGTGCCCTGAGGCGGGAAAAGTGGTTAAGGGGCGGCCATGTAGAGAGAGGTAGTGGCCTGAGAGAGAGACTGTATCCTCTATGGCCGCCCCTGACGCTCGCGGCGAAGGGCGCGTCTGTCTCTGCCGTGTTCCCTGGGACAGGGAATTCTAGAAATCTGTGCCAGCGATGAAGATCATTCCTGATACTATGAGGATAGTTGCGACCCACGCGGTAGCGGCGAAGGTCGTGGTTATCATCTCGATGATGCGCTCGCGGCGCGTCCTTCTGGCGCGCTGATCCCTCTGCCAGGCGAAGGCCATGCGGCTCTCGCGGACAGTGCGGCTTTCAATGGCAGAGAGTAGGGCGGCGGCATCAGCAAAACGTTCATCAATCGTGTACATTTTCATTCCTCCTCGTGACCTTGGAACCATTTTTTGGGTGCCGACAGGAATTTTCGTCCGAGCTTCCCACGGTGATGATTTTTTTGCCGAACCTTCTGTATCCTTTAGTGTCGTCCGGATAGCATACGATGACGTCTATATCTGCGATTAGGCCTTGTACGATGCCATCATCAAGGATGCCTTTGTTTACCCCAAATCCCCTTTCTGCAGCCTGCTGTGCCGTATATTCACCAAAGCTTTCGGCGAAATCTCGAAGAGAATATTCATCGACAAAATCATCTCCAGCATCATGGGCTTCAACAAACCGGTCAAAATCTTCAGTCAGCAGACCTTCAGTCATAAGATACTTCATTCTCTGTCTCCTTATCCCGTCCTCGGGTCCCTCGTTCTTCTGCGGCTGTATGCATATCTGGACTCCCTCCTTGACCTCGATGTATATTATCAAAAGATAATATACGCAAGAGAAAAATTAACTTTTGATAAAATTAAGGCTAAAAAAATCCCCGCCGGTTGGGGTGGGGACAAAAAAGGCCGCGAGAACGGGATAGGTAAAGGAGACCCTATGCTGATAAAGCTATGTGCGATCGATGAAAACTTGGCTCTGGCTTGGGAAAATGTGCTGTCTCAAGAAGACGCTCCGCAAATCGAGGTGTTTCGTGGCGATATCTTGGATAGTGGTTGCGACGCTGTTGTCAGCCCTGCCAATAGCTTTGGGTTTATGGATGGCGGCGTTGACCTACTTTTTTCAAGATACTTTGGATGGGGTGTCCAGGCTGAGCTCCAACAAAAACTTAAGAAGCGGCCGCTTGGTGAACTGCTCGTTGGGGAAGCCCTGGCTGTGGAAACCAATGATGTAGATATCCCTTATCTTATTTCCGCCCCTACAATGCGAGTTCCAGACGTAATTGGTTTTGAAAATATCAGCCTTGCTTGTCGAGCAGCAATAATAACCGCGAAGGGGTTACCGGTAGAAACAATTGCCTTCCCCGGAATGGGGACTGGTTGTGGAAATGTCCCTTATGGCATCGCAGCCCCGGCAATGATTGTGGGGCTCCAGGAGGGGCTTGAACCTCCACACTTCCCCAGAAGCCTCAAAGAAGTTTATTCCCGTGGATTCAAGGAAAGAATATCAAGATTCATATATTTCTGATCGTGCCCACGGAGGTGGGGAAAAAGACGGGCAATGTAGCTGACAGTAGGTTACCTGTTGCCTTTTACCCGGTTGTGCGTCTTGCAGAGCATCTGGCAGTTATCTTCGCTGGTCGAACCACCCTTGCTCCATGCGGTCACGTGGTCGGCGTCCATCTCGGACTGCTTGTAGATCTTGGTGCTGTGCGGATCATTCTTGCCAAGAGCAGCACACATCGGACAGTTTGAGACGCCGTTTGACTGGGCCTCCGCAGTTTGCCGCGCATATACCCTCGCTATTGTCTTCTTGTCGAAGTTCCTGATGTTGAGAAGGCTTGGATCACGCTTCCCTCCAAGGACATACTCGATGATGCCCCTCTGGTTCGTGACGGCATCGTCCGCAAGCAGACGCGTGACGTCCTTGTCCACATCCGCCTTCACGTAGGCATTGCGGTGGTAAGTGGCGTAGAGCCTCCCCCATGCCTGGCCGCACATGATCGACCCCGTATAGTTGAACACGGAGTCGATCCAGTCGAGCACCGAGTCAAAGTAGTTCTTGATCTCGTCTATGCCGGTGTCGGCGCGGTGCCGCGCCATGTAGTCGTCGATCTTCCCGCCGCTCACCCAGTCCAGAGCCGTCTCTAGTATGGCCTGACGTTTGGGATCTCCTTTTATATAAGTCCTCCAGCGAGCCATGTTGGCGTTGCTCGTATTTGAAAATTCAGCTCTGGCCAACGTCACGAATGGGCCGTGATAGGCGGCATTGCGCAGCTCCTGTTTCACCAAAGGAACACCGGCAATATTGATAGTCTCAAACCATGCCTGGATTTCAGAAGGCGCTCCCTCGCAGACATAAATCGTTAGTTTGGCTCCTGTGATACGTTTCTGGTCGTCCTTATCCAGACTGCCGAAATAGCGTGTTTTGCCTTCTTTTTCGACAGCAAAAGGCCAGGACTTATTCACAAACCGGGCGAAAGACGTAATGCGTTGCTGTCCGTCAAGAACTTCATATTTACCGTCGCTGTTCTTGACGAAATATATCAGACCGAGAGGATACTCCTTCAGCAGAGACTCAACCACGGCAACATCGCGTTTCCCGTCCCCGTATATGTAGTTGCGCTGGTACTCAGGCTGGATGACGAGCTGCCCGTTAAGACCGAAAAGCCCCTTGTTATCGTTCTTGTCGTAGACGAATCCTTTGCAGACGTCGCCCACGGTCCAGTCGGTATGTAGCGTTGTCTTCATGATTGCATTCCTATGGTTTTATGAGTGTACATGGAATTACTCTGTCTCATATTCCTGTATATCATCATGTTTGGCACGAATAAAAATACGTTTATAAATGCGTTGTCCGTTCACGAGACACTGTTTTTTACCACCCAAAAACACACCATTTGAAAAACCAGTACCTTCAGCCTCATCTGCTCCAATAATTAAAAATTGGTCAGGATTGTATTTATCCATGAATGTAATAGGAACACCCATTACACCAGAAAACCAATGCATTTCATTTAATTTAACACCCATACTAATCAAAGATGTAGTCATTTCTTCTTTTGTATGATTAAACGCGAGTACAAGCGCCGTGCCGTTGCAGTCTCTCTCTCTCTCTCTCTCTCTTACGTAAAACCGCCCGGTGCCAGTCTTACCGTCCGGTAAAGGCTCTGGATGCGCGAGTTCAAAATCAGGGCCTACAATCTCAAACTGATCAGGATTCCATTTATTCAGGAACGTTATCGGAACGCCCATTGCGGCTTCATAGTCAGAGGGAATGCACTCCGTGAAGGGGACTTCTATCGCGTCATAATTGTCGTAATGCGGATATTCCAGCTTCCCATAGCTTTCTTCGAATTTTTTCCTCAGCTTTTTGTTGTATTTGAGATTGTGCGCCATGGTGTCGAGACGTAATTTTTCATGACGCTTTCCATGATCAAGATTTGTGAACCAACAGGCGGAGGCCAAACGCCCCATGACAACACCATCGATGACCTTGTATGCAGAGCCTTCCTTTTTATTTTTGACAAGCCATTGTTTATATTCTGCCGGCACGTTGAAATACATGTCCTCGTTCATGGATTTGTAGCCAACCCACATCTCGTTCGCTTTTAGGATCGGGAACACCTCTTTATAGGTAATAGCATTTATGTTGCCGAGAATTATGAACTGCTTCTTGCCCTCGCGAATCCAATTCAGAAATTCACGGAATAGCGAGAAGGGAGGATTCGTGATAATGATATCTGCCTCGTCCCGTAGCTTAGTGACTTCCTTGCTCCTGAAATCGCCATCGCCGTGAAGGTATCCGGTAAACTGTAAATCGTCTGTATCGACACGCCCAGACCCATCTGTATCACCGGTCAATGTAAAAACTTTACCATGTGTGTCATGCTTGTCTTTGTCGTACAGAGGCGAATTTATTTCAAAAAGTGTAAGCTGCCTGTTGCCGGCACTCTTCGCGTAGCTTGTCGATATGAGCTTTTTCAAGCCGAACCGCTCAAAGTTCGAAGCGAAATACTTCGTAAAGTTTGACCATTCCGGGTCGTCGCAGGGAAGAAGGATTGTCTTCCCCTTGAATACATCAGGATTGAACTCCACGTAGGCGTTCATCTCCGCTTCGATGTCACCGTACTGCGTATAGAACTCGTCATTCTTGGCGCTTCTGGCCGCGCTAAGGTTCGCGTTGTCTGCCATGCTGCCTCCTTATCTACACCGACTGTAGCACCCAAACGACCTGCCCGAGAAGGCCTTCCCGTAACTATTCAATCATTGCAGACTCTCGTTCAATGCCATCGAACCAAAGGTCGTCACATGACAAGTCTAGGTCGTCATTCCATTCTACGCCATAGCCACCATGAGATACACGAACCTGTTCGAAGAGATATTGATCAGCCAGTGGAGCAAATACATCCCAAGACTTAATGAGAGGATTGAAATCAAAATATTTCACTGTTCCATCAATGAACGTCACTTGCAGCCTGGCGTCCGGTAAAGGTTGTACCGATACAATGCGGTGATGCATAAGAACCTCCTTAGACAAGGGGCGGGAGCTTCTTGATTTGCTTATTATTCCACATGGCGAGGAGTTCGCTCTGATGCAGAGCCATCCACTCCTGAACAAGTTTCAAGGCTCTGGCAGGCAGATCTCCTTCGATCATATTCATAGAACGAAGATCAAGTATTCCTTCATATTCTCCATAAATAGCATGGATATGCGGAGGGTTGTGCTCTCTCATACTGAAGAACATTTTAATGATAATTCCATAAAACATAGTTATCATCGGCATGTTTATCTTCCCTCCATATACCACGCCCAACGACATAACTTCTTAGGCTAATAATCAAACCTAGTGAGCACCACCGAGCATTCTAATTATTTCTTTGAGCGTTTTTATTTGGACATCCTTTTCTCTGATATGCTGCTGAGAACGTAGGAGAGGATATTAAGGATTATTGGCTTTATCCTCCGCACTTCTTGCATGCGCGGTATCCCTGTTTTTCAGCTTCTTCAATGGAATTGAAGACAATAACACAGTGTGCACAATTGAACCATCTGCAAGTTTGATTGTGGCAAATCCCAGAAATTTCATTGCAGTGGACAACTCCCCCTCTCGACTCCGTAATGGCAGTTTTGCCCGGGCAATAGCTGTCCTCTGCTTCAATGGAATTACCTGTCAAAAACAGGAAAAAAATTGTGGTTATGCAGAACATGAATATTTTATTTATCATTATATTTACCTCGCCGTAGTTTCCATTTTAGCGCTTTTTGCCGCGCTTAAACTTGTATTGTCTGTCATACTGCTTTATTCCCTATCTCTTATAAAATTTGCCAAACCCAAAGCACCCGGCCAAGAACTATTTTTTCGTACTGTTCAACTGGAACCCTCAGTGGCTGATATGCAGTGTTGTCCGAATATAGCTCTAGCTCTCCGATCGTACGGATCCGAACTCTTTTGACTACGCGGCCAAAAGGCGGGATATACACAAGATAAATGCCGCCTTCGATGATATCTTCTTCTACCGGGATGACGCCAACGTAGGCTCCCTTTTTTATGGTTGGCTCCATACTGTCGCCTTCAACGCGAAGAGCAATGCTGCCTTTATGCGCGTATGGAGGCAGGACTTCCAACATGAACTCTGGTTTCTCGGAGAAAAGTTCCTGCGGGTCTCCTGCGCCAGTCGTGCCTAGCACCGGCACAGTCGGTAGATCATGTCCCTTTACTTCTTCGACAGGGGCATTAGGGCCTAAACGATGAATGATCGGCTGCCCGTCGCCTTCCTCAAAAAAAGATAGAGGATCGAATCCTAGTTTCTCGAGATAATTGAATAATGCAGCAGCCGAAGTGTTGGCGGCTTTTCTCTGGCCTGAGAGCCACATATTTACGACACTGGCTTGGCTCAGGCCCAGTTTTTTAGCTATCGCCGACTGCGTCATTCCCCCATCCCACAGCTTTTTCACTCTGGCGATGATAGCTTCCCATGCTGCGTTTGTTTTTTCTTCCCATTTGTCCAAGGGAGCCTCCTTTAGGGTAAAATACCCTTCAGGTTTATTATCGGCAAATAACAGAGCAGGTATTATTGCGCTAAAATTTATCTTGTGATAAATATGCGGCATGGAAAACGTAATAGAGACATATCGAAAAAGGCATAAATGTACCTATGCCAGCATTGCCATGAAAGCAGGATTAAGCGCTGGTGCAGTGGTTTATGCCCACTGTCATCAGCTACGAAAAATATCTGCAGAATCGGCTATCAAGTATTCACAAGCGTTAAATATTCCGTTGCATGAGCTGCGGCCTGATCTTTGGACTGCTGGGGATGCCAAAGTCGACGATGAGGCAGCGTCGGAGACGCGCACATGAGCGGGATCTATTTCACGACGCATGCTCTTGAGCGGTGCCGGGAACGCGGAATCGATCCGGAGGAGGTGATTACTGCGCTCACCTCCTGCCGGACGCGCGTTCTGGAGGCAGACGCCAGGTCAGTGACTTTCGTTTTCCGCAGGCTGCGGATCGTCTGCAACGCCAAAGACGGGAGCATCGTCACCGTTTACAGGGTCAAACCGCTCAAGCGTCAGCTCAAAAAACGCAGACAGGATTTTAAACGTCACAAGCAGGAAAACCTGCATATGGACAAATTTTAAGGAGGAGGGTAAATGATAGACTTAAATTCCCGGTCCGGACTGTCGGACCGGCTGAACTGGCTCATCGACGAGGGCATTGACGCTAGCGTCGAAACGCCGAGAACTTACCTTGGCTGCTCCGCGATTGGTGGCGAGTGCGAACGAAGCGTACAATTAGAGTACGTCGCCTATGCCGTAAATCGCGACGCAGGCCGTGAAGCAAGATGTACAGCATCGGCCTGTCCCTTCCCGGCTCGTGTCCGCAGAATCTTCGAAAGAGGACATGATGTTGAGGATCGTGCCGCTAGATGGCTGCTCTCCGCCCGCCTGCTGCTTGTGACGAAGGACCCGCTTACCGGCGGACAGTTTGAGGTATCTTTTCTTGGCGGCCGCCTGCTCGGTCATGCCGACGGTATACTGACCTGCTGGAGAGGCGAGGGCGACGCGCCCTTACCGCTGCCCGCACTCTGGGAATGCAAATGCCTCGCACATAAATATGTCATGGCTGCACGCCATGAACATATACGGCGAAGCCATCCGAAATACTGGTATCAGATGCAGCTTTACATGATGGGACTGCACCTCGAACGCGGACTGATCACCTGCGTCGATGCAGACACCATGGAACTGTATCACGAGCTCGTACCGTATGACGAAGGCGAAGCCGTGAAGATGCTGCAGCGCGCGACGCGGATTTTCCAGGCAACTGATGCCGGGGAGCTTCTGCCGCGTGCAGAGTCGACCCCCGCCGCCGTGGCCTGCCGGATGTGCCGCGTGGCGAAGGTCTGCTGGGGCGCGTGATGTCCACTCTCATAGACCTCAATGCCGCCGCCAGGCAGAATGAGGACTGCCTTCCTTGCGCTGATGCGCAGAAGGTCCTTTCCGTTATGGCCCGGCGTATGGAGGTGGACGGACTGGGACTGCAGGACATAGTGCCCGACGGCACTATGCACCGCTTCGCTCTCCCTGATGAACGGGGAGGAAAGCGCAGCGGATGGTACGTCGCCTATGCTGACGGCGTAGCCTGCGGCGTGTGGGGCAACTGGAAAACCGGTCTCTCCGAGAAGATAACCGGCCTGGATGCAGACCTGGCGACGAACGCTCCGGCGCGAATCGTCAGTGAGCTTGAACGCACCATGCTCCGCCAGCGCATCGAATCGATGCAGGCGGCGCGTGAGGCCGAACGCCAGGCAAAAGCCAGAGAGGCCAGAGAATGGTCTGCGCAGATATACGCTTCTGCCCATGAGGCCGGTCCGGAGAATCCTTATCTCCGGCGCAAAGGCCTGACCTCTGCCCCTGGCGGGGCACGGGAAGACAGCAGCGGGGCGCTGATCGTTCCGCTCTATGATGGCACAGGCTCTATGGCCGGCGTGCAGCGCATTTCCCCTGACGGAAGTAAGCGCTTCCCCTGGGGATTTGCCAAAAAAGGCTGTTTCGCCTGGCTGGACGGCGCGCAGGAGACGGTGCTCATCTGCGAGGGCTACGCTACGGCATGTTCACTGCATGCCGCCACCGGCTATGCCGTGGTGGCCGCACTCGATGCAGGAAACCTGCCCGAGGTCGCGCCCGTCATCAGGCAGGTGCTTCCGCAGGCCCGTATCATAATCTGCGCTGACAACGACCAGTGGACACAGAAACAGGGCAGACCCTGGAACCCCGGCATGGAGTACGCCAGACGCGCAGCCAACGCCGTGGGTGGCAGTGTCATCTCGCCCAGCTTCCGTGACCTCGCTGGCAACCCTACAGACTTCAACGATCTGCAGGTCCGCGAAGGGCTAGACGAGGTACGTCAGCAGGTGACGCCGCATTCGGGCGTCCCCAGAATCGCTGACTGGTTCAGCGGAGAGGCGTATCTCGGCGAAGCTCCGGAACAGCAGTGGCTGGTCGACGGCGTCCTGCCGCTCGGCGCTCCCTGTCTGCTTGTCGCCAGCGGCGGCACAGGCAAGGGCATGCTCGCCCTGGACCTGGGACTGCGCGTCGCCGGGAACCCGATGCAGGGCATAGACCTGAACTACGACTCTGAGGATACGTGGCTGGGCGGAGAAGTCACGGCACACGGCTCGGTTGTCATCCTCTCCTCCGAGGACACGCAGGACGACATCCACCGCCGCCTGGAGTCTATGGACGAGGACGGCTCCCGTAGGGCCGCTGCGCGTGGCCGGCTCGCCATAGTACCGCTTCCGAACACCGGCGGGCCTGTCACACTCATCCGTTCCCGCGGCTTCGCGCAGGGCTATGAGACCACACCGGAGTATGACGACCTGGTGCGGCAGCTACTCCGTATTCCAGACCTTAAGCTCATCAACATCGACCCGCTCGCGGCCTTCGTCGCCTGCGACATCAACGCCGATCCGCAGGCCGGCGCCTTCACGCAGGGCGTCTTGGCCCAGCTTGCCGAGCGCACCGGGGCGACTGTGCTCGTTGCGCACCATATGGCCAAGGCACTCGCGACAATGAAGGACGCAAGTCCCGAAAGCGCACGCCTCTCCATCAGAGGCACTACAGCTCTCGTCGATGGTGTGCGCCTGGCTATCGCTATCTGGCCCGCTGACACCCAAACGCGCAAGGATATAGAGCAGAAGATCGGCCGGCCATGCAAGCCCAACGAGGCTTTCTGCGGCGCAGTTGTCAAAGCCAACTGTCAGGCCGATGGACGTGTGCGGCCTCTGCTGCGCGGCGAAAACGGCGTACTCCAGTCCGTTCTCCTGAAGGATGAGGTCATCATCCCCCGTAAAGAACAACTGCGCATGCTCGCTGATGCCGTCGCGGCTAAAGCCGTGGCTGGAGCGCCGTTTACGGCAGGCACCAAAAGTCAGCCGGGTATCTTTAGCCGCAGAGACGAGCTCCCTGCGCCTCTCTCCGGCTTCAGCCGCCGGCGCCTTGAGGGGCTCCTTGAGGAGTGTCTGCAGGAAAAGATAGTCGTCCGCTGCACATACCGCCGCAGCGTAGGCCGTTACCTGGACGTGCCAACAGGTCCATTCGCCACTGGCAGCGGTGAACTCGAAGAGGGGGCCACTAATGTGGATGCGTAATCAACTTGGGCCACTTGCCCACCACTTGCCCAACTTGCCCACCGGGGTGGGCAAGTTCGATGTGCCTGAAATTATTTGGTTTTTTGGACTTGCCCACCAAAAAACCTCAAAACAGGGTGGGCAAGTTGAGAAGTGTCTGAATTTATTGAAAAATTTAACTTGCCCACCGGCAAAAAACTAAAGGGCTCCCGCTCCCCAAATATATCCCCCCTTTAGGGGGGGATATTTGGGGCGGCCCAGGCGGAGAAAAAAATGGCCCAAGTTGACCCTTCCTGGAAAATCAAAATCGCATGGCCGCCATCGGTCAACCACGTCTGGCGTAAAACACCATCCGGGCGAATCTACCTAACCAGGGAGGCGCGGATGTTCCGGGCAGATGTGATGAGCCGGGTGGCTGTGGCGCGCTGCCATGGAGTTCTCCCAAAAGCACCCCTCGCTGGAGACCTCGCCATGACTATGGAGCTCTACCCACCGGACAGGCGAAGGCGCGACGTGGACAATTACTCGAAAGCTGTGCTCGACGCGCTGACCCACGCCAGGCTCTGGCGTGACGACTCACAGATAAAGCGGCAGACGGTCGAGGTGTGCGAGCCCAGGGCTGGCGGGCAGGTGGTACTCACCATCTCCGGGCTGGAGGATGAACGATGAATGAAGGCAGATGGACGAAGGACGACGTTGTCAAACTCGTAGCCATGCTCAGAGACGGCAGGACAACCGAGGAGGCCGCCCACGCATTAGGCCGGACAGTGCCCGCGATATGGCAGTACATGCGCTATCACAGGCAGGATTTTCAGGGGCTTCCAGAAAGGCGGGGCGGGGCACGCGGCAGAGCGGCGATGATGGAAGGCAGAGCGTACATGCGCCGCTGCCACGATTGCGGCCGGCCGACGACAGACTATCGCTGCCCTGCGTGCTGGGCAAAGCTGCGCAGGAAGGGCGGCTACAACCTCTGTGACACCGTGCAGGACGTCGAGAGCGGACGGTCTGGCGTCTATATCGGCGGTAATACCCGCTGAAGGGCTGAAAACTGGCTCAGGATGGCGAAATAAGCTTTTCCCCTTAGACGAGACGGAAAGCTAGGTTCGACGCAACAGATGGCCGTTTTTGCCCGTCTGGAAGGGGATGGTTGGTTGCTTTTAATCATTGCAGGAGAAAAACAATGAATGACGGAGAATATCTTGATTATCTGAATGGCAGGACTAGAGTTGCAGGCAGGCCTGACGGGGAAAATGACGTCTGGTCGGACTTTATCGCTGAGCTTAAAAAAAGGGTCGCAATCGCCGAGGTCAAACATCCGCAGTTCGCCGACGGCATTTACCAGGGGGCGGGATGCATCAGCGCCGAGCATGGCGAGTTCTGGAATGCCGTCACCAAAAACGAGGGCGAGACGCGCATCATGGACGAGAACTGGGACGTCCTTGTCACCGCTTTCAGATTTTGGCGCGGCGACTGGAAAAGGCCGGAGAACAGCAGACCCGAAGAAACCGCCGCCGTTCTGGAGAAGAAAGATATTCCCCCTACAGGGGATCCCCTTTTCCCTGTGCATGGCGTTTGGTGGGGCACGGGCTTTTAGTGAACCTAAGCAAAAGTGGAAAGTATCTACATGCTAAATAAAACCAGATTTATCGAATGAGCGGCAGGGCGTAAGATGCTGCGGGTCCTTCCTGGGGAACGGGAGGCACGGCAGCACGCTGGCCCGGGAATCGGACGCGATCATATTTTTGGATTCGGGTGTACCATGCAGAAAACCGGAGCGGACTAACTTTTCGAGGATCTTTGATATAACAATGCGTATTGTCAAAAAAATGACGCTATATCATGGAAAAGGGATGTTGTTTTGGCTAAGGACCGCATTTTTGGCACCTTAAAGGAAGTGCTTGAGTACCTGCAGGGCCCTCTGAACAGGAAAATCGGCATCTCCAAGCTCAAACAGGATTCGGCCTCACGGAAGTTCTCCCCATGTGGCGTTGATGGCTGGGCGCAAGCCGAGATCGACCGGTATGCAACGACACTTCGGACGAAGCCGTCCCCAGTCGTAACGTTGAAGCTTCCTGCCCAACAGGATACGGCGTCGGCCGGCATCATGGAGACTGATGAATTCGATATCGACCTCGCCTCCCTAAAAATGAAGCGGGAGATTGAAAAAATTGAGGCTCAGACCCGGCGCATCAACTTCGACAATGCCGTGGTTGAAGGCAAGTACATGCCCAAGAATGACGTGTATCGTACGTTGGCTTCACGCATCGTAGTCCTGCATCACGCCCTGAGCCAGGCCCTGAAAATTGACGGCGCGGGATGGGTAAGACGCTGGGCCCGGGAAGAAGCCAGGGATGCCGCTCTGAAGGAGTTCGGGGCGATGGTGGACGAAGCCCTCGACAGAGGCCTGGCAGAAATGGCAGCGAAACTTGAGGATGTGGAGGTGGATCTTGTCGTTAAACCTGAGCATGACCGAACTGGGGCCTCTGAGCCTTCAGGCTCTTAACCGAATTCTGTCCAAGCTGCCTGGCGTAGAGGGACCGTTTAAAGCACCGAAGCTATCCAGAGGCGAAAAAACTGTGATGCGCAGGCCCGCCCCAGTTACGGTGTCCGTCTGGGCCGAGAAGAATAGGGTGATTCACACTTCCAGCCGACCTGGCTATTGGCGCAATTCTGTGACTCCGTACACAGCTGGTTTCATGGATGCTTCGTTTATGGATGGAGTGAGGCAGATAGTGCTCATGAAGAGCCCGCAGACTGGTGGTACGGAATGCGTGCACAACTGCGTAGGATACTCGATAGACAGAAAGCCCGGTCCGGTGCTTTACGTCTACCCGGACGAGATCACGGCCAGAGAAAACGCGCGGGACCGCATTATCCCGATGATCAGGGACAGCCCCAGGCTGTCAGGTTTTATTACTGACCTTGACGATGACGTGAGCACGCTGCGCATCAATCTTTTGCACACGACTATCTACATGGCGTGGTCAGGGTCGGCTTCCCGCCTTGGCAACAAGCCAATTCGCTACCTCATTTTGGACGAGCTGGACAAGTATCAGGACAGCAAGCAGGAAGCTCCGTCCGTCTCTTTGGCCGAGAAGCGTGTCATCACATGGGGCGATGAGGCGAGAGTATGGAAAATCTCGACGCCGACCACTACGGAGGGCCCAATTTATAAAGCCTGGGAGGGTGCTCAGGCCCGCTTCCGTTGGCATGCGGTGTGCCCTTTCTGCGGAACTGCCCAAATTATGGATTTTGAGCATCTCGAATGGCCGGAAGATATGCCCACAAAAGATATCATCTCAACAAAATCCGGCCGGTACCACTGTCCTCACTGCGACAAATCGTGGACGGACAGTGACCGTGATGAGGCCGTCAGGCGTGGGTTTTGGGCAGAAGAAGCGTCCGGACGTCCGCTCGCTGATCATATCAGGGAGAAAAAGCCGGCCGTTATCGCCTTCCACGTCCCGGCGTTGATCTCCCCCTTCGTGAGCCTCTCAGATATCGCCGCCAAAATGGCCGAGTACAATGTGACGCAGGACCTGAACCTGCTCAAGGACCTCCAGAACAACTACAAAGGCGAACCCTGGGAAGACCTGGTGAGCGGGCGTACTCCTGAAGGTATTCTGTCGCTATGTGATGACCGTCCTCGTGGAATCGTGCCAGGGAAGAAAGACAATACCCCTCGCGTCTGTGTGCTTCTTGCCGGAGTGGATACCCAGCTCAGATATTTTCGGTACGTAATACGTGCCATTGGCTTTGGAGAGACTCAGGAAAGCTGGCTTGTCCAGGAGGGCATAGCTCCCTCCTTCCAAGCGCTGGAAGACCTGTTCTTCCACTCCGAATACATGGATGAGAACGGAGAGCCTCACAAGGTGCGCAATGTCATTATCGATGCCATGGGCGAACAGCGCAGGACTGCGGCTGTCTATGAGTGGGCTGCCCGTCACAAAGGTGTAGTGTTCCCCAGCCAGGGTGTGCACAGGATGAACGGCGCTCCTTGGAAGATGACTGCTCTGGAGTGGTTTCCGGCCGTGGATGGCAGGAAGCTAAGAATTCCCGGCGGACTCCAGCTTTACCGCCTCGATTCGACTTTCTACAAAAATATCCTGGCAGGCCGTCTGGCCATTGATCCGGAAGACCCCGGCGCTTTCCATCTGCATGCGCCGAGCGAGAGTGAGTCTCTGAAGAGCTACGCCCGAGAGATGTCTGCAGAGACTTGGGACGCTGCGAAAAACGGGGGTACCTGGGTGAATGCCAGGGAGAAGCCCAACCATGCATGGGACTGCGAGTACCTTATCTGTGCCCTTGCCGATATCCTGCAGATAAAGCGGCTTGCTCCCTCACGGCAGGAGCAGAAAGTGCGTCCACAAGAAACTATGCCCACAAGGAGAACTCAGCGGAGGTGGTCGAGATGGGGGAGGTAAGGATGAACTGGCGTCAGGCCTGTGCGTATCTTGGCTGCAGTAAGACGACGTTCTACAAAATGGTCAGTGAAGGGCGCATAGCCATGCACGGTGTCGGCACACGATACAGGTGGGTGTGGAAGGAAGAGCTTGATACAGCTTTTTTGGATAAAGAAGAAAAAGAGCAGGAGCAAAAGCCCGCTACGCAAAATATTTAAAATTTTTTGTCCGCACGTTCCGCACATTCCGCACATTCCGCACGTTCCGCGCATGAAGGGGGAAAAAGAGCTACGAGAGATGCATGAGCATCCAAATCTGGACCAGAGAAGAGCTCACTGAACAAATCAAAGTTTGTAAGGATGAGCTCAAAAAATGCCTCTCGGCGCAGTCCTATACGATAGGCACCCGGTCCCTTCAGCGTCAAAAAATCAGCGACCTGAAGGCTGCCCTGAGCTACTACACCGGCGAGCTTGAAGCGCTGGAACGCGGCGGGCACGGTCCTGTCCGTGTGCAGTGCCGCTTCCCGCGGGGGTGGCGCAGATGAAGCTCTTCGGCCTGTTCCGTCCAAAAGCCAGTGCGGCCCCTGTCAAACAAGCGCATGAGATATCGGCGCCCTCGCGGGATGCCGGGTCTTTCCGTGGGGCGTTTTTTGATTGGCGTCCCCGCAGAACGCTTGTCCGCGGCGAAGGCGCAGCAGAACGCAGGACACTCAACCGTCGTATCGAAGACCTGTATGCCAACGACGGTACGGCCAAGTCTGCCGTGGACTCTCTGGCTACGAATATCTGCGGCACAGGCCTGGAGCCTCAGCCCAGTATCCCGTGGCAGCGCCTTGGCATCTCGAGGGAACAGGCTCAGGAACTCCAGGAACGAGCCGGATGGCTCTGGTATGAATGGGAGCGCCAGGCGGACTACCGTGATCAGGTAGCTTTCCCCCTGCTCCAGAATATGGCCGTCAGGAGTCTCATCAAGGCTGGCGAATTTGTGCACCTGCCTGTGGTGGAAAAGCGTCCCCGCGCCGGCTGCCGTTTCCGCCTGCGCATCCAGAGTGTGAGCCCTGACAGGCTCATGACTCCGTATGGTGATGAGCAGAATCCGTACATGCATGACGGCGTTGAAGTTTCTGAAACGGGCATTCCGCAGGCGTACTGGATTGCAAGTCCGAAGCCTTCTTACGGGTATACGGATTATCGGAGCCTGACGAGAGAGGATTTCATGCGCATCCCTGCCCGGATGCCTCTTGGGCGCAAAGGAATTTTCCATGTCTTTTGCCCCGAGCAGGAAGAGCAGTATCGGGGCGTGAGCGTCCTTGCACCTGTCGTAGCAGCTCTTCGGCGCTTCAGCGACAGCATAGACAACGAACTTACAGCTCAGGTCATGGCCTCGAGCTTTCCTGTTTTTATTTCTCTCTCCAACGGGCCTCAGGATCTGCCTGACTTTGTCCGTGAACAGGACAATGGCCCAGAGGGCAAGAAGAGATACTACCAGGAAATAAATAGCGGGCAGATCCTCTACGGAAATGAAGGCGAGAAGCCGGAAGTGCTTGAGTCAAGCCGCCCTTCGCAAAACTTCCTGTCCTTCTGCGAGCTGATTTTGAGGCAGACGGGCGCGGCGCTGGGCATCCCGTACGAAGTCCTTACCAAAGATTTTTCAAAAACAAACTACTCGTCTGCCCGTGCGGCTCTGCTCGAAGCATGGCGTGTCTATGACGTCTACCGGCGTTTTTTTGTGCGCCAGTACTGTCAGCCTATTTACGAAATGGTGATGGATGAAGCCTACCTGGGAGGGCTTTGGGATTTGCCGTGCTCTCCTGCCGAGTACTTCGCGAACAGAACGCTTTGGACGAACGCCAGGTGGAACGGCCCGACCCGTGGATATGTAGATCCCCTCAAGGAAGCACAGGCGCAGATAGCTCTGATCAATGCCGGGCTTATGTCCCGTTCTGATGCCATAGCGGAGAGGGGCGGCGACTTCGACGAGGTCACCCAGAGCCTGGGCGAAGAGGCCAAAGCACGCGAGGCCGCAGGCCTCGGCACAACGGGACAGTCTGGCAGCACTCAGGAGCCTACCAATGCCTAATAATCAGACAAATTTTTTCATGCATGATCCTCTTGCCGAGCCCTGTCTCTGGTCCTCCACTGAGGCAGGCCTTCAAAAGCACGTGGCATTGCATGCAAATCCTCAACAGGGAGACGCTGGCAGAGGCGGAAGCCTGAAGATGGAAGGATCGAGGGCAACTATTTTTGTCCTCGGTCCTCTGGTCCGCACTGATGCAGATGCGGCATGCGGCGAAACCTCTTATGAATCCATTCGCTCCAGTCTCCAGATTGCTCTCGACGACCCATCTGTTGAGGCAATCGAGCTTTTCATAAATTCGCCTGGCGGAGATGTCTCCGGGCTTCCCGAACTCGCCGGATTCATCGAGGGGGCCGCCAGGCAGAAAAAGATGTGCGCATGGATCGACGGACTTGGCGCTTCGGCTGCCTATTGGCTCGCCTCAGCTACCGGCGACATCCGAACAAGCCCCAGCGCTCAGGTCGGGTCCATCGGCGTGCTGTTTGTGCATGACGATATAACTGGACTCCTGGAGAATTTCGGCATTGACCGGACATGGATGCAGGCCGGCAAGTACAAGACTGTTGGGGCTCCCAAGAAACTTTCCGAAGAAGAGAAAGCGGCAATCCAGGCACGTCTGGATGCTGTCTACGATACGTTCACCACGTTCGTTGCCGGCCATATGGGGCTGGACATTTCCGAGAAGGAAGCCTGGGCAGACGGACGACTGTTTACCGGAGAAAGGGCTCGAGCTCTGGGCCTGGTTACTGAACTGCAGCCCTTCCGTGAATCGGCCGCAGGAACACATTCAATATGGGGGAACACCATGGATACTAAAACGACGGAACCCATCGGGAAGACGGCTGAAGCCCGTGAGGCCGAAATTCTGGCTATTGCGGGTGTGGTGCTCGGCGAAGATGCGCAGAAGCGTCTTGCCGGAGCTCTTGGCGCGAAACTGACGGCTGAACAGCTCGAGGCCCAGAAGGCCTTCTGGCAGTTCGCACAGCCCGCTGCCGGACCGGCCAAAGATAAAGAGAACGGCGAAGATATGCAGAAAATGATTAACGACACGGTGAAAGCTCAGCTCAGTGCCCTGATTCAGAGTGCCGGGCCTGTTACTGCTGGAGCGAAGAGAGACGATAAACGTGCCCTGATTGAGCAGATAGGCCGTTATGGGGAGGGGAAGTAATGGAAGCTACCGCTGAATACACCCGCAAGTCCATTTTTATGGACCATCCGCTTGTCCTGACTGACGTCTGGGCCAAGGCTTCCGCGGCTACAGACTTCAAGGCAGGATCCGTCCTGATGGTGTCTGACGGCGTTGTCTCTCTGGGCACAGACGCCATGACTGCAGACACGCTTCTCGGCGTGCTTCCCGGCGATGCCACGGTTGGCACTGAAGATACGAAAATTACTGTTGTCCGCCATGGGCATGCCAGGCTTGATCAGCTAGTTTTTGCTTCCGGCGCAACGCCGTCCAAAGTGGCTGCTGTCCTCGCCGCTGCCGGTATCTATGCCGATTAGGAGGTAAATATGGCTCTTACGCTTGATCAGTTCGACACAGTTGCCCTTACCGGCATTATCCGTCTGCGCCCCCCGAAGTGGAATCTTTTTTCCACATTTTTTAAGCCGCAGGCTCCTTCTGAAACCGACATCTTTGAGCTGCACACCAAAGCTTATCAGTACGGTGTGCTTCCACCCATTGGCGAGTACTCTGCCGGCACGCTTATGCAGCCTCAGGGCTGGGAAATCTCTCAGGTAAAGGCGCCCCGTTTCCGTACGAAGAGACTTTTCCGCGCCGCTGACGTTCTGATGAAGCGCCAAATCGGCCGCTCTCCGTATGACCTGGAGTCCGACCCCGTTATCCGTCTTGTCGCTGAAGATATGGACGCCCACAGGATGGAGCATGATCGTATGATCGAGATTATGTGTGCTCAGGCAGCCACTGAAGGGAAGGTTACCCTGTATGACCTGGATAACGGTGCTGCCAAGGCCGCTTTTACTATCGACTACGCCCGTCCGGCCAGCCATACCATTTCCGTTGCTAAGGCGGATCAGTGGAACGCTGAAGGATCTGACCTCTTCGAGCAGATAGACGCCGCTTCTACGCTTATTCAGGAAGACTCCGACGGTCTTCCGGCCACGGATCTGATTATGGGAGCGACTGCCTTCGCCGCGTTCCGCAACCATCCTGACGTGGTCGATATCATGGACAACAGGCATATAGACGCCGGGGGTGCGCTGTCCTTCCGGGTCGCCCAGCTTAATAAGGGCACCTGGAACGGCCTGCGCATCTGGACGTACTCCGGCACCTACAAGGATATCGACGGTACTGTGAAGCACTTCATCGACCCCGATGACGCCGTCCTGCTGGCCCGCGATGCTGAATCCGTCATTGAGTACGGCCGTCCCGTCGATCTCGACTGCTCCGGAGCAACTACGTATTTCGCCAAGCAGTATCGCCAAGACGATCCTTCCGGCGTCTTCACTGTGGCTGAATCCCGTCCGCTGCCTGTAACCAGGCATGCTGGGTGGGCTGTCCGTTTTGACAGCGTCACCGGCAACTAAGAGGAGGCGCCCCCATGAAAGTTCGTCTGAAAAACGCGTTTTTTGTTGGTGGGCGTCTCCTTATGCCTGGCGAATCCGTAGAACTCGGAGACGACGAGGCTGTTCGTTTTGAGGAAGCCAAACGTTGTGTCCGTATCCATCAGCCTGCGCAGAGGAAGACACCGCGTCAGGTCAATAAAACGGAGAAAGGCAATGCCTGAAAGTGATTTTGAGATTCTGATGGATTTCGTCCTGGCGTGGGAAGGTCGTGTCTTCGAAGACGATCCCGATGACCCCGGAGGAGCGACGAAGTACGGTCTTTGCCTGCGTTCGCTGAAACAGCGTGCGCAGTCCGATTACGCCTGGCTGACGTCCATTGGCGTGCGTCTGCCTGCCGACAGGGAAAGCATAAGGGCTCTCACTGAACGTCAGGCTTACAGGATGTACGCCAGATATTATTGGGACCCCCTCGACAGGTTCGGCCTTGGCAGGAAATCCAGAGGTGCGATGTTTGACACAAGCATCAACTGCGGTCTGCAGAGAGCCGTTTCCTGCATGCAGAGATTCATTGGAACTGAGGAAGATGGCATTGCCGGCCCGGTGACCATAGGGGTTGCCAGGTCCTACCCGGACAAGGAACTTGCCTCAGGCATCCTCGCCAACAGGATGCAGTTCTATGAACGGCTCGTCCGTTCGAAGCCGGTCATGAAGAAGTATCTGCGGGGATGGCGGAACAGGGTGAACGCTCTGGCCGACTTCCTGGGGAAGTTCTGATGAGAATAGTCCTTGTGATTTCTGTCTGGCTGCTCCTCGCGGCAGTGTTCCTGAACTTCCTGGACCTTCGCAAGAAAAACGAGGCCCTCATAGAGCGCATGGAATCGCTGGAACAGGCAGTAGAGCAGAGAGACAGGGCTCTGAAGCAGGCAGAAGAAGCCTGGCAGCAGAAGAGTGAGGCTCTTGATGAAATGGAGAAGGCAAATCCCGATTTTTATAATCAGCCTCTTCCTGACGGCGCTGACAGGCTGTTCGGGAAAGGCGGTGCAGGAACCAGCCGTCCCTGATACCTGGCTTCAGCCTGTAGAAGCGAGGGAGTGGACACCTAAAACTGTAGGAGAAGTCCTTGAATGGGGGCTCGAAAGACAGAGAGGGCTTGAGGAATGCAACGCGAACATTCGAGCGATCCGCTCCGTCCTGCGCGGCAAAAAACACGACTAAAGCTGCCTCTGCAGGCCCGCCGGTGGCTGTTTCGTCTGGGAGTTCTGCTTTTTACCCTCATTGTCTGTGCCATAGCATGGGCGGTAGGGACAGGCAGGGAAATTTCAGATGCGGCGGCAGGCGTACTGAGGCTCCTTCTTGAGGTGCTCCTATGGATATAAAGGTGGATATCCTGGCTTTCCTGCAGGTGGTGACTCCTGTGCTTGTCGCAATCGTCGGTTTTGCCGTGAAAATGATTCTTCAGGAAATCCGCGAACAAAAAGAAGCGCTGAAAGACTACGTGCGTCAGGAAGAATGCCGCCTTCACCGAGAGCGGCTCGAGCACGAAATGCGCGCCCTCAAAGGAGGACGGCAGTGAGTTTCTTCAGGGATGTACTGGACGCGGATGCGGAAGATGTATTCCTCGACCTGGATGCTTTTGCAGATGAGCACACATTTATGGGGCAAAAAGTTAAAGCAGTGGTTGAAGAGGCTCACGACAGCCTTGATAACGGCGCCAAAAGCGATTTTGTTGACGCCACTGCCCTGGCG
>OLPH01000594.1_pt1 | contig 44042 bp, 40 predicted proteins | sample 1672951 | NCBI WGS metagenome assembly OLPH01 (sample SAMEA3136740, study PRJEB25190) | human gut metagenome | reverse complement strand
CTTAGGGGCAGGACCGCTTCTGTTTGTTAATTTTACAAGAGGCAGAAGCAAACCTGATTTTACGGCCTGCTGTTACAACAAAGACTATTTTTTGAATAACGCGGTCTTGACAACGCCTTTCGGATCTTCGATAAATAAAATTATGAGCCAGATAATCATTCCTAATGCAACGGCAGACAGACCCAGATAAAAATCATTGAGCATATCAATTGGAGCAGGCGTAAAATATTCTGTGCGCACTTCAATATATTCGAAAATCGCGTCTACCAGCCACATTAGAGAAGCGCCCCAATATATCCAACAAAGTGTGCTGATTTTCATTTTATCATCGGGGGCGCATTTATACCAGAGTACAGTGCAGACAATCGCCGCAAATACAGTTGTAAGTAAAGTCATATCAGCCCCTCCTTAATTTGATTCAGATTGAGTTTTGAGGACTTGTTTTTCCAGGCTATTAGCTATTAAAATCATTACCAGCCAAACTGCGGTAACGAGTGCTGCCATGGATACACCGACTGTTGACATTTCCGAAAGCATTTCCGCTGTGTCTTCAGGATTGCCGGCTGCTGTCAGGAAAGGAAACCAGGGTACTACTTCTCCATGCCAGATATGCTCGAACGCAAGCAGCGCAGAACCGCCCCAAAGCATATTGGTTAGCCATTTCAGTTTTTTAGAAAAAGGAATTGTTTTTCTTTGCTCGGGATAGTTATTTCCTCCGATAGATTTTACAATGTTTGATTTGTTCTCTTTCACTTTCACCAATTTAACGATTGCTGTTGCTACAATAGCTTCTGCGACAGGAACAAGAAAACATGCCATAATAAAACCTCCTTATTAACCCCACTGATTTTGTACAGTTTTTCTGTAAAATGTAATGATCACATAATAGAGAAGGCATACGGCTTTCTTCTGAAAACCATATGCCTTCAATAACATACATTTAATAAAAACCGCACGTAATACAAATAAAAACACGTCTGTGTTTTAAAATCTACTTCATGTAGATTTATTATTGCATAATATCATAATTTTATATATAAATCAATACAAAAGAAGCAAGTCGTCTGTTTTAATGTTTTTTATTCTAAAAATCCTGTATTTCTCTTATAATATCAGATATCAGCTTTACCAGAGATAAATCAGGAATCCCGACTATTATAGTATTGCAACGATTAATAGGGAGTAATATTCTCTTTGCCGGACTTTGCCCTACGGCAAGCGCCATTGCCGGTGTTATTTCACCAAATAAAGAATCGGCGATAACGATACCGATAGGCCCGATAATCACATCCGCTTTGCGACAGCCTACTATAACAGCATTTTCTCCAGTTGCGGCATGGTCAGCACCGGCTTTCAGCATTGCCGAAGTTGCAACGCTGTTTGTGCCTACGGCGGTAATTGTTGCCTTTTCTATGTTTTGTTTGAGCATGGTTATGAGTTGTTTGCCGATACCGCCGCCTTGCGCATCAATAACTAGTATATTCATGTTTTCACCTTCTTTGTTTTCTCCGTATTCGGATCATACCATGTAAGTTTGGCTACTATTTTAGCTCGGGTTAAAATGTTTTATTAATTGTTTCTATGTTTCCAGGAAACGTGCGGGTATAATTATTAAGCCTGCTATTTATTATAGCATATGACATTCCGCGAATTCACCTTAAATTCAATTGTTATTTGCCGGAAACTTTACTATAATATAGTAGAAACTTTAGTGTAGTATCTTGTCTGATATTTTTGTTGTTAAAACCGGAGGAGGGTGTGTGCTGTGGCTTACCAAACTTTATATTTACGCTGGAGACCCTCCGGCTTTGATACTCTGGTAGGACAGGCTCCGGTAAAACAGGCGTTGATGAATGCACTGACCAGCGGGCGGATTGCCCATGCGTATTTGTTTACCGGACCGCGGGGTACGGGGAAGACTACGACTGCCCGTATTTTTGCCAAGGCGCTGAACTGCCAGCACGGACCGACAGATCAGCCTTGCGGACAGTGCCTGAATTGCCGGCAAATTGCGGAAGGCAGTGCCATGGATGTACAGGAGCTGGATGCGGCTTCAAATCGGGGCGTAGAAGATATTAAAAATCTGAATAAAAACGTGGATTTTGCTCCGGTCAGCTGTCGTTACAAAGTATATATTATTGACGAAGCGCATATGCTGACGGCGGAAGCCTGTAACGCGCTTCTGAAAACGTTGGAAGAACCGCCGGCGCATGTGGTGTTTATCCTGGCTACTACCGAGCCGCAAAAAATATTGCCTACGATTCATTCCCGTTGCCAGCGTTTTGATTTTCGTCCTATTACTCAGGTGGAAATTGTCGAACATCTGCAAAAGGTGGCGGATGGCAGTGACATTAAGGCGGAAAAGGACGCGTTGGAATTGATTGCCGCCGCTTCGGAAGGCGGTATGCGCGATGCCCTGAGTTTATTGGAACAATGCGGCGTGATGGCGGAAACCGTAACGACAGAAACTGTTCGCTCTGTCCGGGGTATCATTGGCCGCGAAGTTTTGCGCGAGTTGGTTGGGGCCTTAGGCCGGCGAGAGGTGGCCGCCGCGCTGGAAATTTTCGACAGGCTTTTGATGCAAGGCAAGGACATCAAGCAGATATTGGAAGAACTGTCCGGTTATTTGCGCGCCCTTTTGCTCTACAAGGCTGCGCCTTCGTATGCGGCGATTTATGTAACCGATACGGCAGAAGAACTGGCCGTTCTCAGCGCCTGTTATACAGGAGAACGAATCCTGGCAGCCCAGGAAATTATCCATCAGGCTGTTAATGAATTACGTTTTACGGCCAAAGGCCGCATTACCGCAGAAATGTGCCTGTACGATTTGTGCCGGGAAAATGAGCGGACATTAAAGGTCCTGGCTGCCCGGGTCGAGCATTTGGAACGGGAATTAGCTTTGTATAAACAGCAGGGCGGCGGCTCTTTGCTGCGACTGGAGTCACGCAGTGGACAGGCTTTGGATAAACAGGCTCCGGATAAGCTGAGACCAGGGGTCAGCCCGGCGTCCAACACGGCGGTGCGCACGGCTTCCGAAGATAAAAAGACGGCGCCCGCAGCAGAATCTGCCACAGACCCCGCTCCTGTAAAAGAAGCGCCGCCAAAACCGGCGACGCAAAAGAAAAGAGATTCCCGGTCAGCTGTGTCAGGTGTTTATGCAACACCTGAAGAGACAAAGCCGGCGGCGCAAAGAAAAGTGGATACCGAAAGCGTATCTGCCAAAGGACAAGCGGAGCAACAGGCAAAAATACCGCAGGAAAATTTTGCTTCTTTTACTCCTTATGGCGGCGATTGGGCTGAGGGTGACGAATACTGGACCAAAACATTGGAAATTCTGCGGCGAGAACGGAAAAATGCGATTGCTTCCTGTGCCGCCAATGCCAGTGTTTTAGCCTATGAGAATAAAGTGCTGACGCTGGGATTCAAAATGAAGTTTCTGTGTGATCGTCTGCAAAAATCGGATTACCGTCAGGTAATAGAAGAAATCTTATTACGGGTAGCACGTTCTTCCATTCAGCTCCAATGTGTGCTTGATGAGGGGGAAATAGGGACACAAAATAGCAAGCCGAACGGCAGGGGCAGAGATGGAGCGGATGCTGCCGAAGTAACTTCCGTAAAAAGGGCGACGGCTACACGTCCTGCATCAGATAAGACAAAACGGCTTCCTCGAATTCCTGCGCTTTCGTCGGAGGATGAGGAACCTGTGGTAGAAAAGTCTTTACCTGAATCGATTCCCGCTGCTGCGGCGGGCATTGTTACGGAACAGAAACCAAATTCTGCGGAACCAACCGATACGCAGGTAGCAGACAGTACCAAAAAAGCCATGGAAATGTTCCATGCGACGTTGCATAAAGTGTGACGGCACAGCAGTATGGACTGTGCATTGCCATAAAAAAGACAGAATTACCAAGTATATTTGAAAACAGGAGGATCTGATTATGAAAGGTATGAAATTCCCGGGGATGGGCGGCGGCAATATGCAGGGCATGCTGCAGCGTGTACAGAAAATGCAGGCAGATATGCAAAAAGCGCAGGCGGATTTACAGGCCCGGACTTTTGAAACAACGGCCGGCGGCGGTGCGGTGAAGGTTACCGTCAGCGGCAAAAAAGAATTGCAATCTGTGGTCATTGATCCGCAGGTTGTGGATCCGGAAGACGTGGAAATGCTGCAGGATCTGATTGTAGCAGCGGTAAATGAAGCGATGCGTCAAATTGATACGGTAACAGAAGAAGAAATGAACAAAGTTACCGGGGGCATTAAACTCCCGGGTATGTGAAATGGCAGGACTTATTAAACCGCTTAACAATGTGTATGACCAATTACGGCGTTTGCCGGGTGTAGGCAGCAAATCCGCCTTACGGATTGCCTATCATATTATTGATATGTCGGAAGAAGATGTGCGCAGACTGGCCGATACTTTGGTTCAGGCTAAACGGGAGATTCATTTTTGCCGTATTTGCCATAATCTGACTGATGGCGATGTCTGTGCTGTCTGCGGGGATCCTAAACGGGACAGAAGCATCGTTTGCGTCGTAGAGCAACCGCAGGATGCGATGGCAATGGAACGCAGTCATGGTTACACGGGCGTGTATCATATTCTCCATGGCTGTCTTTCGCCGCTGGATGGGATCGGCCCGGAAGATCTTACGATCAGGGAACTGATGCAGCGTATTGACGCAGGTGGAATCAAAGAAATTATCTTAGCTACCAACAGCAATGTGGAAGGCGAAGCAACAGCCGGGTACCTGACACAGCTGCTACGCACAAAAGAGGTGGTGATAAGCCGTATTGCGCATGGACTACCCATTGGCAGTGATTTGGAATATGTGGATGAATTAACGTTGGCAAAGGCTCTGGAGAATCGTACCCGTGTGGATCTCTGAGATCTTGTCTGATATGAGAGTGATTTGGGAGGATACATCATGGAAATTTTAAGCTCTATTGGTATGTTGGTTGCGGCCGTAGTGGTTTTATGGATCATTGTTAAATTGTTTTCTCTGCCGTTTAAGCTGGTTTGGAACGGTATTATCGGCGCAATCATTCTTTGGCTGACGAATCTTTTGGGAGGCTTATTGTTTGGCGTGACCATTCATATTACGATCCTTAAGGCTCTGATTGCGGGTTTCTTTGGTATTCCCGGCGCCGCTGCTGTCATTTTGTGGGAGTTATTTATGAAATAACAAAGGTCGTTTTGTATGGATACGTTAAGTTCATTGGCTGCCTGGTTAAAGCAGGAAACTTCGGTACGTCGTCCCCGGCTTGATCCTGCAGGGGTGGTAAAGCGCACCGCGTCGGTGCTTATATTGTTATTGCCCGGCCCGGAAGGACCAGAAGTTCTGTTTGAAGTGCGCTCCAAACGGTTGGACTGGCAGCCGGGAGATATTTGCTTTCCGGGAGGCCGCAGGGAAAAAACAGATCGCAACTTTGCCGCCGCTGCGATACGGGAAACCTCGGAAGAATTAGGTATTCACTACGAGGATATCCGTCTTTGCGGGACATTAGATTTTTTTGCGGCTCATAACGGGTTTATGGTTTATCCTTTCGTGGGTATCTGGCAGCCCGGCGGCCGGGGGTGTAACCCTTTGCGTACTTCTCCGGTCGTAAAAAAGCCGCAGAAACGGGAGCATACTGAATCGTCGTTTATATTGCCGCACCCGGCAGTTGCGGCGTCCCGGGGAAACCGGCGGGAATCCTTGACGCACATGGACACTATAGCGTCCCGGAAAAACCGGCAGGAGTTGCAGCCGACAGTGGATTCATCCCTGTCCCCGACAGGTGCGTATCCGGACTATAAAAACTGGCGTTTTAATAAAGCCGAGGTGGAGGAACTGTTTACTGTACCGTTACGGGAACTGCTGCAGATAAAACCCCGGGCCGGCACGAATAAAGTATTGCTGACAAGGGGAGAAGATTTTCCTTTTGCGCTGGTACCGCATCTTGATCCGACAGAAGCCTTTCACAAGGATTATGCAGTGTATTTTTATGTTTATAAAAAGCGTGTAATCTGGGGCATGACAGCTGCGATTTTACATAGTTTTTTAGAACGGTTTGGAAAGGGGCTTAGTGATTTTGCGTAAGCTGTTTTTTTTGATTCTGCTGCTGCTCTTGGCCATTGGCTGGGGCGGCTTGTCTTTTTTAGGCAATATTCTGCCGGGGGATCTGTTGTCAGGGAAGAAGAATATCGTGGTTATGGGCTGTGATATTCGTGACGGGGACAGAGGGCGCAGTGACACCCTTTTTGTCGTTATGATGGAACCCGGCAACAAGGGAGCTTCTCTGCTTTCTATACCGCGTGATACCCGCGTGAAAATTGACGGTCACGGCTGGGATAAGATCAATGCGGCTTTTGCTTATGGCGGGCATCAACTGACACGGGATACGACGCAGCAATTATTGGGCATCAAACTGGACAATTATGTGGTGATAGATTTTCAGGGCTTTAAGGATCTGGTAGATGTGATTGGCGGCGTCGATATCAATGTGGGAAAAAGGATGTATTATTACGACCCGTATGCGGATTTTCAGATTGATTTGCGCCCCGGCGTGCAGCATCTGGACGGTAAAACCGCCATGCAATATGTCCGGTATAGGGACGAAGAAGGGGATATAGGGCGCATCCGCCGCCAACAAAAGTTTATTATGGCGGTCTATAAACAAATCACGTCGAAGAATATCATCACCCGGATCCCCGGTGTTACAAAGCAAATTATGTCCATGATCAAGACGGACCTTTCTGTCACGGAGATGGCGGAATTAGGCAAGGCGCTGCATGATATGATGGGCAAAGACGGTCTGAAGATGGCCATGGTACCCGGTGCGCCGCGTTATATTGACGGCGTCAGTTACTGGATCCCGGATATTCCCAAAATGCGGGAACAGATGGCGCGAATGCAGGATGCCAAGATGTCGGATAAATTTCGTGCCGGCACGGAAGCGCTGGATAAAGAATACCGAGATAGCCTGAAGGGAGGGACTGCTGCGCAAGAAAAAGAAGATTCAAAACCAGGGACTGCGAAAGATAATTTGAAATCAGAGAACGCTGCTAAGGAAAAAGATGGGCTGAAGTCAAGGGAAGACGCTGCTAAGGAAAATAATAGTTCGAAATCAGGGGCCGTTGCGGAGGAAAAAGAAAAGCTGAAAGAGAAAGCGGACCAACTGAATAAAAAGAAGAAAGAAAGGGGAACCGTTGAGAAAGAGCAAGATTCCGCCAAGGCCAGAGAAATACGCGGCCCGGAGCAGAGGGAAAACGGTAATGTGTCCGATAAAAGAGGCAAGATGGAGCCGGCTCCCAGGTAATCGGGACTGGTTAGACTAATTAAAAGTCTATTATATGCGTACATTTGTCAATTAAAAGGCCCCCGGCTTTTACCTGGAGACCTTTTTTAATGCGATTGTTTATCAGTTGTGGAACCTGAGGCTTTTGTTGCTTGAAGAAAGAATTTAAGTATGATATAGTAAAACCATAATCAAACAGCCCCTCATTTGGCCCTTCTAGTAAGGGCTTTTTTTATGCGTTTCAGCGTTTGCCGGGAACTGCTTTTTTTAAAGAAAGGCCGATTCGGTTACGGGCTTCGTCAATACTGATGATCATTGCCTCCACAATATCGCCGGGAGCAATAATGTCCAAAGGGTGTTTAAAGCGTTTATCGGACAATTCTGAGCGATGGATCAACCCGTCTACCTTAACGCCGATGTCAACGAAGCAGCCAAAATCGACCACATTACGTACCGTCCCTTTAACGATCGTCCCGACAGGAAGATCGCTGAGTTTTGTTATATTCTTACGGCTCATGGGGGCAGGAGAATCTTCCCGGGGATCGCGTCCGGGCCGGGCTAATGCCTGGAGAATATCGGTTACGGTAGGAATGCCGGATTGAAGCTGCTCGGCAATGGATCGGGGTTGGGCTTTAGCGGCCGCGGCTTGCACGGCGAGGCTGTCGGCACTTTCTTTCTTACAGCCTAACAGACTGAGAATTTTTTCGGTCAGACTGTAGCTTTCCGGATGTACAGGCGTATTATCCAACGGGTTGTCGCCCTGGGTTATGCGGAGAAAGCCGGCGCACTGGGTAAAAGCCGCCGGACCCAAACGAGGTACTTTTAAAAGTTCTTTGCGGCTTCGGAAACGGCCATGCTCATTGCGGTAGGCGATGATATTCTTTGCGACGGTACTGCTGATCCCGGAAATAAAACTTAATAAGGCAGGAGAGGCTGTGTTTAAATCTACACCCACATGATTCACGCAGCTTTCAATCACCGTTTTCAAAGCGCTGTTTAACTCTTTCTGATTTACATCATGCTGGTATTGCCCTACGCCGATGGCTTTGGGTTCAATCTTAACCAGTTCGGCTAAAGGGTCCTGGATCCGGCGGGCGATGGACACCGCGCCTCGCAGCGATACATCCAAATCAGGCAATTCTTCTCTGGCCAGAGGCGAAGCCGAATAAACGGAGGCCCCCGCTTCACTGGTAATAATATATGCGATTGGCAACCTATGCTTTTCAATCATCTTAGCTGTGAATTCTTCGGTTTCGTAAGAGGCAGTGCCATTTCCTATGGAAACCAGCGTCACACCAAATGTTTTTACCAGATTAAGGAAATGTTGTTCCGCGATTTCCTGTTGGTGTTGGCTGCCTGTGATAAACAAAGCGTCCGTGGCCAACACTTTTCCCTGTGGATCGATTACCGCTGCTTTACAGCCGGTTCGATAGCCGGGATCCAGTCCGAGCACAGTATGCCCCCCGATAGGGCGCTGTAATAATAATTGGCGAAGATTCACGGCAAAGACATGGATGGCCTGGGCTTCCGCTTTTTCTGTCAGTTCGCCGCGCAATTCTCTTTCAATAGAAGGGAAAATCAAGCGTTTAAACGCATCCGTGCAAGCCGCATCATAGAGCAGGGAGAGGGGAGAAGAACCGATCCGCAGCAAATTCCGCATACCGGCAAGCAGTTCTTCTTCCGGATAGGAGAGATGCAGCTTCAGATATTTCAATTTTTCGCCTCTGTTTAACGCCAATATACGATGGGGCGGAAGTTGTTTGAGCGGCTCGCTGTAGTCTTTGTACATTAAAAAATCTTTGCCGGTGGTTTCGTCCGTGGCTAATTCCGAAGCAAGGGTTCCTTTCTGCCATAAGATACGCCGTACGAACGCACGGACATCGGCCCGGTCGGAAATGTTTTCCGCGACAATATCTTTTGCGCCGTTCCAGGCTTCTTCTTCGGTTTGAATCGACTCTCCCGTAGCAATAAAAGGGCGCGCCAATTCTGAAAGACTTTTGCTTCCTATAATCTGTAAGACGATATAATTAGCCAGCGGTTCCAGACCTTTTTCTCTGGCAATTTGTGCCCGGGTGCGCTTTTTAGGACGATAGGGCAGATAAAGGTCTTCCAGGACCTGTATTTTTTCTGCGGCAAGAATTTGTTGTTTTAATTCGGGAGTAAGTTTTCCCTGCTCTTCAATGGCGGCCAGAATTTCTGTTTTGCGGGTCTCCAGAGCTCTCAGATATTGGGCTCGGGCTTCGATGGAACGAATCTGCTCTTCATCCAGGGAACCGGTTACTTCTTTGCGGTAGCGGGCAATAAACGGAACCGTATTTCCTTCATCCAATAACTTTAAAGTTGATTCCGCCTGTTCCGCTTTAATTTTTAATTCCTGTGCTAACATAAAAATAATTTTTTCCATAAAGTATGCTCCATTGTTGATATAAATGCTGGTGTAAAACAATTTATTTTACGATTTTCATTATACCACTTGCCAAAGTGAAAAAGATACGCTAAAATAAGGATAGTAATAAATAATAATTATCTATTCTATGGAATGTGTAAAATACGTAGTGAGGTACAATATGCTGAACACAAAAGAAGTGGCGCAGTCTTTGCGCAAGAACGGTTACAAGGTGACTCCCCAGCGTCTGGCCGTATACGAGTGGCTTTCGCATACCCAAGAGCATCCGACGGCGGAAATGCTCTACAGCCGTTTGCAGCCAAAATATCCCAGTATGAGCCTGTCCACTGTTTATAAGGCCATGGATATTTTTGAAAAATTACAGTTGGTCAAGGTCCTTAATACGGGAGAAGACAGCTATCGCTTTGATGCGGATACCAGTGAACATGCCCATGTCCAATGTCTGGAATGTGGCCGGGTAGATGATGTGCGGATTGACCCTGCCGAGATTCGGGAACAGGCCGGCAGAGACTCCGGGTATGAAGTACAAAAACAGGAAGTGTACTTTTACGGAGTTTGTCCTCGCTGCCGTTCTAAAAAAGAAGCTGGCGCGGCAGGAGATAAAAACTGAAGGCCAGGTGTCCGATCGAAGAATCATTTAAATGAAAACGGATCAAAAATAAGGTGCTTTCTCACAGGTGGTTTTGAGTGACTTCCTGTCAGAGAAAGTACCTTTTTGTGAATTAATTGAATTTGCTATAAAAAAGACATAAACTTTGTTATAATAAAAGATATAAATACAGTCAGACGCGTAAAAAGAGAAGGGTCGGAAGCAGATGGCCCTTGAAACCGCATGGAGGATGCCATGATTTGTGAACATATTGAACATACCCTTTTGAAGCCGGAAGCTTCGGCAGAAGATATCATAAAATTATGTCAGGAAGCTAAAGAACATCATTTTTTGGGCGTTTGCGTCAACCCCTGCTACGTCTCTCTTGCAAAACATCTTTTAGCAGGTTCGCAGGTTAAGGTTGTTACCGTGATCGGCTTTCCCCTGGGATGCGAGGAAACGGAAACAAAAGCGCTCAGTGCGGCAAGAGCGATTGGCGCCGGCGCTGATGAACTGGATATGGTCATTCATGTAGGCGCGTTGAAAGATAAAGACGATGCATATGTGACAGAGGATATCCGGCAGGTAGTTTTGGCAGCGGGGAAGACGCCGGTGAAAGTGATTATTGAGACGTGCTTATTATCCGAGGAGGAAAAAGTCCGGGCCTGTCAGTTGATCGCCAAAGGCGGTGCTGCCTTTGTCAAGACCAGTACCGGTTTTAATAAAGGCGGGGCAACTGTCGAAGATGTTGCGCTTTTGGCCGCCGAAGCAAAGAAATTGGGGCTGCGTGTAAAAGCGGCCGGCGGGATACGGGACTACAAAACGGCGCAGGCGATGCTGGCTGCCGGTGCGGAACGACTGGGCTGCAGCGCCGGGGTACAACTGGCGGCAGAAGAGGCAAAACACTGATGACACCGTTTCAAATTGCAGTATTGGGCAGCGGCAGTAAAGGCAATGCCACGATCATGCGCTGTGCTTCGGGAACTGTCCTGATCGATGCGGGGATTTCCTGTCGCCGTATCATGCAGGGCATGAAGAGCCTGGGTATCAGCCCGGAAACCTTATCTGCCGTTTTTCTTACACATGAACATATCGATCATGTGCGCGGGTTGGAAACCTTCGTTAAAAATACGGAAACTCCGATTTATGCCAGCGCAGGCACCTGGCAGGGAATCCGGCACGTATTGCCCGGATTGGATCTGCGGCAATGCAATTCGCATATCCTTAAACCGGATGCCGGTGTATTGTTAGGGGGTCTGAGCGTTAAAAGTTTCAGCGTATCCCATGATGCGCTGGAGCCTTCCGGTTATACGTTTACGCATAAAGGCCATTTGTTTGCTTATGTAACGGACACGGGCTATATCAGCGATACGGTCAAACAGGCGTTGGAAGGCGCGGAAAGCCTTGTATTGGAAGCGAATCACGATGTGATGATGTTAAAAAATGGCAGATACGCGCCGGCTTTGAAGAAACGCATATTGGGCGTAAAAGGACATTTAAGCAACGATTCGGCGGCTTACTTCCTTTCCACCTTAAAGCGTTTGCCGAAAGAAGTCTTTTTGGCGCACCTGAGCCACGAAAATAACACACAGGATATGGCGTTGACCACAGTACAGGGCATTGTGACCCGTCATCATCCGGGCGAAACTATCCGCTATTATGTGACCAGTCAGGACCGATTGGTAAAAAATGAAGCATGGGAGGATTATCATGAACAAAATATTTTTGAGTAAGGTTGGTATGCTGGTAATGAGCCTTATGCTCATGTTGAGTGTGGCTTTGACCGGCTGTGCAGCGGGGACCGGCAACAAAGATAAGCAGTCTGATGCGAAGGCGGCGGTGAAAACCGAACAGATGACGCAGTCTGAACAGGCAAAAAAGGCGGACGAAAATGATAAACACATGTCCAGTGCTCGTAATACGCCAATCGTTCGGGCCGCCAAAATCGTAGGCCCCACGGTAGTTGGCATTACGAATAAGGCGTACGTAAGGGACTTCTTTAATCGGGTACGCTTTACCGAGAGAGGAACCGGCTCCGGTGTAATTTATGATAAATCCGGTCTGATTGTCACCAACAACCATGTGGTGGAAGGCGCTTCGGAAATTATTGTGAGCCTGGCCGACGGTCGCACGGCTAAAGGCAAAGTGCTGGGCGCGGATGCGGCCACCGATCTGGCCGTGGTAAAAATTGATCTGAAAGATCTGCCGGTAGCGACTTTCGGTGATTCTTCCACGGTGCAGGTAGGTGAACCTGCCATCGCGATCGGCAATCCGTTGGGGATGGAATTCAGAGGCAGTGTGACCACAGGTATTATTTCCGCTCTCAATCGTTCCGTGGAGATCGGGGAACGAAAATTTACTTTGATCCAGACAGATGCGGCTATTAATCCCGGCAACTCCGGCGGCGCCTTAGTTAATGCAGATGGTGAGATCATTGGCATTAACAGCGCAAAAATCGCCGTATCCAGTGTAGAAGGTATCGGTTTTGCCATACCGATCAACTCTGTCAAACCGATCATCCAGGAACTGGCAGAAAAAGGCAGAGTCGCACATCCGTATGTAGGCGCTTCTTTAATTGATAAAGATATTGCACGGCACTATGGGTTTGATATTGATTTGCAGGGCGGTTTGTTTATCATTAAATTGACCCAGAACGGACCGTTGGCTTTGGCCGGCGCCCGCCCCGGCGATGTTGTGTCTAAGTTTGACGGGGTGAAGGTAGAAACGGTAAGCGCTTTGCGGGATGAAATTGCCAGGCATAAAGTTGGCGATACGGTGACGATTACGATTATTCGCGGTGGTGCAGAACGCAATCTTTCCGTTACCCTTCAGGAATATCCTCGTATGAATGAGTAGCAGAAAAGGTTCGTCACTTTGTCCTCGGTAAATAAGGGGAGTATTTCTGCATGAATAAATCGCGGCAGGGATATCCGCTTTGTGTCGGGGAAACAAAGGAGTTGTTCCCAGGCGACTAAAGAGTGAGGAATCAAGGAGTTAGCCCGCCATAAAAACTGATTAAAAAATAAGACAGGACCGGCTGAGTTTACGGGTTAGTAATCATCAGCCGGTTTCTTTAATCAGTTGGGACAACTAATCAGTTGAGACAGCTAAGAAAAGTGCCCCTTATTTTCGATTTGAGAGGCTCCGGTGCGATATGGATCTGACCGTCTTCGCATGAGTTGCCGAGCCTTTTTCTGCAAGTTGATAGAGCATAGTATAAATCGGACAGGAGAAATTTATGAAAATAACGATTGTCTGCGTAGGAAAATTAAAGGAAAAATATCTGACCACAGGGATGGAAGAATATTTAAAGCGATTACAACCGTTTTGCAAGCTGGAAATTCTGGAAATCAATGAAGAGAAGATGCCACAGGATCCTTCTGCTGCACAAAAAGAACAAATATTGGCAAAAGAAACCGAGCGACTGTTGAAAGTGATTCCGGAAAATTCCTATGTCATACTGCTGGACCTGCAAGGTGAGCAGATGACCAGTCCGCAGTTAGCCGAAAGAATTGACAATCTGGCTTTGCAGGGCGTCAGTCATCTGACGTTTGTGATCGGAGGGGCCTTTGGCTATACTGATGCGTTACGGCAACGAGCTGACTATCGCTGGTCTTTTTCGACCCTGACTTTTACGCACCAGATGATTCGGCTGTTGTTGACCGAGCAGATTTACAGGGCTTTTAAGATCAGCAGGGGAGAAAAATATCACTGGTAGGCTTCTCACTTTTGGTAGCTTCCTTGCCGCTCGTTCAAGCAGGGAAAAATATTTGATCAAAAATATTAATTAAACGATTAATTAATATTAAATAAACCGAAAACAATAGAAATCAAAAACGGCTGCCAATCTTTTAAGAGACGGACAGCCGCTTTGCTTAAACTATGTTTTCTATTTTGGGTCTGCTTTTGTTACTGAAACCTGCCGGATTTTATCTCAGGCGTTCTCCTGACGAAATTCCAGCATGGCGGTTTCGGAAGTTCGCCAACGTAAAATCAGGGCAATTACCAGATTGAGGATGAAACAGGCGGAAAAACAGTACAGGGTCAGCGAATAGCTGCGGGTGTTTTCATAAATCAGGGATAACAGCAGCGGACCCGCGATTCCGGCCATACCCCAGGCGGTAAGGATCTTGCCATGGATGGCGCTGAGTTGTTTGGTCCCGAATAAGTCGGAGAGGTAGGCAGGCATACAGGAGAAACCGCCGCCGTAGCAGGAAATGATCAATAAAACTAAAAGTCGGAATGCTACACTGTCTGTGGTGGTGGCTAATGCATAAAAGGACCCGATTTCCAGGAGGAAGAAAAGGACATAGACATTGCGTCTGCCCAGGTAGTCAGAAATGGTAGACCAGACAATGCGTCCGGCGCCATTAACCAGTCCGATAATACCGACCATGGAGGCAGCTTCCCCCGGCGACATGCCGGTGACTTCCTGCGCCATGGGTGAGGCTACTGCCAGCAGTGCAATACCGCAGGCGATGTTAATGAAAAAGATCCACCAAAGAGCATAGAAATGCCAGGTTTGCAAAGCTTCTTTCGCAGTAAACTGATGAATGCCGGGAAATAATTTCTTTTCGTCCTTTTCTGCGAGAGAAGCTGTGAATTTAATTTCAGAGGACTTTTTTACAGTCAAAGTGCTTTGCTGCGGTACACTCTGCAAAGTTGCCAGATCTGTGTTAGGCCCGGCGGGAACAAGCGGAGAAGCGGCTGTCGGCGGAGGCGCCAGATAAAGCGACGAGGCCGCCATGATAAGCATATAGGCACAGCCTAAAATAAGAAAATTGGGAATCAGACCGAAATTTACGACCAAACGCTGCATTAAAGGTCCGGCGATGAGACTGGCGAAACCAAAACCCATGATGGCAAGTCCCGTAGCAAAACCGCGATTTTCAGGAAACCATTTTACTAAAGTAGATACCGGCGTGATATAACCAATGCCTAAACCAATACCGCCAATTACACCATAAAACAGATACAACAGAGGCAGGCTATGGAAATATAGGGCTAATGCGCTGCCAAACATACCGGCGCCAAAGAAGCACATAGAAGTCAAACCGCTTTTGCGGGGGCCGTATTTTTCTACATAGTCGCCTAAAAATCCGGCCGAAAGGCCTAAAAATAAAATTGCGATGGAAAAGATCCAGGTGACTTCTTTGAGGGAGAAGCCCATGGAATTCATGATCGGACGAGTTAATACGCTCCAGGCGTAAACGCTGCCGATACAGATATGAATGCCGACTGCTGACAATGCGATAAGCCACTTGTTTTTCATAATGCACGCTCCTTTTGCATCCGGGAAATAAAAAACGCCCGGGCGCTTAATTTGCCCAGACGGTCGGCTTTTTCACAGCATTGCGGTTCATGTGGTTATTTCCACTAATCCGTCAGTTCCGCAAGCTTTTTATTTTGTGACTTCAGTATAACAAATAATGAACAATATCGATAGAACCAGAATCATAAATTAAGATGGTGCCAGACAGACTCAATCTTAAAAAAATGGAAAAAATATTTTATCCCTTTACAAATTTAGCAAGATAAAGTATAATAAACTCGATGAAAAAATTGGAAGGGGTATTATGCTATGAAAAAACTTTGTCTCATGATCTTGTCGGTATTATTGCTTCTTGCTGTGGCAGGCTGCGGCGACAACGGTCCGAAAAAGATGGTTATCGGTTTGGATGATAACTTTGCGCCGATGGGTTTTCGCAATGAAAAAAATGAAATTGTCGGCTTTGATATTGACCTGGCAAGAGAAGCCTGTAAACGCGCTGGAATGGAAGTTTCTTTCAAGCCTATCGATTGGAGCGCCAAGGAAGCAGAATTGAACGGTAAACGGATCGATGCGATCTGGAACTGCTTCACAATCAATGAGGAACGGCAAAAAGTAATCCAGTTCTCCAAGCCTTACATCAATAATAGCCAGATCGTGGTGGTTCCGGCAAATTCAGCGATTCAGACGCTGGCCGATCTGAAAGGCAAAGTGGTAGGCGTACAGGATGACTCTACCGGAAGTTATTTATTAGACGGCAAGTTCTCCGACTTACGCAAAGGGCTGAAAGATTATAAAAAGTACCCTGACTTTGCGGCGGCTTTCCTGGATATCGATTCAGGCCGTTTGGACGGTTTGGTTGTAGACGAGATCTTAGCGCGTTATTATATGAAAAAGGCAACCGGCAAATACAGAGCCTTAAAAGAAGATTTAGGTAAAGAAGTGGTCGGTGTCGGCTTCCGCAAAGACGACAAAGAGTTTACCGCCCGGATCGACAAAGCATTAGATGAGATGAAAAAAGACGGCACCTGTAAAAAGTTTTCCGAAAAATGGTTCGACGCGGATATCACCCGCTACGAGGGCAAATAAATTCAAGGCATAAAAGGCTGTCTATTATTTGCCTTGTGCCGGCATAACAAAAATATAAATGCGGGGCCGATGGTTTTGACCACCGGCCTTTCCGCATTATTGAACGGAGTATTTTATGGATTACATTATTTCAATAATTCCTCAAATGTTAATAGGTACAATGGATACTCTTCGATTATTTTTTATTACCATTGTACTTTCTATCCCTTTGGGAATCTTGTTGGCTTTCGGTCGGGTATCTTCTTTCCGCGGCCTGCGTAAAGCCATAGCAGCTTATGTGTATGTGTTGCGCGGGACTCCGCTGATGCTGCAGCTTTTGTTTGTCTATTTCGGGCTGCCTTTTCTGCCGGTGATTGGGGTGCGGTTAGATGATTTTCCTGCCGCTATCCTGGCTTTTGTTTTGAATTATGGGGCTTATTTTTGCGAAATCTTCCGGGCCGGAATCCAGGCAATCCCCAGAGGGCAATATGAAGCGGCTAAAACATTGGGTATGAATTATGTACAGACCATGCGGCGCATTATCTTGCCCCAGGTATTTAAAATTATCCTGCCCCCCATCAGCAACGAAACGATTACCTTAGTGAAAGATACTTCTTTGATTTATGTGTTGGCTATGAATGATCTGCTGCGGACTACGCGCAATCTGGTACAGCGGGATTTTAACATCATGCCTTTCGTGGTCGCTGCGGTATTTTATCTGATTATGACGTTAGTGCTGACCTATGGGTTCAATAAAATGGAAAAACATTTTGCAAAATGGGAATGACGCTTTGCTGAAGCTGTGGGATAAAAAGTCTGGCGGCGCAGACAGTAAGGGTAACGGAGAAGATTATGCGAAAAATAGAAATAAAAAATATTTGTAAAAGTTTTGATGAATTGGACGTGCTGCAGGGGATCGATATGACGGTGGACGAAGGGGAAGTAGTCACTATCATCGGACCTTCGGGCGGAGGGAAAAGTACCTTGCTGCGCTGTCTTAATAAGCTGGAAACGATTAATAAAGGTACAATCCTGATTGACGGGGAAACCCTTGCGGATACGGATGAAACCGGCAATGTTACCTATGCGGACGATGCGTCACGCATTACCTGTAAAATGGGTATGGTGTTTCAACAGTTTAATCTGTTTCCGCATATGACGGTGCTGGAGAATCTGATGGAAGCACCGGTCCAGGTACAGAAAAGAGATCCTGCGACAGTCAGAAAAGAAGCAGAATCTTTATTGGAAAAGGTTGGCTTGCTGGATAAAAAAGATCAATATCCCCGCCGTCTGTCCGGCGGACAGCAGCAACGGGTGGCGATTGCCCGCGCTTTGTGTATGAAGCCGGATATTATGCTTTTTGACGAGCCCACATCTTCTCTGGATCCGGAATTGACGGGAGAGGTGTTAAAGGCCATGCAGCGGTTGGCTGAAGAACATATGACTATGGTGGTGGTCACTCACGAAATGGGGTTTGCCCGTGAAGTGTCGACGAAGGTGCTGTTTATGGCTGACGGACGTATCCAGGAACAGGGGACGCCTTCTGAGATATTCGAACAGCCGAAAAATGAACGCCTGCAAAGTTTTCTGAAAAGCATCCTGAAATAAGGTTTGAAACGTGAGTTTTATAACAAATGAGTTTTATAAAAGGGAAGTCGGTTTGTGGCGGGGCGAAACAGGTTATGGGACTGTCAGAAAAAAGAGCGCTGCTAACACAGAGCCTCAGGGAGATGGGCAAGGTCACCGTGGCCTTTAGCGGCGGCGTGGATTCCGCATTGTTGCTTTTTTGGGCGGCGCGCACGCTGCCCGGAAACGTGTTGGCGGTTACGGCCACGTCTCTCAGTTATGCAGCCCATGAAAAAACAGATGCGGAAAAACTGATTGCTCAACTGAAAATCCCTTGCCATTATATTCAGGTGGATCAGATGGCGATCCCGGAATTTGTGGAAAATGGACCGGAACGCTGCTATTATTGTAAAAAAACTATTTTTTCAGAGATCCGGGACATTGCAAACCGGACGGGATATCCACAGGTAGTCGACGGGAGTAATCTGGATGATGCCGCGGATTATCGGCCCGGGCGGAGGGCTTTGTCCGAGCTTGGCGTCAGAAGCCCCCTGGCAGAAGCCGGTCTTACCAAAGAGGAGATACGGGCGCTAAGCCGGGAAGCCGGCCTTTTTACTGCCGCTAAACCTTCGTATGCCTGTCTGGCCTCCCGTGTTCCTTACGGGGAGGAAATCACTCCGGAAAAATTGTTCCGGATTGAGCAAAGTGAAGCATTTCTACTGGCAGAGGGGTTTAAACAGGTTCGTGTGCGCTGCCACGGAACGCTGGCCCGCATTGAAGTAGCACCGGAAGAAATAGAGCGGCTGACCGGACCGGCATTGCGGCAATCGTTGACTGCACGGTTTAAGGAGCTTGGCTTTCATTATGTAACGGTGGATTTGGAAGGGTTTCGCAGCGGCAGCCTGAATCTTGACCTGAAATAAAAAATACACCCTTATCAGCTTCTGCAGTTGATAAGGGTGTTAATTCGCTGGCAGCGCCAAGGGGAATTGAACCCCTGATTTCGCCTTGAGAGGGCGACGTCTTAACCGCTTGACCATGGCGCCGTTATGAATCTATTATAGCGCAAAGTCGGTGAAAAAGGAATCACCAGATCGTAAATGCGCTTTCGTAGTTTCCGCTGTTTTTAATTGCCTGTCATAGCTAAAGAATCACAGCATAAAATAAAAATGGCTCCGGGACTAGGGCTCGAACCCAGACAAGAAGATCCAGAATCTCCTGTGCTACCATTACACCATCCCGGAGTGACTACTCGTATATAATACAGCGAACAGGGCTGATTGTCAACACTTTTTTGCAGAGTTTATTCCCGGTCGGGGCAAATTGCTGTGACGATTTCCATAAATACGTAAATAAAGCCGGGCATTACGCTGCGGATTATGTTAAAATAAAAAAAATAGCAGGTAATGAGGAGACATTATGCATCAATACTTATTTTTTATCGGCGATTTTCCCGTCCGCATGTATGGGATAATGCTGTGCTGCGCGATATTTTTAGCTACCGGCACGGCGTATTTTTTAGCACGTCAGGATGGACGCTGGCATGAGCATATCCTGGATATCGGTATTTATGGCGGTTTTGCCGGTTTGATCGGGGCCCGCCTCTGGGATGTTTTTTTCTTTGACTGGAGTTATTATCAGGATCATTTGCTGGAGATCCCTTTTGTCTGGCAGGGGGGGATGGCTATTCAGGGCGGTATTTTAGGCGGTCTTCTTGCGGGAATTATTTATTGTAAGATAAACCGGATCGATTGGCTGGCTTTGGCAGATATTATTTGTCCGGCCATGATTTTGGGGCAATCCATCGGCCGAATGGCAAATCTCCTTAATGGCGATGCGTTCGGCGCTCCTACCGGCGGAGATTTTGGCATCGTTTATCCGGAAGGCACGTTGGCCCGCGCCACCTATGGCATGCAGCCCTTATGGCCGGCAGAGGTCTGGGAAGGCCAGTTGGACGTTGTGATTTTTGCCTTGCTCCTGTTGTTCCGGGCGTTTCCTCATGCTAAAGGACAGGCGCTTTATTTGTATGGATTCTTATATTCCCTGGCGCGATTTTGCCTGGAATTTTTACGGGGCGATTATACCACCCCTGGTTTTTGGGGCCTATCCAGCGCGCAGGGGCCCAGCGTGGTGATCATGTTTCTTTGCGCGGTCCTGTTTATTTACAGCGGCTGGAAGGCAAGACATAAAATCCGCTAAAGCAGTCGAGTGCCAGGGGAACGTGAACGCACCCTGTGGTACGCTTTTTCAAAAAACGTACGGGACCTATGAAACTGCTTGCGGTGTCAATTGGATTGGTTACAGTAAATGTACGAATTCTATACTAATGTATACAATGTACTTTAACATAAAAGATTAACAACCTATCTGAATTGGGATATAATGTAAAAAAAAGTTCAGGTTTGGTTGAATGTGTATGAGCGTAAGTAAAATTTTATTTTTCAGGCTCATACGTTTACGCACATCAATGAATGATGAGGAGGATGCGTCGATGAAAGAATTGTTTGAGAGCATTAACAGTATTTTGGCCTTTGTTGGCCCGCTGTCAGACTTTTTTTGGGATTTCCCGACTAACTTTGCCTGGTATAAGGCAATCCCTGTTTTAGGCAATTTTTCTTTGGCTGTGATCGTTTTGTTTGGTTCCGGTATTTATTTCAGTTATCGTCTTGGCTTTATCCAAATAAGCCACTTTTGGAGCGGTATTCGTCTAATGATAAAACACCGTTCTGCGGAAACAGGTATTTCTCCTCTGGCGGCCTTTTTTCTTTCATCTGCTATGCGGGTCGGTCCCGGGAATATTTTAGGTGTCACCGGCGCTATTTCCGTAGGTGGTCCGGGGGCTTTATTCTGGATGTGGGTATCGGCATTTTTCGGCATGGGCATAGCCTATACGGAAGCTACGCTGGCGCAGATCTTTAAAGAAAAGAAAAACGATGAGTTTGTCGGCGGACTGCCTTTTTATGGCCGGCGTCTTTTAGGGGATAAGGCCTGGATCGGCGTCGCTTTATCCTTGGTGTATATCTTTTATGCCTTGATGTGCTTGCCGGCGCAAGGATTTAATGTGGTGTCTTCGATCGGCGCTATGGCAGAGATCGCCACCGGCAGTAAAATTGTTACCACATCGATGCTTTATTGGGTGGTGATGGTTCTCACTATCGGCATTACAGCAGCAATTACTTTTGGCGGCATTAAGGAAGTCACTAAAGTGACCGATAAAATGGTACCGGTCATGGCTGTGGTTTATGTGGTCACGGTCCTCGTTCTGATCATTGCCAATGCAGGCAGTATTCCTTACTTTTTTGGCGCTGTGTTTGGGGGGGCCTTTACGCCGGAGGCCGTTTTCGGGGGCTTGTTTGGTACCGCGCTGGTACAGGGGGTCAAACGTGGTTTGATGAGCAATGAAGCCGGTCAGGGTACGATTACGATGGCGGCGGCAGCGGCAGACGCCAAGCATCCCTGTGAACAGGGAATCGTGGCGGCGCTGGGCGTCTTTTTAGATACGCATATCATTTGTACAATGACAGGGTTCGTCGTGGTTATGGCTCATGCCTGGACGACCAACTTTGCCGTTTGGGATAAAGCCGGGAAATTGCCGAAATTCTTACTGAGTGTGCAGGAGCTGACCCCGGGTACCGGTATGAACGCCGTTGTCACCTTCTTGCTTACCCTGTGTTTTTGCCTTTTTGCTTATACCTGTCTTTTGGGTATGATCGCATATCCGGAAATCGCCGGCAACCGGATCAGTAAAAATGCGGGATTTATTAATGGGATCCGTATTCTGTGCCTTATAGTTGCTGCTTTTGGCATTCTGGTCAACATTGCAGGCTATGATTTAGGAAACTTATGGGCGTTTTCTGATCTGGCGAATATCATTATCGTATATGTCAACGTACCGTTGCTGTATCTTGGAGCCCGTTATGTATTTAAGGCTACCGAACAATATAAGATAGATGAAGAAGCTATATTTAATTCTGACGTGATTGGTATTTCCTGCGAATACTGGGATGAAAAAAATCATTAATTCGTTGTATCTGTTGTATATAAAAAGGTCATACAGAGGTGGGGAAATCTCGCTCTGTATGACCTTTTCTAATTTTAAGATATTGTTTTCCCCGGCTTTATATGGGGGAATCTAAGAAACTTGTACCGAAAGTTGACCGGTCTTATTTCTTTTTCTGCTCTACGCCCCAGGCCTGCACCCCGTCCAGAGAAGGAAGGATGGACGGATTAAAGACAGGATCCGCACCGGCGTCTTTTTGGGCCTGATAATCATCCAACGCTATCTTGGAGAACTTGAAAAGTCGTGCGATGGCATACAAGTTGGTCGTTGCCAGGAAGGCCATGAACAAGTCTGCCAAATCCCATACCAACGGTAAAGAGGCCACGCTGCCAAACAGAATCATGGCGATGACGAGAATCCGGAAAACATATAGCGCTGTTTTGGAACCGCTCAAAAAAGCCAGGTTGATTTCACCGTAATAGTAATTGCCGACCAATGAACTGAACGCAAACATTAAAATCATGAAAGCGATAAAAGATATTGCCCAGCCGCCGACTTCCGCAGATAAAGCTTTTTGTACCAAAGCGATACCGGTCACTTTTCCTCCGATTTCATATACACCGGAGAGAAGCACTAAAAAGGCGGATGCGGAGCAGATGAGAAGCGTGTCAACGTATACGCCGAAGGCCTGGGTCAGTCCCTGTTTTACAGGGTGGCTTACGGCTGCAGTAGCTGCCGCGTTAGGTACGGAACCTTCACCGGCTTCGTTGGAGAATAAACCGCGTTTGATACCATTCATAATGCTTGCCCCGACACCACCGGCTACAGCAGCCTGGGGCACGAACGCGTTGCTGATAATCAAGCCTATAACAGAAGGGAGTTTTTCAATATTCATGACCATGACTACCACCGTGATGACCAGGTAGATACCCGCCATGATGGGAACCATTTTTTCCGCTACTTTGGCCACTGTCTGAGCACCGCCGCAGATTACTAATCCGGCTAAGATGGCAATGACAACGCCAACGACGGCACGATCCCAACCGAAAGCGCTTTCCAGCGAAAGGGTGATCGTATTGGCCTGCAAAGAGTTATAAACAAGCGCAAAAGTAGTTAATAATAGCAAAGAAAAAAGTTTGGCCAAATTCGGCATATGCAGTGCATTTTGGATGTAGTAGGCCGGACCGCCGTGGAAAGCGCCACCTTCTTTAGGTATTTTATAGATCTGTGCCAGCGTGCTTTCAACAAAACCGGTGGCAGCGCCGACAATGGCGACGATCCACATCCAAAAAACAGCCCCCGGACCGCCCAGAACGATGGCAATCGCTACGCCGGCAATATTGCCGACACCTACGCGGCTGGCGGTACTGACACAAAACGCCTGAAACGAAGAAATTTCTTTGTCTTTTGGTTTACTGCCTGCGCCTTCGGTCAGAACGCGAAACATTTCACCTGCATAACGAATTTGAATAAAGCCGGTACGAAACGTAAAATAAAGGCCAAGGCCAATCAGTAAAACGATTAAAACATAGGACCAAAGGACAGAGTTGATTTGATTAATTACGGCACCAAAAGCATCCATGGGCAACACTTCCTTTTTCTAAAATTAAAATATGCTGAAAAAATTATATCATGAATTCGGGGTTAATCAAAGGTAATATGTAAGAAAACACTAAAAATGAAACAAAAAACCGTTGCCCGAAGGACAACGGTTTAAAGATGTAAGGAAATTTTAAGCGTCAGCTGTAAAGAACAATATGGAGTTTAATAATATGTAAGGTATTTTTCAATTAGTCGCAACTAGTCGCAACAGTAAATTAGCCGCGATAGTAATAGAAGAAGGTCATGCCTACATTTACCAGCATAGCGCCGCACATGGGGATAAAGGTCCGTTTCACTAAATCAAAAGGCGATACGTTGCCCATGCCGGAAGCCACTACGATAACTGCCGTGATGGGCGAGCAGGTACGGGCGATGGAGGCGGCAAAGTGCATCGGTAATAAGAAAAGGACCGGTGCGATCCCACTGGCCTGCGCAACGGCAGGAGTCAGAGCCGCGAACGCAAAGAAAGGCGCATTACCTGAACCCATCACAACGGAGGATATGGCGATGATGGATACCATGACCACCATCATCAACATGGGCGAGAAGCCGGCGTTTTGACTGTTTTTGATTAACGTGTCAATGACGCCCATGCTCATCAGACCCTGGGCAAAGACTTGACCTGCGACGATCAGCGTGACTACGTTGGCCATTTGCATACCCATACCGTCGAAGAAAGCCTGTACGCCGGCGCATACCTCTTTTAAGTTGCGGGTCCGGATAAACTCAGCAATCATGCCGATAGCCAGACCGATCATCATGGCATTGATGATGTTTACTTTAACGGAAGTGATCCATAAGGGGCTGAAAGACAGGATGAGCGCTAACGGTACGATCGGCAAAAGCGCATAAACAGCCGGCGCCTTGTCTGCCGGATCATCCGACGGTACATTGTCCGACACATCCATGGGCGTTACGATATGCCCGTCTCTCTTATCCATGTATTTTTGCGAAAAGTAGAACAAAACACCTACCACAAAGAAAGCGATAATGACGATGGGAACCTGGTAATCCGTCCAGTAAATAACCGGATTCAAACCGGCGGTTTCGGCTGAAAGGATGGTGCCGGTATCACTGGGACTCCAGTCAAAGCAAAGAGTAGACGCCACAGCAGCGGTAGCGGCTATACGGCTCACGCCCAAACCGACCAGGATGGGGAATACGGTTACCATCAGCAGCATGGCCAGGCCGGACGCGGAGTTAATGCACAGACCGATACACAGGCCTAAAATCCAGGAAAACGCTAATACCAGATAAGGCGATTTTAGTTTTAACAAAGGTTTGATCGTCATGCGGACCAAAGCCCGGGAAGCGCCTATTTTATCCATATATCTGGCAAAGGCGCCCACACACATAATATTCAAACCCAATTTTGCTGCGCGGGAAGAAAGGGTTTGGCTCATAAACTGAAAGGTGTCAAATAAGATGGCGCCGGTACTGGCCTTGGGCGCTAAAATTTTGCCATAACCCAGCACTACGGCTACATACATCAGAATGAAGCCGCCAATTACGAGAACCGGCTGCGGTTTATATTTTTTGTAAATCAGATACGCGACCCACACGGTCACAAGGAAAGAGATCGTTAAAGCCATAAGGTGGTTTCTCCTTTAGTTTAAATTTTCAATGCTTACAGGTAGGGAAAAGCAATTTTTGTCAGATTATCTTTTCGCCGCTTCACAGACGATAGCCAATGTCCATTCGCAGGTCATGTATAAATCTTCTTCTAATAAGATTTCGTCTACGGTGTGTACGTTCGTCATACCTGTTCCCAAAACAGTACAGGGAACGCCATAGCCGTTAAAATGGCTGCTGTCGCTGCCGCCGCCGGTAGCGGTGATATCAACCGGCAATTGTAACGCTTTTGCGGTTTTAGCGGCAAGCTCGATGACGGCGCTGTCTTTTGCCAGGCAATAGGGCTTGTAGGAAGATCTTACTTCTACATCTACCGGCACTTCGGCCTTTTCGCCGCCCTGTTTAAAGATGGTGACAATTTTGTCTGTTAAATTCTCTAATTTTTCCGGATTGCGGCTGCGGCAGTCCATCGCTACTTCTACCAGATCCGGGACGATATTGGTTGCGCTGCCGCCATGGATGATGCCGATATTACAGGTAGTTTCTTCGTCAACACGACCGGTTGGTATGTCGATCAGTATTTCTGCCGCTTTTTTTATCGCATTGATGCCTTTTTCCGGAGCAATTCCGCCGTGAGCTGTTTTACCGTGGATCTTTGCAAAAATCTTATTCTGACCGGGGGCGGCATAAATAATTTTTCCGGGACGGCCGCTGGAATCCAGGGCAAAGCCCATATCCGCATGGAGTAATGCGGTATCTAAATTTTTAATACCGGCGCAGCCTTGTTCTTCGCTTACGGAAAAAATAACCTGGATATCCCCATGGGGCAGATTTTGTTCTTTTAAGCACCGCAGGGTTTCTAAAATCGCTACGATGCCGCCTTTATCATCACCGCCTAAAATAGTAGTTCCGTCAGACCGGATTACCCCGTTTTCAAGACACGGTTTTATGCCAGCGCAGGGATTTACACAATCCATGTGAGCGGACAGCAAAATTGCGGGGGCCCCGGCTACGGTGCCTTTTAAATCGGCGACCAGGTTTCCGGCGCTGCCGCCCAACAGTTTTGCAGATTCCACGTCTTCCGTTACTGTGCAGCCTAATTCTTCCAACCGCTTTTTCAGTATGTCGGCGACGACCCTTTCCTGCAATGAAGGACAGGGAATTTGAATTAATTCATAAAATTCATTCAGTACTCTTTGTTTGTTGATTTTCAATGACTGATTCCTCCTCCGGTTAAATAAATTCGCTCCTTAAGCCAGACAGCTTTGTCAATAACGTTTTTATTGTAGCATGCAACGTGAGGTCAGGACAAATAAAATTATTTGTGTATGACAAAAATATAGTTTGCTTAAAATGGTAAGCAAAAAAATGTAAGAAAAAAAGTAAGTATAAAACAAAAAATAAACAAGATGTGTATGTCTAACGCACATCTTGTTCGAATGTTCCGGATACACGGATTAAAAACCGGTATTTCGTTTAAAAGCTGTGCCCCAAACAGCATTTTTCAGGGCAGCTCCCTTAAAATCAGCATTTTCTAACATCGCACCATCAAAATTTGCTTCCGTAAAATCACCGTTGATAAGCCGTGCGCTGCCTAAACGAGCGCCGTAAAAATCAGTTTTCAGGGCCTTGAGTCCTTCCCCTTTTATTTCATAAAGGTTGGCCCGGGAAAAAAGGCTGTCGGAAACGTCCGCTTCAAACAACCAGCTGTAAGAAAAATTGGCAAAAGAAAAGTCAGAGTCCTGTAAGCTGGCTTTATCGAATGTTGTTTCCTGAAAATTACATCCGTAAGCAGAAAGACGATCCAGCTTTGCACCGCGGAAATCCCCGCGAAAAAAATTTCCCCCGGTCAGGTCTGCGCCGGTCAGATCGGAACCGCCGAAAAATGTATAGGGAGCAGTCACATTTTGCAGGTTTGCCCCCGCCATTTTGGCTTCGGTAAAGACCGCACGCTTTAAGTTGGCATTTTGCAGGTTTGCACCTGTCAAGTTTGTTTTTTCCAATCGCGCGCCCAGTAAATTAGCATTTTTTAAGTCCGCGCCGGACAGGTCGAGTTCTGTCATATCAAAACCGCTTAAATCCGCGTGGCTCAGATCCGCTGCAGGGCAGCCGCGCCCGTTGCGCACTGCGGCCAGATCATTCTCGTTGTAGGCTTGCGTCGAAGTCGGCGTGAGCCAAAGCAGCGAACAGACCAGCAATAATAGACTAAGTTTCTTCATAGCTTCCTCGTTTCGTATTCTTGTTGTTGTCGTTCTTCTTACTTATCCTTGTTCTTATGTCTGAATGCATTTCAGAAAGTCTGCCGGGTCATCCGGCAATTGCGGTAAAATTTTCCAGGGTCTGACGGCGGCAAAATCCTCTTCTTTAAACTCACTGCCCGCTAAGACGACAATGCAGCGTGCGCCTATCGCAGAAGCACATTTTACGTCGTTTGGCGTATCGCCGATAAAAATAAGCTGATCGGAAGATTGCACTAAACCGTCTACCTGCAGGCGATAATACAAAATCCGGGCCACTTCGTCCCGTTCTTCCGCCAGGTCCCCGTAGGAGCTGTGCCGAAAATCAAAATGCGAAACAATACCATAATGGGTAACCTTATCCCGGGCGCCGCCGGTGGTATTTCCTGTCATCAGAAGATTAGTAATGTCAGGAACATTTTCTTTAATATATTCCAGCGTTTTCGCAACGTTCGGCATAAGATATCCCTTATGTGTCTTCAACGTCCGTTTCATTTTCATTTCGTAGGTCAGCATAAGGCCGGCCGCCCAACCGCTTGTACAACGTCCCTTAATTTCCGTTACAATTTCCTTTATGATGGCAGAATCGGTGCAGCCTGCCAGAGAATGTTTGAACTGGTAAGGCTCTTTCAGATGAAAATATTCCTGAGTAGCTTCCTGCAGCGCATCGTAACCCGCCCTGTTTGTTAAAAGCAGGGTACCGTCGATGTCCCAGGCTAAATATAACATGTCATCTTCCTCCCGGTTATTGATGATCGAATTTTAGTCTATTTTAACCTATTTTTACTATAATATGCAAATTATAGGGCAGGCTTATGAGAATAAAGCGGGGCAAAAAAATGATACGGTGAGTATCAGTTATGGTAATCATCGATATAAGATGGTTATTGATTATGTTAATCCTCAATTATCTTAATCATCAATATAAGGGATTATCGATTAAGCAGGGCGAATTCATTATTTCAGGGGCAGGTTATTTAAGAAATTCGCTATTTGGGTGATTTAGCTATTTTTAAATTAGCCTTACGGCAAAAAATAAGACGTGCTATAATAATTATGAAAGAAATGAAAAAACTACACTCGGCAGCGCATTCCTGTTTTGTAGAAATGGGGGAATCTATATGGAATTTATTAAATTGCATGCCTTAAAAATTTATACAGCGGAAGACGTGATGTGTGGGGATGAACCGTTTTATAAAGCGGTTATGCACGAAGCCCGCCGGCTTCAATTAGGAGGCGGAACTTTATTTCGGGCTGACGAGGGGTATGGAACCGAGATCCGGGGGGCGGAAGGAAGAGCAGTGCCGGTGTTTTTCAGTGGCTCCTATAATTTGCCGGTCTTGATCGAAATCGTGGACTCCAAGGAAAAACTGGCGGAATTATTTCCCTTTTTGGAGAAACACGGAAATTGCCATTTCCTGGCAGTAATTTCGCCTTTGATGGCACTTTATACACAATATGTGTCTGAGCATGCTGCACGCATGAAGCGCAGCAAACTGCCCCGCATTCAGGAAGATGAACTATAGGAAAAATAATTTCTTGCGGGTTGGTAGAAAGGCGTTGTATAATATAGATGTAAAGAACAGGTCTTACAATAAAAACAAGTCGCAAAGAAGGATTAACCGAGGATAGTTATATTTAAGAGTCAAGAGCGCGTTTCGCAAAGGAGGCACAATTATGGCTGATGAAAAAATTACCGTGATCGACGATAAAGACCGGGAAGAAGAGGCTCTTTCCTTATGCAAATGGGCGGCGGCCCGTGCCGGAGCTATTGTTGTAATTCCCGGCCTGGGCACGCTTTCTACGGTGGCCAATGATATTTATATGATCATGAAGATCGGTGATGTGTACGAAGAAAAGATCACAGAAAAAGCTGCGGTAAGTCTTTTAGGTTCTATGGGAGCCGTTTTTGCCGGGGGCAAACTGGCAACCCTGATTCCCTTTGCCCCGTTGCAGATCCCTCTGGCAGTGGGGATGACCTATGGCCTGGGCCGCGTGGTGATGGAATGGCTTAAAGCGGGCAAGCCGAGTGATATGAGCGCTTTTAAGAAGGTGTACGATGATGCGGTAAAGTACGCTAAAGATAATATTGATATTTTTGAAAATGACCCGGACAAGGAAAAACCGCTGGGCGATGAAAAGAAAAAGTTTGACGTTTGAAACTGTCTTGCCGGCTGGCATAGAAACTTTATTATTGCGGCAGGGGAACACCATCTGAGAACGGAAAAGTGTACTAAAACAAGTTGGGGGATTTCACATTGAATTTCGAAGTGTTTTTGTTTTTATTGTTTATGTCCTTTGTTTCATTTGCCGTAGGCCTCATCGTATGGGTTGCGATTGCCCGCATTTTTGGCCGGGGCACGCCGACGGCCAAGCTGTTGTCGTATGTTTTGATCCCGATCCTGGTTCTGGCGTATAACTTTTTGATCATTGTTTCGGGTCCTTGGCGTTATGCAGTTGGTTCCCTTCCTTTGGTTGTGATCGTCGGCTATCTTCTTTATTATCGTTTCGGCAACCACGGGAGCTATATTGAGCCGCAGGCGCCGCCCCCCTCCGATTTTAAACGACGGGAAAGCGCCAAGTCCAGAAAAATTCATGCGGCGCGGGAAAAACGGGAAGCGCTTCGAAAAAAAATAAAGTAAAGCGGCAGGAGTTTTTCCACAAAGAAAGAAATAATAACATTAGGCATTAGGAAGTATTATCAATAAATATAAAGCTTAAAAAGATGTACGTATTCAGGTAAAGTGGATGGATTTATTGATAGTAGTGCCTGGCAAAGAGACAAGTCGATTATTGTGGATTGAGTGTTCTTGTGGGAGGTGTGTCATATGTTTAAGAAAATTGTAGTTCCCGTTGATGGTTCGGAAAGCGCATGGAGAGCTTTGGAACAGGCTGTTGCTCTGGGCAAGGCTTTTGCCGGCGAACTGGTCGTGGTTACAGTGATCCAGCCTTATAATAATGCGGCCCTGTTAGCGGTACCTCTGGATCACAATATTATCAGCCAGAGCAATGCGGATTTGGAGCAGGTCGGCAACGAAGTATTGCACCGGGCCGAAGAAAAGATAACTGAGATCGGATTTGACGGCAAGGTTTCCTATCATATGGAAGTGGGTCATCCGTCCGAACGCATTCTGGCCGTAAGCAAGTCTAAAGATGCCGATGCGATTGTTTTGGGCAGCCGGGGACTTTCCGGTATTGCCGAATTCTTCCTGGGCAGCGTCAGCTCGAAAATTTCTCAGTATGCTGATGTGCCGGTATTGATTGTAAAATAAACGGGTAAAACCTATGCTGAAACATATTCTGGTCCCTGTCGACGGCACAGACTATTCCTGGCGGGCTTTGGACTATGCGGCTGATTTGGCGGCTCTTTCCGGGGGTGAATTGTTTATCGTCACGATCGTTCGGGAAGGCGGCAACCCAATCGGTAGCGCACCTCTTCGCAGTGAGGAAGAGGTGGAGGAGGACAGTAGCGAGGAAACGGCTGTAATGCAAATCGGCAATGAGGTGCTGGATGTGGCCGGCACTATTATGATGGCTCATCCAAACATACGCTGTCGTTATCTGATGATTAACGGCGATCACATTTCCTCCCTGGTTTTAGAAGCACAGTTTGACTGGGAATGTGATACGATCGTGATTGGCAGCCGGGGACTGAGCCGTTTTAAAAGCTTTTGGCAAGACAGTGTGAGCAGTAATGTGGTAAGATTGGCACAGGTACCGGTTATCGTTGTAAAATAAGTAAAAAATAAAGACCAGGAACTTTTTTGCAGTTGTTTCTGCAACAATTGTTCTCTGGTCTTTTTATCTTGGGCTGATCCGTTATGTTCCGTGTACGAACCTGTTTAATCTTATTATTGTGGGTTGTTCTGTATTCGCGCCTCCGGCAGAAAAGGGCTAAAACATATGTTTCTTCCAAAGCCAGAAACCGGCCAGAAGACTGACGGTCATTGCCATAAATAAAACAATAAAGAACCCGGAAGAAATTTCCGCGAAAGGCACCGGCACATTCATCCCCCAAAGGCCGGAAATCAGTGTAGGGATTGCCAGCACAATAGTAATGGAGGCCAGAAAACGCATGACCAGGTTCAGATTATTGCTGATAATAGTGGCAAATACCTCCATCATACTGTTTAAAATGTGGCCGTACATTTCCACCATTTCAATAGCCTGTTTATATTCAACAATAACATCTTCCAGTAAATCCTCGTCTTCTTCGTATAACCGGACCAGTTTTTGGCTTTGCGCTGTCGTCCGCAGCCGCAGCAATTTTTCTGTTACCATATAATTGCTGCGCAAGGAGGTGGTAAAATAAGTCAGGGATTTCTGGAGATCCAACATGCTGAATAGCTTGGAGTTTTCCATGGCCTGACGGAGATGTTGTTCCAAATCATCGGTCCGCCGGATGATATTGCGAATATATTTCAAATATAATGTGGCGGATTTATATAAGATCTGGAACAGGAAACGCGTTTTTTTGTAGGTACAAAAATTGCGGAAAGTATGGGCGTTGAAATCTGCGGTAACGGCGTTGCTTTCCAGACAGACCGTTACGATTACTTCGGGCGTAATGATAATGCCCAGAGGCATCGTATCATAATCCTTATTGCTGCGCAGAAAAGGAATGTCGATGACGACCAGGAGTTGATCCTCATCTAATTCAGTACGGGATTTTTCTTCTTTATCCAAAGGCGCGGTCAGATATTCTTTATAAATATGTGTCGCTTGGGCAATTTCGTCCAGTTCTTCTTCAGTTGGCGCAATTACGTCGATCCAACATCCTTTTTCTAACTGCCCGATATCGTACTCATCAAGCCCGGTACCGGTACTCATCATGACTTTGTACATGGGGATCGCCTCCTTTCCTTTTTGTAGTAATGCTGCAACAGGGATTTTATAAAATAGCTATTTAATGTAAGAGGCGTTGCCGCAGACACCGCAAAACACGGTAAACAGGAGCAACACACCCCCTTATAACGAATTTATTATATACGATAAAAGAAAAAATTACCACCCCTGACAAAGTCCATGTTATAATTATTTTGTTTTGATAAACAGGGAGGCAATATGAATATTTTAGATATTATCGGACCCGTAATGATCGGGCCCAGCAGTTCCCATACAGCGGGAGCCTGCCGTCTTGCTTTGCTGGCGGCGGGGATTTTGGGCTCTTTGCCGCAGCAGGCGGAAATCGTGCTTCATGGCTCTTTTGCCCGCACGTACAAGGGACACGGCACGGACCGGGCTTTAGCGGCAGGACTGATGGGCTGGGGAACGGATGACCCCCGTATTCCGAACGCGCTGGAAACCATGCACGAGCAAGGCCTGCAGTTTCACTTCCGCGCCGGAGATCTGGGCAGTTCGGTACATCCGAATACGGTAGCTTTTCGTATGCAGGACGCACAAGAGCATGTTTGCGAAGTCGTTGGTTCCTCTATTGGCGGCGGGCAGGTCAGGATCACATCGGTAGATGGTTTTCCGGTGGAATTGACCGGCGTACTGCCCGCGTTGTTGATACCCCATCGGGATGAACCGGGAGTCATCGCCATGGTCAGTTCCATTTTGGCTGTGAAAGGGATTAACATTGCGTCCATGCGGGTTTTTCGGGAAGGCAAAGGGGGAATCGCCTCCATGGTGATTGAGTGCGATCAGCCGGTGGCGGAAAACGTGCTGCGCCAGTTAGAAAAATTGGATCCGGTACAAGCGGTTCGCTTTGTAGACCGTGTGGCTTGAAAAGAGGTAGCTTATGAAATTAGATAAACTTTCCTGGTCTGATTTAGTCCGGGAAGCGCAGGAAAAACAGTTGCCTCTGGCAGAATTTTTGCTGGAACGCAGTGCGGCGCAGGCAGAATTGGAGCCTGCGCAACTGCTGGAAGAAATGGCTGCTCGCTTGAAGGTGATGGAGGACGCCGTTGCTTTTGGTTTAACGGGGGTTCGTTCGAACAGCGGCCTGACCGGCGGTTCGGCGAAAAAAATGGCAGCGTATGAAAATGCGCAAAAGGAACAAAAGTCTCCCGGATTATTGGGGCCGGTAGCCGGTTCAGCGGTAATCTATGCCTTAGCTACGGCGGAAGCTAATGGGGCTATGGGTCGTATCGTAGCGGCGCCTACCGCCGGGGCCAGCGGCATATTACCCGGTATTCTCCTGGCTTTGCGGGAGCATTGTCAGGTGGAGGATGCTGTTTTGCTGGAAGGTTTGCTCGTTGCCGGTACGATCGGCGAAGTAATCGCGAATCGGGCCATGCTGTCCGGCGCAACGGGAGGCTGTCAGGCTGAATGCGGCAGCGGCGCTGCGATGGCAGCCGGTGCTGCCGTGCATATCCTGGGGGGCAGCGGCGCACAGATTGACACTGCGATTGCCATTGTCTTTAAAAACATGCTGGGTCTGGTTTGTGACCCGGTGGCCGGTTTGGTGGAAGTGCCCTGTATCAAACGTAATGCCGGCAGTGTCGTACAATGCCTGTTGGCGGCGGAGATGGCATTGGCCGGTATTGAAAGCTTTATTCCGGCTGATGAAGCAATCGATGCCATGGGACAGGTAGGGCGCTCTCTGCCCCATGGCTTAAGGGAGACCGCTGAAGGCGGTATGGCATTGACACCAACCGCTCTTGCCTGGGCGAAAACGTACTTTGAAGGTATGAAAAAGTGATTCATGGTTGACAGGCACTATTGCCTGTGTTATAATAACTTTCGTCATTAAGCAGCGCTTGATACGGTGGGTGTGGTGAAGCGGTTAACACGGCGGATTGTGGCTCCGTTATTCGCAGGTTCGATTCCTGTTACCCACCCCAAATTTTTATCGACAACTTGGGGTGTAGCCAAGTCGGTAAGGCACAGGACTTTGACTCCTGTATGCGTAGGTTCGAGCCCTGCCACCCCAGCCAATTTTATAGGGTCCATTAGCTCAGTAGGTAGAGCACCTGACTTTTAATCAGGGTGTCCCGCGTTCGAGTCGCGGATGGATCACCAGGACTTTAAACTTCCGTTATTTAACGGAAGTTTTTTTGTCTTCCTGACATTGACAGGGGGACGGTATTCTTTTACAATAATTATCAGTAACGAAGAAGCGGGTGTGGCGGAATTGGCAGACGCACCAGACTTAGGATCTGGCGGTTTATCCGTGCAGGTTCAAATCCTGTCACCCGCACCAGTCAATTTAGCCGGAACCGCAAGGGAACCGGTTTTTTTTGTAAATGTTGCCATAAAGGAAGGTGAAAATTTTGAAGGTCGGTGGAATACCTGTTGCCATAAAAGTGAATCCGTTACTTTCTTTGTTGGCCGCTCTTTTTATCAGCCTGGTTGCCGGTTGGTTATTATCTTTGGGAGAACCGGGGAAATTCCTTGCCGAAGAAGTGCTTTTTCCCCTCGGCCTGTTTTATTTAAAACTTCTGTTTCTGTTTTCCATTCCCCTGCTGAGCGGGGCCCTTATCTGCAGAGGGGAAGACCTCAGTAAAGAATGGAGATGTTGCAGGTTTTCCGGCCGATTGTATATGTTTTGGGGGGCGTCAGTGTTGGGAGCTGTTTTACTGGGGCTTTTAAGCGGGGGCTGTTTTTCGTTTGCAGAGCCGCTGTTTACGTTGAAGACGCAGTATTTGGCGGACTTTGTCCTGTTGCGTAAATTTTTACCTGCCATTGTCATTTTAAGTTTCTTATTTGGTGTGTCACCGGCCGGCATGAGGGAAGAAGAAAAAACATTCTCTCCGGTTACGGCATCTTTGTTTCAAGCTTTGGAACGGACCGGCAGATCGTTATTAAAATTGATGCCGGCGGGGGTAATTCTCCTCCTTGCGCCGTGGATTTCTTTTACAGGTTATGCCGTTATCGGGCTTGGTCTGAAATTGCTGCTGATACTGGTTACCGTCTGCGTGGTCTATAGTTTTCTGTTTTATGGCTATAGCCTGCGGCGTTGCGGTAAAAACTGCCCCGCCCATTTCTGGTCATTTTTTAAGTCGGTGGCCTTAGCAGGAATTGCGGGATTCAGCCTGGCAAACTGCACTAATTCCGCGATTTCTAATTTACAGAGACTGGGGATCGACATGGCGGGGAAGCGGGATTTATTCACAAGCGGAATGCATTGGGGCGCTGCCGGTACGGCATTGTATTGCGGCTTGACCGGGTTGGCCGTGCTGCAGTACAGTGGAGTAGGGCTGTCAGGGGAACGCATTGCCGCGGTATCCTTCTTCAGTGTACTGTTCTCTGTGGGGGCTGCCGATTTTACCGGCGGCGGGTTCTATCGGCTGCTGTTTTTAGTATTGCTTCTGGATGTGCCGCTTTCCGGTTTATTTCCTGTGTTGGCGGTGGAATGCTTTTTGGATGGGGTCCGCAGGGGTGTAAACGTGTTGGGCGCCGGAACCGGCATCTATCTGGCGGATAAGCTGCGTTGGGATAAGAAAAAATAATAAAAATAAAATCAGCATCTGATGAAAAGTCAGATGCTGAAACATTTTCGGGGTATGGGCGTGCTTTTCGTACGCGATAGGGGTATGCTGCTTGTTGTTCTTATTTATCCGAAACAGATTCTTTGACTAATTCCCTGCCCTTCAATTTGTAATAAAAATCTTTCCGGGAATCCCAGAAATGAACGTTTAAGGTTCCGCCTGCTGCTAATAGATCGGCCAAAGCATCGCTGTGGATCAAATTACAGTGAATGCACAGGTCGATGAGGCCATCTAAATTTGTTACGGCGGCGTCCGTTGCGGAAGCGATTCGATCAAGATTGCTTTCTTCCCCGCTCCGGGCCGTATAGTCCAACAAGACGATTTGGCCGGCGGCGTATTTTTCTATATCCCGGAGCAGCCGCTCCAAAGCGCCGCTTTCCCGCTCGTAAAAGCGGGAGGTTTTTCGCAGCGCCAGTTTCAGGTCTTCGCCGGGGATCGATTCCAGCCGCAGCGATCGTCCGCCGGTAAGATTGGGAAAAATCAAAACTGTGGCCCTGTCATTTTTTGTGATTTGCGCTTCACTATGCAGCAGGTTGCCAATTTTGCGGGACAAAATTTCTAATACAGTATCCATAACAGCACCTTCTTAAAAAATGATTGTGCAATCCGGTGACAAGAGCACAGCGTGTGTCACTATTTTTCTCTACCATAGTATAAGTATAGCACAGGTTCTGCTTTTTATAGAGAGCAACATTGTCTTTTAGAGGGCAGTCTTGCTTTCAGATCCTTATTCTTTTACATTTTTATCCTGCTATGGTATCATAGTTTTGTTCTTATATCATTTTCACATAAGACCAGTTCTTGCGGATCGGTCATAAATTTCTTTCCAGGTAATTTCTATATAATTATAGAATATAGAGCCTGATTGGCACTATAATTTACCATACTGTAATTTAGAGGGAGCGGGAAGAGCGTATGCTTACTTATAATTTAAACGAACGGGGGAATACCCCTCTCTATGATTATTTATACCAGTGTATCCGTCAGGATATTATTGCCGGTAATTTGACCAGGGGGCAGAAATTACCCAGTAAGAGAGCGTTAGCCCATCATTTGAATGTGGGTTTGATCACCGTGGCCAACGCCTATGCACAGCTTACCACGGAAGGGTATGTGAAAGCGGTTGAGAAAAAAGGTTATTTTGTGGAAGACGTTTCCCATTATGTGCAGCGGAAACCGGACATTTTTAAAAAGAGCGGGGCGGCGGCTGTAAGCACAGAAACCGTGGGTGAACTGATGCAGACGGGATCGGCCTGTCAGGTACGGGATTTTCCGGAAAAAGAGTATTTTGCTGATTTTCGGGCTAATCGAATCAGCCTGAAAAATTTTCCCATGGCCACATGGACTCGTTTAGTCAGAGAGTCTTTAACGATGCAAAATGAAAGTCTGTTTAAAACGGTGCCTTTTAACGGCCTTTTAGAGTTGCGGTCGGCGATTGCGGAATATTTATATACCAATCGGGGGATGACCGTGTATCCGTCGCAGATTATAATAGGCGCAGGAACGGAATATTTGTATAGCCGTCTGTTGCAGTTATTTGGGCGGAGCAGTACCTTTGCCATGGAAGACCCCGGTTACAAAAAATTTGCGTCGATCGCCGGTATTTTCGGTAATGCCTGGAAATATATTCCTATCGATGAGAATGGCCTCTTGGCCAATGAATTGGAAAAGAGTGGCGCGCAGATCGTGCATCTTTCGCCGGCCAATCATTTCCCTACCGGTATCGTCATGCCAATCACCCGTCGTCTGGAACTGTTTGAATGGGCCAATCGCAAACCGGGTCGTTATATTATAGAAGATGACTACGACAGCGAGTTTCGTTATAATGGCAAATTTATCCTGCCTTTGTATGCGGAAGACACGCAAAACAAGGTCATCTACATGAACACATTTTCCAAGACGTTGGTACCCTCACTGCGCATCAGCTATATGGTGCTGCCGGAAAAATTAATGGAGGAGTATAAAAAGGCGCAGAGCTTTTACTCCTGTACGGTTTCCAGCTTTGAGCAGCATACACTGGCGCGCTTTATTTCTCAGGGCTATTTTGAACGTCACCTGAATCGGATGAAAAAGTATTACCGGGAACAACGCGCCTTGATTTTGCAGACAATCAAAGATTCGCCTCTGGCAAAAATGTCCCGGGTTATCGAACGTAACGCCGGTACGCATTTCCTTTTGGAATTGCAGACGGAGCTGACCGAAAAACAGGTACGGGAAGCGGCTCGGCAGGAAAATCTGTGCCTGTCCTTTTATTCAGACTATGGCCATGCCTCTGCTGTTGGGGAAAACTGTACGTTGGTGATAAATTATGCCGGTATTTCCCGGGAAAATGTCGGGGAAGTAATTGACAGACTGACAAAAATTTTCCCGGAGTGCAGGTAAAAGTTGCGGAAGACTCCTATATACGATATAATAAAATTAAGTCAGTTTGACATTTTTTAGGTTGTTGAGGCAAGACAAGTGGTAACGCTAAAAGATAAAAAATTTTGTTTTGCCATTAATGGAAAATGAAGGAAGGGGAACTCATGACTAAAATGATGAAAACCATGGACGGCAACGAGGCCGCCGCTTACGCATCCTATGCTTTTGTCGATGTTGCCTGTATTTATCCGATCACGCCGTCTTCACCGATGGCGGAACATGTGGACGAGTGGGCTTCCCAGGGTAAAAAGAATTTATTCGGTCAGACTGTAAAGTTGATGGAAATGCAGTCGGAAGCCGGCGCTGCCGGCGCTGTACACGGTTCTTTGCAGTCCGGTGCTTTGACCTCTACATACACAGCGTCTCAGGGCTTATTACTGATGCTGCCCAATATGTATAAAATGGCCGGTGAGTTGCTGCCGGCAGTTTTCAATGTATCCGCCCGTGCAATTGCCACCAGCTCTCTGAGCATTTTCGGCGACCAGCAGGATGTCATGGCCTGCCGGCAAACCGGTTTTGCTATGCTGGCCTCGGGTAGCGTACAGGAAGTTATGGACCTGACCGGTGTGGCTCATATGTCGGCCATCAAAGGACGTGTTCCGTTTGTTAACTTCTTTGACGGGTTCCGTACCTCCCACGAAATTCAGAAAATCGAAGTTTTTGACTACGAAAATTATAAAAAATTATTGGACTGGGATGCGGTAAAAGCGTTCCGTGAAAGGGCTCTGAACCCGGACAGCCCTGTGACTCGCGGTACGGCTCAGAACCCGGATATCTATTTCCAGACCCGTGAAGCGGTAAATAAATATTATGACGTGATTCCGGAAATTGTCGAAGACTATATGGCGGAAGTGACCAAAATTACCGGCCGTGAATATCATTTGTTTAATTACTACGGTCCGAAAGATGCGGATGAACTGATCGTTGTGATGGGTTCAGCGCAGGAAGTTGCGATTAAAACCGCAGAGCTGGTCAATGCAGAAGAAGGGACTAAGGTCGGCGTATTGGCCGTACACCTGTACCGTCCTTTCTCAATCAAACATTTCCTTTCCGTGATTCCTGAAACGGTAAAGAAAGTCGCTGTATTGGATCGGACCAAGGAACCGGGCAGCCTGGGCGAACCGCTGTATCTTGATGTTTGCAATGCGTTCTACCAGAACGGCTTGAGCCCTGTTATTGTAGGCGGCCGGTATGGCCTGGGTTCCAAAGAACTGACGCCGTCGGACATGTATGCGGTCATTCAGAATCTGCATCAGGAAAAACCGAAACATGGCTTTACGGTAGGTATTGTGGATGATGTGCATCATGATTCTCTGCCTAAAACCAAAATCATTAACGCCACGCCGCAGGGGACCAAGGGCTGCAAATTCTGGGGTCTGGGCTCCGACGGTACGGTAGGCGCCAATAAGAGCGCGATCAAGATCATCGGCGACCATACCGACATGTATGCTCAGGGATATTTTGCCTATGACTCCAAAAAGTCGGGCGGCATTACGGTATCCCATTTGCGCTTTGGCAAAGAACCTATCATGGAACCGTATCTGATCACCGATGCGGATTATGTGGCAGTTCATAATCAGTCTTATGTTTACAAATATGATATTATGTCCGGTTTGCGGGAAGGCGGCAATTTCCTCCTGAACTGCAACTGGTCTCCCGCAGAATTGGAAGATAAACTGCCGGCAGCCATTAAACGCTATATTGCCCGGAAACATGTTAACTTCTATATTATTGACGCGGTGAAGATTGCGCAGGCCATTGGCTTAGGCGGTCGTATCAATATGATCATGCAGTCTGCATTCTTCAAACTGGCGGATATCATTCCGCTGGAAGATGCGGTGCGCTATTTGAAAGACGCAGTGGAAGAATCTTACGGCAAAAAAGGGCAAAACGTGGTCGATATGAACAATGCGGCCATTGACCAGGGCATCGAAGCGATCGTAAAAGTCGATGTGCCTGCTGCCTGGGCCAATGCCGTTGATAAAGCAGCGGAAACCAGGAGCGGCAATATCTTTGTCGATCAGGTCATGGTGCCGATGAATCGTCAGGAAGGCGATAAACTTCCGGTAAGCGCATTAATGCCTCATGCGGACGGAACCTTTCCGGCAGGTACTTCCGCGTACGAAAAACGGGGCATTGCCATTAATGTGCCTGAATGGGATATGACCAAGTGCATTCAGTGTAACCAGTGCGCTTTCGTATGTCCTCATGCTTCCATTCGTCCTGTCTTACTGAACGAAAAAGAAGCGGCCGAGATCAATTATCCCTCCAAACCTGCGATCGGTATGAAAGATGGCAGCAAGTTTGCCATTATTATTTCTCCCTATGATTGTCAGGGCTGCGGCAACTGCGCCGATGTCTGCCCCGCAAAAGGCAAAGCGCTGTTCATGAAACCTATTGCCACGCAGTTGGATAAAGCGCCTGCCTGGGATTACGCCATCAATAAGGTAACTGAGAAAGTAAATCCCATGAAGAAATCTACGGTCAAAGGCTCGCAGTTTGAACAGCCGTTGTTTGAATTCTCCGGCGCCTGTGCCGGCTGCGGTGAAACACCCTATGTAAAACTGGTGACCCAGTTGTTTGGTGATCGCATGATGATCGCCAATGCCACCGGTTGTTCCTCAATCTACGGAGCCTCTGCTCCCGCTATGCCCTATACGGTAAATAAAAAAGGCCATGGCCCCTCCTGGGCAAACTCTTTGTTTGAAGACAACGCGGAATACGGTTTAGGTATGTTCCTCGGCGTTGAACAATCCCGGGATCGGGTGGAAGAGATGATCGACGAGCTTCTGGCTGCCGGCAAAGGTTCTGATGAATTGAAAGCCGCCATGCAGAGTTGGAAAGAAAATAAAAATGTGGCTGAAGGCACCAGGGAAAGAGCGGAAGCTCTGGTGAATGGATTAACGAAGGAAGCTGCCGGCGATGCTGATCTGCAGGAACTGTTGGATATGAAACAGTATTTTGTAAAACGCAGCCACTGGATTTTCGGCGGCGATGGCTGGGCTTATGATATCGGTTATGGCGGGCTGGACCATGTTTTGGCCAGCGGTAAAAATGTCAACGTACTGGTTCTGGATACTGAAGTGTACTCCAATACCGGCGGCCAATCCTCCAAAGCAACGCCTACCGCGGCAATCGCGCAGTTTGCGGCCAGCGGTAAGCGGACCAAGAAAAAAGATCTGGGGATGATGGCTATGAGCTACGGTTATGTGTATGTAGCACAGGTTGCCATGGGTTATGATAAAAATCAGCTGGTCAAAGCGTTGACGGAAGCCGAAGCCTACGATGGTCCTTCACTGGTCATTGCCTATTGCCCCTGCATTAATCATGGTCTGAAGTGCGGCATGGGATTAAGCCAGATGGAAGAAAAACGGGCGGTAGAATGCGGCTATTGGGCCACCTATCGTTATAACCCGGATCTGAAAGAGGAAGGCAAAAATCCGTTTAGCCTGGATTCCAAAGAACCAACGGGTGATTTCCGTGACTTCCTGTTAGGCGAAGTACGTTTTGCGTCGCTCCAGAAAGTGCGTCCGCAGCTGGCGGAAGAATTATATAAGAAGACCCAGGAAGATGCGATGGAACGTCTTAACAACTATAAAAAATTAGCAGGACAGGCGTGACTTGTTTCCGGTGATAAAATTTAGCGGGGCAGGCATGACCCGAATTCGATCTGCTATCAGCCGGCCTTAATGCCGGCTGATTTTTTACCAATCATGATAATTTATCTTTTTGCATTTTTAGCCGGCCTGGCCCTTTTCCTTTATGGCATGGAAATGATGGGCGACGGATTGCAGGAGGCGGCAGGCGCCCGTCTTCAGAAAATTTTAAGTTCCTTAACCGGCGTGCCTCTGATGGGAGTCCTTTTGGGTACGTTGGTTACGGCTACCCTTCAATCTTCCAGTGCCACTACGGTAATGTCGGTGGGGTTGGTCAATGCCGGACTGATGACCCTGAAACAGGCATTCAGTGTGGTAATGGGAGCGAATATAGGAACTACGGTCACAGCACAGTTGATCGCCTTTAAACTGACGGATTATTTTACGATAATAATCTTTGCCGGTGTAATGCTGCATATTTTTGCCCGCCGCAAGCAAGGCAAATTTGTGGGGCAGGTCCTGATGGGCTTCGGCTTATTAATGTTAGGCATGAAAATGATGGGGGATGCGGTGCTGCCTTTACGAGGCAACCCCATATTTGTGGAATTTATTGCCCGTTTTGCGGATCATCCGCTGCTTGCTGTTGGCGTGGGTGTGTTAATGACGCTTTTGATTCAATCCAGTGCTGCGACAATCGGTATTCTGATGGCGATGGCAGGGCAGGGCCTGATTCCGCTGGAAGGCGCCATTCCTGTGTTGCTGGGAGATAATATTGGTACCTGCATCACGGCAATTTTAGCGGCGGCCCGAACAAACACAGCGGCCCGTCAGGTGGCTTTGTCTCATGTTTTATTTAACTTCTTCGGCTGCATTATCTTCATTATATTAATGCCGCTTTTTGTCGGCATTGTTTTAGCAATCTCGCCTGTGGGCGATATAGGACGCCAAATTGCGAATGCTCATAGTGCATTTAATGTCTTGAATACGTTGCTTTTTCTGCCCCTGATCACACCGTTTACGCACTTAGTAGAAAAATTATTGCCCAACAAAGAAGAAAGCGTCTCATTAAAACCTTTGTATTTGGACGATAACATGTTGGATACCCCGTCAATTGCGTTGGTGCTGGCAGAAAAAGAAGTCGCCCGGATGGGGCAGCAGGCACTGGAAAACCTCACTGTAGCCATGGAATCTTTAGTTCAATTTGATGACCGGAAAGTGAAATATGTAGATGAGCATGAAGCGGTGGTCGATGAGCTGAACGAAGATATCACGCTCTATCTCACCCATATTTCTGAACGAGGCCTCAGTACGGTCCTGTCTGCCAAACATACGGCTCTGATGCACGCCTGCATTGATTTGGAGCGTATCGGCGACCACGCGCAGACACTGGCTAAGCGCAGCCGTAAAATTTATGAGGAAAATATTACTTTTTCGCCCGAGGCCAAAGAAGAAGTGATCCGCTTAAGCGAATTAACAAAAGCCGCGTTATCCGTCAGCATAGACAGTTTTTCGCACAATGATCCGGAACTGGCGCAAAAAGGCTGGTCGGCCTGTCGAAAGGTAAAAGCGGCCCAGAAAGAAATGCGTAAAAATCATATTATGCGCTTAAATGAAGGCTTTTGCCGACCGGATTCAGGGCTGGTCTTTCTGGAATTGTTAATCAATATGAAACGCGTCAGCGATCACGCGAAAAATATCAGCCAGATGGTTTTGGGCATATTTTAAAAAATTCTGTTGTCTGATTGTAAATTTGTCTGTAAACGCGGCTTGGGTTGTTTTTGCGATTCATCAAGTCTTTGTGAAAGAGTAAGTTTCACTCGGCCCCAGAGAACGGGAAGTTACTTTTACATTTTACGTAAGGAAATGTCGGCGAAACTACTTGACAAATTTAAATCAGTTCGTTATAATCAACCATGTTGTAAACAGTTGCGGAAATAGCTCAGTGGTAGAGCACAACCTTGCCAAGGTTGGGGTCGCGAGTTCGAGCCTCGTTTTCCGCTCCAT
>OLPH01000575.1_pt1 | contig 44887 bp, 40 predicted proteins | sample 1672951 | NCBI WGS metagenome assembly OLPH01 (sample SAMEA3136740, study PRJEB25190) | human gut metagenome | reverse complement strand
ACCTCGCATGATGGTAGAAGCCTTCGTGCGACAGCCTCTTTTTGAGTTTCAAGTTTGAAGCGGATGGATTTCAATTGCTTTATAGGTTCCGGATGACGTCCAGGTCGTCCGGGATGTACAGGTTTTCTTGATAATACTGGCATCCTTCGGCATGGTAACGCTGGCGGCGATGGGCCAGGTTCTTGTCTTCCGTATGGTAGAGGATCAGATTCTGTACGCCCAGGCGGGCCGCCGTCTCACAGGCGTCTTTGACGGTAGAATGGTGTTTTTCATAGGGATGGAAGATATCCGCTTCGGCGTCGAGGCAGAAAGCTTCGTGAAGGAGCCATTTACTGTCGCGGACATAGACTTCTTCCCAGGGCTGGTACGGTTCATCGCCACAGCAGGTCAGTCTGCCATCGGCAAGTGCCAGGGAAAAGCCGAACTGTTTGGCCTTCGTCGAGCGGATATCGAAAAAGGTCACATCGTGGCCTATGAGCTGGCGCGTTTCCCCGTCGGTCACCGTGACGAGATGCAGGCGGTCATCGAGGAAGGCACTATCTTTCGAGGACAGCAGATTCTTTCCCATCGTGCGCAGCAAGGAAATGACTTCTTCGTGGCCGTAGATGACGGCTTCGCCATCATAAGTCCCGCGCCGCCAGGACTGACACATCATGCGCATGAGCCAGAGGATCCCCAGAAGATGGTCCATGTGTTTATGCGTGACGAAGACGGTCCGCATATCCTGCCAGCGCAACTGGGCCTTTTCCAGCTGCTGCAGGAGGCCGTTCCCGCCGCCGCCATCGACGAGCAGGTACTGGCCGCCTTCATCGAGGACAAAACAAGTATTATAACAATGGGTCACCGTCGCGTTCCCCGTCCCTAATATCGTCAGATTCATGACCAGACCTCCCCAATAGCTTAGCGTGCGTTGGCTTCGCCGCGGAAGATGGTGCCGCGGCTGGCGTCTACGGTGACGATTTCGCCATTTTCCAGAGTGTCTACGGCATGAGCTGCGCCGACGACGGTCGGGATGCCCAAGGTGATGGCGACGATGGCTGATTCACTGGTCAGGCCGACTTCTTCGGAGACGATGGCGCTGGCCCGTTTCATATAATCTACGAAATCAGCGCGAGCCGAACGGAGAACGAGGATGCAGCCGTCGCTGAAGTTCTTTTCCAGGTCTTCTTTCGATTGAGCGACACAGACTTTGCCGATGGCCGAATTACGGCCGATACCGGTACCGCGGAGGAGGACGTCACCGACGACCTGGACGCGGATCATGTTGGTCGAACCGGCTTTGGCAACGGGGACACCGGCCGTGAGGACGACGAGGTCACCAGCTTTGATGAGGTCGTTGTCGAGGGCTGCAAAGATAGCGTTATCGACGACGGCGTCAGTGTCGTTCGCTTCTTTACCAGTAACAGCCTGGACGCCCCAGTTGAGCTGCAAGCGGCGGACAATGGCTTCGTGCGGCGATACGGCCACAATCGGGCAGGCCGGGCGGAATTTAGAAATCATCTGGGCTGTGCCGCCGCGTTCGGTCGAAGCGATGATAGCCGCAGCGTGAAGGTCTTTGGCAATCTTGACGACGGCTTTGCCGATGGATTCGGTCGTCGTCGTCGATTCGGCGTCGACATCTTCATAGGACTTCGGCGTGAAGTTGCTTTCCGTAAAGGTTGCGACGCGGGCCATAGTTTCTACGGCTTCTACCGGATAGAGGCCGCCAGCCGTTTCGCCGCTGAGCATGATGGCGTCTGTGCCATCGAGGATGGCGTTGGCGACGTCGCTCGTTTCAGCCCGTGTCGGACGCGGGTTGTTGCACATGGATTCCAGCATCTGCGTAGCCGTAATGACCGGTTTGCCCGCAGCCTGGCATTTATGGATAAGGACTTTCTGGAGCATCGGTACTTCTTCCGCCGGGACTTCGACGCCGAGGTCACCACGGGCGACCATGATGCCGTCGCTCATCTTAATGATATCGTCGATATTGTTGACAGCTGCCTGACATTCGATTTTGGAGATAATCTTCATGTGGCTGTCGTGTTTTTCCAAAATCTTGCGGATTGTCAGGACATCTTTGCCGCGCTGGATGAAGGAGGCCGCAATCCAGTCCATATTCATGCGGCATCCGAATTCGATATCGTCCGCGTCGGTTTCAGAAACAGCCGGCAAGTTGATGGCAATGCCCGGTACGGCAACGCGCTTGCGGTCGCTCATCTTGCCACTGTTGAGAATCTTCGTATGGATATCTTCGCCGTCGACGCTAACGACTTCCAAGTTGACCAGGCCATCCGACAAGAGGATGTGGTCGCCGGCTTTGACGTCTTGCGGCAGTTCTTTATAGTTCATAGAGGCAATGGTTTCATCACCTTCTACATCGCGAGCTGTCAAGGTGAAGTCCTTGCCGACTTCCATCATGATCGAGCCATTCTTAAATTTGCCCAAACGGATTTCCGGGCCTTTCGTGTCCAGGAGCAGTGCCACAGGGATACCCAGTTTCTGGGAGGCAGCGCGGACCATGTCGATGCGCTGTTTATGTTCTTCATGAGAACCATGGGAGAAATTAAAGCGGGCAACGTTCATGCCGGCTTTAATCATCTTTTCGATAATTTCCGGGGTATTGGAACTGGGGCCTAAGGTGCAGACGATCTTTGTTTTTTTCAGCATATCTATTCTCCTTGCTTCTATTTAATGAGATGATTTTCGTTCAGCTGACGGCGCGGATGAGGTTGAAGACCTGCTGAGCCGTGTTAGTCATATTGCGCAGCGCCGTTTCTTTGTTCATGGCTTCTTCCAGCGGCATGGCTTTATCGACGATAGAAAAGAAGGCGTCGATGCCCTGCTGATTACATTCGGCGGCATCGGCCGTCGTGCAGCCGGCCAGGGCGATGACTTTGGCACCGTACTGCTTAGCCAGCTTGGCTACGCCGATAGGAGCCTTGCCCATGGCCGTCTGGGCGTCGAGTCGGCCTTCACCGGTGATGACGTAATCGGCATCTTTAACGGCCTCTGCCAGACGGATGGAATCGAGGACGATCTGGATGCCTGAACGCAGCCGGCCATGCAGGTAGGCCAGGAAAGCGAATCCCATACCGCCAGCTGCACCGGCACCTGCTGTCTGACTGAAGTCATGACCGGTATACGTCCGGGTGACGGCGGCAAAAGACCGGCTGGCATCGTCCAAGACTTTGACATCCTGCGGCGACGCGCCTTTCTGGGGCCCGAAGATATAGGCAGCACCCCAATTCCCGAATAACGGATTGGTCACATCGCAGGCAACATCGAAAGTGCAATCTTTCAGGGCCGGCAGGACCTGGGAATCATCGACAGAAGCGATGCGCCCTACTTCCTGCCCGCCTAAACCAATGGGCTTGCCTTGAGCATCGCGGAAAATATACCCCAGAGCCTGGAGCATGCCGACGCCGCAATCACTGGTCGAGCTGCCGCCCAAACCGATGATGAAGTGGCGTATGCCGGCTTCCATGGCCTGCGCCATGACCTGGCCGACGCCATATGTCGTCGTATACAGGGGATTGCGCTGTTCGGATGGAACCAGTCCCAATCCGGCAGCCCCAGCCATTTCAATGACGGCCGCTTCCATCCCCGGCAGATAGCCGTAAGGACAGGAAACAGCTTCACCTAAAGGCCCATGAACGCCGACATAGCGAAGCTGGCCATCCAGCCCATCGACGAGGGCTTCGACCGTCCCTTCCCCACCATCGGCTAATGGCTTGACAATGACCTGGACGGGATGGCCGCCATAGGCCTTGCGGACGCCGGCTTCGATGGCCCGGCCCGCTTCGACGGAAGTCAGACTATTTTTCAAGGAATCAATGGCTACAACGACTTTCATGATGATCTCTCCTCTATTTGCGAATTCATAAGGCTGTGTTTCTCTATGCCTATAGTGTAGCAAAAGAGGCCTCTTCTTTCTATGTTATAAAGAACAATAAATCATCATTATTTTTATTTTATAAACCAAGAGAGGGTCGCAACATACAGCGCTACGGCATCGCAAAATACCCTTGGATCGAGGCCGGTCTTCCCGGCAATCCGCTTCAGCCGGTATTGCAGCGTGTTCTTGTGGATACAGAGAATCCGTGCCGTTTCCTGGATAGACAAATCCTGCTGATAATAGACCTGGAGCAAATGGATGTCACTGTCCGTCAAATGATGGCAAATATCCCTGCAGTAGCGGCGGCGCACGGCCCCGTCCAGACTTTGCAATAAAAAGGCCAATTTCATATCATCAGCATGAACGCAGAAGCCCTGCCGGTCTGCCGCTGCCTGTAAGGCCATTTTGGCAAAACGGTACGATTCATGGATGCGATAGAATGGCTCTTCTGTCCCGATTCCTGCCGAGATTCCCGGATAGAACCATTCTTTCCAGCGGGGCAGCTTCCTGGCCCAGTCCGGATAGACCTGGCAGGGGACGAGGATGGCAAAGGTATCGGGGTAGATATACGTATATAAGGTCATCCCCAGCTTTTGACAGGTTTCAGACAGCTGCTGACGGAAATCCCCGGCCTGGCGGGTTCCCTTATGCCATCGGAAAACGGCGGCAACATACTGGCAGCCTGCCAATTCCGGCTGTTCTTCGGCCAGCTGCTGCACCGTGTCTTCATCGTGGTAGATCAAAGCCATGACTTGACGGCTGCGATGTTCTTCTTCACTGAACGCCTCCTGGCTCAAGCGATATTCCTGGAGGAAGACTTCACAAATTTTCGTCAGTAAGAAACCGTATTGGCCGACGACAGCCGGTTCCCCCGTAATGCCGACAACCCCCAGGACTTGGCGGCCCATGATGATGGGATAATTGACGCCTTGGCTGACACCGTCTTCAGGGCAATCTTCCTGTACGGTCTGGACCTGCCCCGTCCGGGCGGCGACATGTCCGGCCTTATGGTAGGTGCCAATACGGCCGCTGTCGGTGCTGGCCATGATACGACCCTGACAGTCGATGAAATTGACGTTCCAGCCGACGACGGCCTTGGCCGAATCGACGATCTGCTGAGCCAGTTCATCGGTGATGCGAACTTTCACTTAAAATCATCCTCTCTAGTAAGAATCATGATAACGCCACGTCCAGGGCCATCATCAACGTGAATCCCAGGGCAAAGGACAGGACGCCAATATCGGAGTGTTCGCCAGCCGACATTTCCGGGATGAGTTCTTCAACGACGACGTAGCACATGGCCCCGGCGGCCAGGCTTAAAAGATACGGCAGGACGGGGACGATGAAGGCCGTCAGGGCAATGGTCACGGCCGCCCCGATGGGTTCGACGATGCCCGATAAGAGGCCGCCGAGAAAGGCCTTGTGTTTGCCGACACCAGCCGCCTTAAGGGGCATAGAGATGATGGCCCCTTCGGGAAGGTTCTGCAAGGCGATGCCCAAAGACAAGGCAAAGGCCCCGGCGGCACTGATGCCCGTCTGGCCGGCCAAGAGTCCGGCATAAACGACGCCAACGGCCATGCCTTCGGGGATGTTATGAAGCGTCACGGCCAGGACGAGCATCGTCGTCCGCTGCAAATGGCTGTGCGGCCCTTCGGCCTTCTCACTGTACATGTGCAGATGTGGCACCAGCCGGTCCAGGGCCAGGAGCAGGAAGATGCCCAGCCAGAACCCGGCCACGGCCGGCACGAAGGCGAATTTCCCTAACGGCGCCGATTCTTCCATAGCCGGAATCAAGAGGCTCCAAATGGATGCGGCAATCATGACGCCCGACGCAAACCCCGTCAGCCCCCGCTGGACCTGGCGGTCCAATTCCTGTTTCATAGCATAGACACAGGCCGCCCCTAGTGACGTCCCAACAAAGGGGATGAGGATCCCCATGACAGCATTTTCCATGATAACTTTCCCTCCCTGTATCTCATTTGATTATATTTGATACTCAATATCGTAATAATTTCATTATACACGAAAAGAGGCCGTCCCGCAAAGACAGCCTCTTCTTTCGACAATCTATAAACGCTTTATATCACAAATTTTCTTCCAGCGCACTTTCGCCGCTGATTTTCCCGGGCAGGACCAGGGACAGGACCAGGCAGACCAGGGAGGGTACGAGCCAGCCCAGGCCGCTGTCGCCTAATGGCAGGCCCTGGATGAGGACAGCGGCTCCGTCGAGATGGAAGAACTGGGCGGCAATGTCGATGGCCGATACGATGCCGGCAGCGGCGACGGTGCAGCGCATGCCCAGTTTCGACAGGCTGACGAATTTATTGACAATGGTCAGCATGACGACGACAATGGCCATGGGATAGACGAACAGCAAAAGGGGCAGCGTGACCTGGATAATCTGGTTCAAGCCGAGATTGGCCAGGAGCAGGCTGATGACGCTGATGACGGTGACGTATTTCTTATACGACAGGACCGGAAATTCTTCGGCGAAGAACGTCGAAACAGCGGCGATGAGGCCGACTGTCGTCGTAAAGCAGGTCAGCGTGACCATGACGGCCAGGAAGGCCATGCCGACAGTCCCGAAAATCTGGAACGACGTCTGAGACAAGACATAGGCGCCGAGATTGATCGTAGCATCTTCATAGACCGACTGGGGGATGGGAAAATGATTGCCCAGCAGGGCCAGGCCCAGATAAAGTCCGCCCATGAGGACGGCTACGGCAGCCCCGGCCATCCAGACACTGGCGATATGTTCCTTTTCTGAGGTAAAATGAATCCGCTTCATAGCCCCCAGGGCGATGATGCAGAAAGCAAAGGACGCCAGCGTATCGACCGTATTATAGCCTTCAATGAAACCGTTGCCGAAGGCCGAAGCAGCATATTTCCCCATAGGCGCAGCTGTCGACGGTGTCGTATAGGCCACCATGCCGACGATGATGAGCAGGACGATCATAATAGCAAAAATCGGGGTCAATACCTTACCGACGCGGTCGAGGAGCTTCGACGGCGTAATCGACAGCCACCAGGCGCAGACGAAATAAAGAGTCGTGAAAATAGCCAGCGGCAGCATGCCGTCGCCGGTAATGGGCAGGATGCCGATAGAAAAGGACGTCGCCGCCGTCCGCGGGATAGCCATGAGCGGCCCGATGGCCAGATACATGAGCGTCAGGATGATGAGCGAAAAGAGGGGCGAAATCTTATGATTCATTTCCGCCCGGAAACCGCCTGGGTTGAAGGTCCCCATGATGACGGCGATGACAGGCATGCCGATGCCAGACAAGAGAAATCCCAGAATCGCCGGCGTGAACTGCCCTCCCGCCTGGAACCCAAGCGACGGCGGGAAAATCAGGTTCCCGGCCCCGAAAAACATGCCGAACAACAATAGTCCGACTTGTGCACCATTTTTCAACATAAACAGATAACACTTCCTTTACAATTTTAATTCATACATGTAAATCTTTATTTATACATTGTAAAGTTTTAAGTGTCTTCTGTCAATCCAAAAAGTTAAACGATTTATTTTGAGGCATCAACGCCAGATAAGCACTAAGTACAAGGCGAATAGCCGTCCCCTTTCCCCTAGCCGCTCCCCCCGGGAAATGCTATACTTAGGAGGAACGTCATTTTGACGAATCCAGATGCAAAGAGGAATCATATAGTATGGAAAAGAATTTCGACATCAATCAGCAGGGCTACAGCATCCGCTGCAAGCTGCTCATCAATGATAATGATAAACAGACACGCACCTTCGACAACGTCGTCATCGTCACGCATGGCTTCGGCAGCCACAAGGACACGGCTGGAACCGTCCATTTTGCGGAACACTTGACGAGCAAATACAAGAACTACGCCGTCATCGCCTTTGACTGGCCCTGCCACGGTGCCGACGCCCGCAAGAAACTGTCCATCCCGGAATGTATGACCTATCTGACACTGGTCGTCGACTATGCCAGGACCGAACTCCAGGCCCAGAACATCTACAACTATTCGACGAGCTTCGGCGCCTACATTACCCTGCGCTACCTCATCGAACAGGGCAATCCCTTCAAAAAAATCGCCCTGCGCAGCCCTGGCGTCAACATGTATGAAAGCATGAGCAATCACGTTTCCGACGAAGGCTTTGCCAAGCTGAAGAAAGGCAAGGAAATCCAGGTCGGTTTCGACCGCAAGATGAAGATCGACCAGGCTTTCATGGATGACCTCAAGCGTTTCGACGTCCGCGACCACGAATATTTCGATTTTGCCGACGACATCCTCATCCTCCACGGCACGAAGGACGAAATGATTCCTATCGACCTGGTCCAGGACTTCGCCGAAAACAACGTCATCGAGTTCGTCCCCGTCGAAGGGGCCAACCATCCCTTCCAGAACCCGAACCACATGGCCCTGGCCATCCACCAGATCATCGAATTTTTCCATAAAGGAGATTAAAATGACAACGGGAGAGTGTTCCATGGAAAATGTTGCCCATTACGTCACCCATCACATCGATGAAGCTATCGAAAAAGGCTGGATCCAGCTCTATTTCCAGCCCATCATCCACAGCCTGTCCCACACGACGTGCGCCTTTGAAGCCCTGGCCCGCTGGCAGGATCCAGTCCGGGGCCTGCTCACGCCAGGCGATTTCATCCCGGCCCTGGAAGAAAGCCGGTAGATCCACAAACTCGATCTGTATATTTTCAAGCTCCTCTGCCAGAACTATCATCCCCGGGCCGACCAGGGCCTGCCCATGGTCCCGGTGTCCTTCAACTTGTCCCGGCTGGATTTCATCACCTGCGACATCTTCACAGAAATCGAAAAGCTGCCCCAGGCCTATCAGATCCCGCCGTCGCAGCTCCGCATCGAAGTCACAGAAAGTGTCTTCATTAATGACATCGAAACAGTCAACCAGACGCTGAATAAGTTCCGCGCTGCAGGCTATCAGATCTGGATGGACGACTTTGGCAATGGCTATTCATCGCTCAACGTCCTCAAGGACTACGAGTTCGACACCATCAAGCTGGACATGGCCTTCCTGTCGAATTTTACCGACCGTTCTAAGGAAATCGTGAAATCCGTCGTCGATATGGCCAAGCACCTGGGCATCCATATCTTGACGGAAGGCGTCGAAACGCTGGAACAATACACCTTTCTGCGCAATATCGGCTGCGAAATGCTGCAAGGCTTCTTATTCAGCAAGCCCCTGCCCTATATCCAGGCCATCGAGTACATCGAAGAGCTAGGCCTGACCCATGAAACGCCGGAAATGCGCCGTTATTACAGTGCCGCCGGCAGCCTCGATTTCCTTACGGACCGACCCATGGCCCTGGTCGAATACGAAGCTATCAGCCATCACGTCCGCTTTCTCTTCGCCAACCAGCCATACCGTCAATCCCTGGCCTCAAAGGGCATTTACAGCCTGGAACAGTGCGAACACAACCTGAATACGCAGGACAGCCCGATTATCCACATCATTTCCGATTTCATCAAAAAAGTCATCGCTTCCGACAAACAGGAATCGATGACGTATATTAAGGGCGGCATGTTCATGTAGCTGAGAATCAAGAAAATCGCCCAGCAAGGCCCTTATTATCTCGGCTGCTGCACGCTCCAGAACATCACGACGACGGCAGATGAACTGGAACAAGTCAAGCTGACGGGCCTGAAAGAAAAGATTTATGACTTGTACGATACGGTGACCATGCTCGATATCCAAACCAGGCAGGCCCAATCCCTCACTTTCTGGCGCAGGGACCCGGATTTCCTGCCCGGCCATGAATATGGCTTTGAACAGGCCCAGCATCATTATACGGAAAAGTATATCGCCCCAGAAGACCGGGACCGTTTCTACCATTTCAGCAACTACGCGCCCCCGGAAAACCGCTGCCAGGCTGCGCCCCAGCATACCTTGACCGACTATTTCCGGACCCTGACCGAAACGGGCAGCTATCAGTGGCACGCCCATTACCTGATCCTTTTGCCCGAAAGCCAGGGTCACCATTACCTCCATATCGCCAGTTCCTGCCGCGGCGCCGATGCCAAGCGGGTCCAGCGGCTGATCCAGGTCTATAAAGAGTACTTTGAAAAGAAATAAGCCTCAGAATGACCCGCCACCACCGCCGCCATCATCATCGCTATAATCATCCGCACTGTCGAAATCGGGCAGGTCGTCGTCGACGGGACGGGCCTTGGCGATGTGCTGGACGGTCATGAAGACGAAGGTATCACGGCTGTCGGTCAGATGGAAGCTGCCGGCGTCAACATAAGCATCGGCAGCCGCTTCTTTATGGACATTGCTCATCTTGCCGATGAGATAAGCCCGAAAGGCCACGCCGCAGCCGACAGCCAGGACGAGAGCCACGACTAGGGCCAAGGGGCTGAAGGCATCGGCCGGATCATAGGCTTTCCCCTTTTCCTGATAATAAGCCAATAATTTCGCCGACGACTGGCCATAGGCTGTAAAGGCTTGGGCATAATGGCCGTCTTTCAACGGCGGCAGAAAGGCATCCTTGAGATAAGGGATGCCTTTTTTGTTGCTGATTCTCTCATTCATGGCCTTGTCCGTCGCGACATACCAGTCATGGCGGTCCATGGCCAGGAGCAGGACCATATTGCCGTTCTTCCCATCCCGATAGTCCCGGTCCAGGAGCTGTTTGGCATAGGTACCGGCTTTGGTCCCCTTTGTCGAGGCGACGGTGACCACGGCGATGCGCACATCGTAGCGCTGTTCCACGTCCTGCAAAGCCGCCGATACTTCGGCCTGTTCGGCCGGCGTAAGCAAATGGGCCCCGTCGGACAGACTCGGTGCGGCCGCGGCAGCACCAGCCGTCGTCAGGACCACGATGGCCACCACCAAGATTGTCTCTTTCAACCATTTCCACATCGTACTCGCTCCCCTCATAACAGACCGCTCCCAATCATGACGAATTTCGCCAGGAAATACAGGACCGGCACCAGGACAACGGCCAGGGCCGCACCGTATTCATAGGACTTGGCCTTGTCATAGGGCAGGGAGCCGGCCATCTTGCCGGTCTGGCCATTCATCATGAAGGTATAGGTCTTGCCGTCATAGCGCGTCGTCAAGATCCACACCGGTGCCATGGCGTATTCCACGGTCCCTTCGTCTTTATGGACGACGCCGTCTTCGAAAGTCCGCCGCTGATGGTTATCCACCGTCTCTTCCAGAATAGCCAAAGCGCTCTGCGACAATCGTTCATCGGCTCTGGGCACGGCCGCTTCGGCGTCGATGTCGTATTTATCGGCCAGATAGCCGGCAAAATAGGCCGGACTGAAAGGGACCATTTCGCTGTAGTCAAAAGGCTCGATGCTTTCCATATAGGTGTCATCCATTTTCTGGCTGCCGTCGACAGGGATGCGGTGGAAAGCCAGGGTCCCCGTCCGGTCGCAGTGGTAGATGCTGGTCTCGATGAGCGTTTCGTCAGGCGTCTCGAAGACGGCATCATCTTCAGCCCGGAAAGCCGCCGTCGCCGTGACCTGGGCATGGAACAGCCAGAACGGGACGTACATGGGCTGGATGGCTTCGACGCGGTTGTTGGCCGTAAAGGCCCTGGGCAGGAGCCAGCGCCCCTGGTAAAACTGTTTCAGCGCCGCCACTGCTTCTTCTTTGGTCTTCTTGAAGGGGATGACGTAGTCGGGCTTGAGCATCCCGGAAAAGCGGCTGGGAATGAGGGTCGGATTGCCGCAATAACAACATTCCGTGGCCATCGTATTCTCATCGCAGACGATTTCAGCACCGCACGATGAACAGGTATAGGTCTGTAAATGAGCCGCTTCGTCATCGCTCCAGGCCTGACCGGCTCCGTCGGTCTTCCAGCGGACCTTGCGGGCCGCATCGGCCGCAGCGGCCCGCGCTTCCTTCTGGGCATAAAGCGCTTCCAGCGTCAGGACGTCGAATTTCGTATCGCAATAGTCACAAGTGACGGTCTTGTCTTTCGGCTTGAATTGCAGCGGTGCGCCGCAGTTCGGGCATTGATAGCTGACCGAGGTATCCGCCATGGCCCTCACCTTACCTTTCCGGCTTCTTCGTACCGCAGTTCATGCAGAAATTCCCCGTATTGACGGTCCCGCAGGACGGGCAGGTCCAGGAAGCCAGTACCTGAGGCCGCGGCGCGCCGCAGTTGCTGCAGAAATTCCCCGTGTTCCCGGCCTGGCCACATTTCGGGCAGGTCCAGGAATCAGCCTGCGTTTTAGGCTGTCCGCAGGCCGTGCAGAAGTTCCCTGTATTGCCGGACTGACCGCAAGAACAGGTCCAGCTGCCCGGTGCCTGGGCAGACTGCGCAGGCCTTGGCGAAGGCACCTGGGCTGCCTGGCGAGCTGCCAGTTCCTGAGCCAGACCGGCGCCGGCCTGATTGGCCATATTCATTCCCATATAGCCCATGGCTACGCCCATACCGCCTTCATTGGCAGCGGCAGCGCGCATGGAATCGGCCGTCGCGTCGACCAGGGTCCCCAGGCCGATATCCGGTCGGGACATAGTCAAGCCCATCTGGGCTTTCTGGATCTTTTCTTCGTCTTCTTCATTGGCCTTGACGCTGTTGATACCGATGGATACGATTTCGATACCCCGTAAATCGCGCCATTTCGGCGACAAGACGTCGTTCAGGGCCTGAGCCAGCTCCGGTGTATGACCGGGCAGCTGGGAATAGTCGATGCGCAGGGCCGAGACCCTGGCGAAAGCCGGCTGCAGAGCCGTCAGGAGTTCCGACTTGAGCTGGCTGTCGAGACGGCTCCGTTCGTAGACGTCGCCTTCATTGCCGGCAACGTTCGTATAAAATAAGACCGGATTGACGATGCGGTAACTGTATTCGCCGAAGCAGCGCAGGCGCATGAGCAATGCCAGGCCCGTCGTATCATCGTAGGATTTGAAAGGCACCTCGCTGGGCGTGCCGTACTTATTGCCGACGATTTCCTTGAGGTTGATGTAATAGACGCGCTGGTCCTTGCCCGTATCGCCGCCGAAGGCAAAGCGTTCTTTCATCTGGCGGACGAGCAGGCGAAACGATTCGCCCAAGTCGCCGGCATAGTCGCCATCGAAAATGGACGCTTCCGTCGACGCATCATATGTATATTCGCCCGGTTCGGCGCAGACTTCGACGACTTTCCCCGATTCGACGATGAGCATACATTGGCCGTTGTTGACAGCAATGCGTGAACCGTTGGAAATGATATTGTCTTCGCCATCCCGATTGCCGCTTCGGCCATGGCGGCTGGTCTGCTTCTGGCCTTTGGCCATCAAGATATTTTCATTCAAGCTGTCACAGTAAAAAAACTCTTTCCACTGGTCGGCCAGGACGCCACCGACAGCGCCGACAGCTGCTTTAATCAAACCCATAGAGAATCCCCCCCTATAAATATAACGATAGTTATTTTCCTTCTTTTCTCTGCCAGCGACGGCTGCCAAAGAGACAGGCTGCCAGCAGGCAGACCATCATACCGGCCACGATGAGGCCGTGCGGATTGAAGTGGATGAGGTCGTAGCCCAGCCAAACTTCCATACAGACGGCCAGGAACTTTCCGGTCATCGTCGCTGCCGCATGTTCGCCGAAGCAGACACGGCTCAAGGCACAGAGGGCTGTGACGACGAAATTCGGCGAATATGGGATGGCCCGTAAGAAAAAGATGAGCTGAAAATCAATTTTGCGGTTCAGCTTCGACAGCCAGCGGCTCTTATCGACCAAGGCCTGTGCCTTGTGGCGAAAAAGATAACGCATGATGACGAAGGCCAGGATATTGCCCAGGACCTGGCCGGCCCAGGAAATGACGATGCCCGGCAGCAAGCCGAACAAGATGCCATTGACCGTGACGAACTGGACCGACGGCAGGCCGGTCATATTGGTCAGGACGATGAGCAAGATCATGAGGACCACGGCGATACTGCCAAAAGAAGAAATATACGACGTCAGCCCCGGTATATCATGGCTCACCGTCAGCTGCCATAACGTACTGTAAAACGAGGGAATGGCCCAGTGAATCGCAAAAAACAAGGCCACAATCAGCCCCAGCGTCAAAGGCTTCATCAAATTCGCAATCATCGATCGATTCATATGATGATACCGTCCAAGTGGTCACATTCATGCTGGATAATCTGGGCTGTCCACCCTGTGAAGGTCTGACGGTGCTTGCGGAAACGGCGGTCCTGGTAGAAGACTTGTATCTTCCGATACCGCGTCGTCTTCCGCGTGCCGACCAGGGACAGGCACCCTTCTTCTGCCGGGAAGGGGTCGGTCTTCTTTTCGATGACCGGGTTGATGAGGATTTCGTCGCCCCGGTCCGTATGAACGACGATGATGCGCTTCAAAGAGCCGATCATATTGGCCGCCATACCGACACAGGTCCTGCGGTTGGCTTTCAGCGTGTCGAGCAAATCCTGGACGACGGGCAAATCCTCTTTCGTCGCCGCTTCGGATTTGCGTCCTAAGAAAATAACGTCATGTACAATATCGCGAATCATAGTTTCTTCCTCTCCCAAAAAGATAAGGCCAACAAAGCCAATACTTACCTATACGTAAGGACCTGACCTAAAAGTACCTTCTTCCGTAAATGAGAAACTTTCTTTATAATAAAAGTATCATTCAAGGAGGTCCTTTACTATGAACAAAAAATCAATCATCTTAGGTCTGACCCTGGCCCTCGTCGGCTGCCTGCCCATGGGTGCGTCTTTCGCAGCCGGTACGCCTCATTTCAAGAACAATAAAGCCGTAGCTGAATATTTCTGGAACGAAGTATTCAACAAACACGACACCGCCGTCATCGACACCATGGTCGATCCGAAATACAAACAGCACAGCCCGGAATTTGCCGATGGCAAACAGGCCTTTAAGGACGGCGTCAGCGGTTTCCTGAAAGCTTATCCGGACAGCACGGCCGTCATTAAGCACATCGGCGCCGATGGCGACCTGGTCTTCATCCACAACCACATCAAGCTCAACAAAGAAGACCGCGGTCAGGCAGCTGTCGACATCTTCCGCATCAAAGACGGGAAAATCGTCGAACACTGGGACGTCATCCAGGATATCCCGGAAAAAGCGGCCAACGACAATACCATGTTCTAGATTTTTCAAAAGGGGCTATCGCATGAAGGTTCTATCATCATGCGAGGTCCCTTTCACTTTATAGTCTGTCGGAGTTTGTAGTTTTCAGAGAAAGCCTTTTAATTGAAAGCCATCCGCTAACAACTAACTGCTAGCCACTAACAACTTAAAAAGGCTTGCCAAAAAAACCGTCGACCCAGCCGTTGATGCCCTGCATGACGCGGATCAGCTTTTCGCCTCTGTCGGTCAGGCTATAGACCACCGTCGGCGGTACCGTGGCATGGACAGTCCGCGTAATCAAGCCGTTGCGCTCGAAGACGTGGAGGTTTTCCGTCAGCACTTTGGCACTGATGCCCGGCAGGCACCGCTGCAGGCTGGCAAAGAACACCGGACCGTCTGCCAGGGCCAGCAAAATAGACGTCCGCCATTTCCCCTTGATGATGTCGATGAAGCAATCGAAGGGGCAATCATAGGCTTTGCCATCAAACGTATACATAGAGCTCCTTCCCTTCTAATAATCTTCCTCCCAGGCGTTGATGACGACCGGTTCTTTTTCCAGCAGCGCTAATTGTTCCGGGCTGAAATGACGGCGGTCGATGACAGCTTCATAGACAAATTCCTTGAAATACGCTTCGGAGCAGACGAAATAGCCCTGGTCGCCGACATCTTTACCCCAGGAATTTTCGATTTTCCAGCGGTCCGGCTGGCCGTCCCTGTCAAAATGGACGCCTGTGAGAAGCATTGCGTGCGTCGCCGAACTGCTGTTATATTCCAGGCGCTTGCCTTTGGGCATATCCGTGGAAAAACCGCCCAGAAGGGCTTCGTACTGGACGCTGGCCGGGTCCCAGATACCTTCCTTACGGGCGCCGAAGGCCCCGGCATCGCAGGCGAACCAAATGGCCTGGCCGTGTTTCAATTGCTTGACGCAGAGGTTTTCCAGGGCTGCCTGCGACAGGTTCAGCGCCTTCATGTCACGGCCGGCCATGTTTTCAACGGCATGGAACTGGATGGGCGTATCCAAGGGCTTATCCGCCGTCGGTTCATTGATGACGGCCACGTAATCGCGAAGAGACAGGCCGACGTATTTCTGGTAGAAAGCCTGCGGCGTCAGGTCCCGTTCTTCGTGATAGTTATTCTCCTTATCGCGGTAAGCGAAGTCAAAAGACTGGACGGGCTGGCCAAAGGCGATGCAGGCCGCCTTATAGACTTCGGCCATCATGGCCGCCTTGCGCGGATACGGGTCTTTCCCGGCCTGGACGAGTTCCCGCAGCTCCATGGCATCCTTGCGCAGAAGACGGTTCATGGCTGCTACGAAGCGGTCTGTATGGTCTGACTGGTATGTTTCCGGCTGGACCTGTTTTGGGACGACACCGTATTTTTCGATGAGGTCCACGGCTTCACTCCAATAGCCGCCATCAGTCATGCCCCGCAGGACGTACTGCATGAGCTGTCCCTTAAGGGGTTCTTGGGCATTTTCGATGACCATTTCCAGGAAATTGTTAGCCTTTTCCAATTTATCGTAAAAAGACAAGTAATTCTGGGATAATTCGAACTGGTCAAGATGACATGTTTCGGCCACCTTTTCCCGCAGGATATTCAGGGCTGCAAAGAGCCAGCAGCGGCCGGATTTCTGCTGGGCCGTAATCCCCCGGGTTTTCACTTCCACCGAAAAAGCGCCCTTGAGACGGGCACCGACTACAGGAACATAAGCCAAATTAGCCATGTCCGTCTTGGCCAGGACCGAGTGGAGGACCTGGGCCTGTCTGTCCGCGTCATAAGAGGCGCGGAACTGGGCTAACATATCATTCGTAATCTCTTTCATAAATTTTCCCCCTTTTATCATTTCCCATCCCAATACGGACGGGAATCGTCACATCGCCTGAACCGCTCCGTAGGGGACGTCCTGCTAAGGCGTCCCGCTGTGAATCTTGAACATAACGATTCAGGTATATGAGAGATGGTTTCACACATCCCCCGTTATGTATTACCGGTGCCTACCGACGTTGGGCTGCTCGTTTGGCGATTTCAATGACCGTTTCACAGGCTTTGACCAAGGACGGGATAGGCAAATATTCATAACGCCCGTGGAAATTGGCGCCGCCTGTGAACAGATTCGGACACGGCAGGCCACGGAACGAGAGCTGGGCCCCATCAGTACCGCCGCGGATAGGTGCGACCTGCGGCGTGACACCAACTGCTTCCATGGCTTCTTTAGCCAAATCGACGACATCCATGTGGCCGTCTTCGATTTTTTCCAGCATATTATAATAGACATCGTGCGGCGTGACGACGACCGTCCCGTCACCATATTTTTCATTGAAGAAATCTGCCATCTGCTGCAGCAAGGCCTTGCGCCGTTCAAAATGCTGGCGGTCGTGATCGCGGACGAGCATGTGCATCATACAAGTTTCGACGTCGCCCTTCAGTTTATAGACGTGGAAGAAGCCTTCATGACCTTCCGTATATTCCGGCTTTTCTCCAGCCGGCAGGAGCTGCTGCCATTCTGCGGCAATGGTCAAGGCGTTGACCATCTTCCCCTTGGCGTCACCGGTATGGACACTGCGGCCATGGAAGGTGATGACCGGATTGGCAGCATTGAAGTTTTCATATTCCAGTCCGCCCAATTCACCGCCATCGACAGTATAGGCAAAATCAGCCCCGAACTGCTTCACATCGAATAAGGCCGCACTGCGCCCTGTTTCTTCATCGGGCGTGAAACCGAGGCGAATCGTACCGTGGGTAATATCCGGATGCTGAAGAAGGTATTCCATAGCGCCGACGATGGCCGTAACACCGGCTTTATCATCAGCCCCAAGAAGAGTCGTCCCATCGGTGAAGAGGATGTCCTGTCCCTTATATTTCAGGACTTCCGGAAAAGCCTTTGTCGAAAAGACGATGCCCCGTTCCTCATTGAGGACGATATCCTTGCCGTCATAATCCCGGACCCGGACGGGCTGTATGTCTTTCCCGGACGCATCAGGACTGGTATCGACGTGGGAAATGAAACCGACTACTGGGCCTTCTGCCCCGTTTGCCGGCAGCGTGGCCATGATATAGCCGTGTTCGTCCAAGGTGACATGGGACAAGCCAATAGCCTTCAATTCCGCTGCTAAGGCCTTGGCAAAGACCAACTGGCCCGGCGTACTCGGGCAGACGGTATCGTTGTCCTCATCAGACTGGGTATCGAAAGAAACATATTTCAAGAAACGCTGTACAATGTGTTCCGTATCTATCATCAGCAGTCATTCTCCTTCTTTAAGAATCGTTAATTCAATTTTATGCCATTATCGACAACTTGTGAATCATTTTCTCTGGGAAAACCCAAAGATAAGTTGCCGATAATCAGTCACGCAGCCGCAGGACCAGGATTTTTTCCCGATTGTCGTCTCCATCAAATAAATCGCGGTAATCAATGACGTCTTCGACGACGAGGTTTGGATGATGTGTCAAGAAAGCTTCCGTTTCCTCATAAGGATAATAAAAAAAGAGGCGCATCGGCCGTGGCGCCTGGTAATGGGCATCGAAGAGCTTCCCTAATACCCGCTTCAGCGTGTGCAGGGCAAAGGGATTGAAGAAAAAGAAACAGTTCCCTTGTGGCGGGATTTCATATTCCACGGCATCGGCCAGGACGAAAGTCACGCGCCGCCGCGACGCTGCCGTCTGCCCATTGGCCAGGGCCTTTTCCCACAATCGCCGGTCATACTCGACACCGATGGCCTGGCAGCGCGTCTGATAAGCCAAAAAGAAACTGACCCGCCCTTTGCCGCTGCCGTAATCGACGAGGGTGTCCTTCTTGCCTATATAACCGCTGTTGGCCAGTCGTTCGAGAACACCGTAGTCCGTCGGTTCATACGGATGATGCTCACAGTCAGAATGACTATCGTCGCGGCCAGCTGTCTTAATATGTAAGATATGTTCCCATTCCTGTTCATCCATTTCAGGTCTCCCTGCCTTTCCCTTCCAGGTCCCGTCGCAGTTTATCCAGGACCTGGGCCGTCAAATCGTGCCAGGCATCCTGGAGCCATTGGCCCCGCTGAGCCTCGTCGCCGAGACATTCCAGGGCCTTGGGGATGGCCTTGCCGAAAAGGATATCTTCCGTCTGGTGGCTGCAGTAGACACCGAGCTTGCAGGCATTGGCAAAGTGTTCACAGTTGTGGAAGAGCAAGTCGTATTTCTTATTGCCCAGACAAGCCCGGGCAAAGGCAATCGTTTCCGGTACGGAGCAGCGCTGGACCTGTTCCTCCGGCGTATACTGGCGCACTTCCACGTCACCGCCCTGACGGAACTCATCGAACGATGTCGCCCGGATTTCCGTATCCCACCAGTCAATGGGATTGTAGTCATCATCACCGGCAAAGGCAATGACCTCGTCGTCACTGACATAGATGCCGTGATGATAATACAAGCCACCCAGCCGACGCACTCGGATATGGTCGCCCATGACCGGCAACTGCCGAGCCCAATGTTCTGGCGTCCCGTCATCTTGCAATAAAGATAAAATCGAATTCAAATCAATGGCCATCTTCGTCACCTCTCAGCACATCCAGCAGTCCCCGGCAGCCTTCCTGGACATCGTCCCAGGTCTGCTGGAAATCCCGCGTATACCAGGGGTCGGCTACGGGACGGGGATTGGCCGTATAATCCATGAGGAGGCTGCACTTCTGGTCCGGGTCGCCGCGGAAGAGGCGCTTCATGTCCCGCAGGTTTTCATCATCCATGCCGATAAAATAATCATAAGCCTGATAATCGTCAGCCTTCAGCAGCCCCGCCCGCTTATTGCCCGGGTCCATGCCATGAACCCGGAGCAACCGTTCCACTGGCGGATAGACCGGATTGCCACAGCCGTTCCATATCTCTTCATCTGTCGTAGCCGCCGAAGCCACATCGAACTGATTCGCCAGACCTTCTTGTCCTGCCATTTGCCGGAACACAAACTCCGCCATAGGCGACCGGCAGATATTGCCGTGGCAGATGAAAAGTATCTTAATCACTTTATTTTCACTCCTTCTTATGCCGGGTTACGCCGCTAAATGCCGTATTATAGCGGTTCTCCCGTTCCAGGCGATTTACCTCATATATTCCATGAAGTAGTATAAGTCGGCATAACTCAGCCACCATTCGTAGTAAAATCGGTAGTAAACAGGGACTACCGTACTACCGTAAAAATCTTCTGCGTAAAATGCATGGTTCCATTGTAACAGAAAATGTGCCGGGTTTCATCTAAAAAGTCATATAAAAAGAAAGGACCCACAGGTCTTGAAACCGTGAGTCCTTCTTCGCATATTTCTTTACCTACGCTTCACCCCAGTCCTCAGTAGCCCGTATCGAAACACTGAAAACAACGCCGAAGCTTGATACCCTCATCAAGCTCATGCAGGCCCTCGACCTGAAACTCCAGGTGGCTGCAGCCGGCTGACAAGAATCATTTTCCGCTTACCGTTTTTTCAGTTCTATTCCCCTGCCTCTTGTCATATTTGAAATCTACACTTTCAGCATACTCCATACACATTCCAATAAGGTCAATGCCAGAATGATATTGATCATCCGATAGTGTTTGACATAGAATTTCTGTATCAGGAGTCCAGCACCAATCCAAGTAGATGTGGCAATCGACCCAATCGTGGCAATCAGAAGTTCAACTCCGACCAGAATCCATAATGCCTTACTGTATGGTGTGATAAAGCCCGTCAATGCGGTAATCCCAAACATATAGATTTTGATATTTACAAACTGCAGCAGGAATCCTTTCAAGAAAGAGGCTGATCCCTGCTCTGCGCTAACCTCCGGCTTACTGATAGCAATATGAATCGCAAGTCAAAGGATATAAGCAGCTCCAATATATTTCATGACTTGGAGCGCACCGGGAAGAAATGCACCCACTCCATATACGAAAACGGCACAGATGATCTGAACAACATAGTATCCCGTGAATATTCCAAAAAAGAGCGGTTTCCCTTTTCCCCATCCGTAATTGGTCACTGTATTCAAAGCAAGTATATTCCCCGGCCCCGGTGTAAATGCATTCACACTCGCATAAACAAAAAAATTCGCAAACACATATTCAAGCATAACCAAATCTCCTTTCACGATGTTGATATCATCATACTGCAAAATGAGATTTGATAGGTAACACTTATTTAATATGTATTTACATAGTTTTATCCTATGCTTATCAAGTAGCATATTTTTTCAATGCTTCCACATAGATGCCCCCTAACTCTGACAGACTTTGCTCTTTACAAAGGACATACCCGATGGGCATCACTTCCTTCTCCGCAAGGGGTACGGAAATAATCTGCCGTCCCTGAAGATATTTCGGAAAAATTCCGCTTGATATAGTATATCCATCGAGACCTATCATCAGATTTACAATAGCCGCCCGGTCACTGACACGGATTTCTTTTTCTGAAAGTTCTGTACTGAAAGGCTCTTCTGAAAAATCGGCTGACTCATAGTTTCCCTGAAGGAAATTCAATCTCGGATAAGCCTGCAAGTCTTTCAGTGTAACAGATTTTTTTCCTGCCAAAGGATGCTTTGCCCGGAGGAAGACATGAGGAGAAACCGTAAAAAGTTCATGAAAGCTCAGTCCCATCTCATCCATTGTTTTTCGCAGGAACGGCTCATTTCTATGGCACAGATAAATGATTCCCAAATCGCAAAAGCGATTCTTTACATCCTCTAATATCTGATGAGTCTGTGTCTCATTGAGAATAAATTCAAATCGTTCCCGTCCGAACTTCTGAACCATCTCCACAAACGCATTGACCGTGAACGTATAATGCTGTGTTGAAACACAGAAACGCTGCTTCTCCGGCTGATTCAGAATGAATCGGTCCTCTAGGAGGCTCATTTCCTGAATCACCTGTCTCGCATATCCCAGGAATTCCACACCTTCTTTCGTCAAGGCAATACCGCTACGACTTCTTGTGAATATCTCAAATCCAACTTCCTTTTCTGCTTCTTTTAAAGCTGCGGACAAGCTTGGCTGGGAAATATGGAGTTGTTTCGCTGTCTCAGTAATTGAGTCAATCTCGGCTACAGAAACGATATATCTCAAGAATTGAATTGTCATGCGCTCACCCTTATCCATTTCAAATTTCCCAAAAGTCACGCCCCATAGAGATGACTGCCTTCCAGTAGGAAATCATACGGCTCCCTCAGTACTTCCATAATTCCTTTACTTTCTTGATTTTCCCTATAATTATAGCAGAAAACAATCATTTTTGCCTTTGCTTTTGTAGATATGGTGATATCCATTTCCAAGCATAAAAATACCCTCATTACTGTTTTATCCAGTAACGAGGGTACGATAAATTATAGTGAATACCCACATTATCTGCGAGTTTCTGTATCGTAATCTTATCGATATTTTTTACCGCAACAAGCTCTTAAAAAGAAGTGGCGAGTACCTCTCTAGGAGTTTTTCGTTTCATTTTTTACGGTCTTCCGCCGCCATTCGAGTCAGTCTCATTCCAAGGTCATATGCCTTTTTCAGGTCCTTTGGAAAAACTTCTTCCCGCTGCCGCTTCTTGTCCGCTTCATCAAAAAGGTTCTGCCTGTAACGGGAATAATCATTGTATTGATAGGTATTGCAGCAATATTGGACTTCGTTATATCCATAAACAAGTCCCATGGTTTTTCCCCAGGTTCCCAGCAGCTCCGGATAATGGAATTTTTCCATCTCCTCTTCCTTGCAGTTCATGGAATAGATCAAAGCAGAGAATTTTTTATCATGAGGAACCATATCGGGCTTCCCGTCCTTATAGAAATATGAATAGATTGGGAAAAGGGAACGATTGAGGAGGCTGATGACCTGCCCATTAGGATAGCTGAAATAGACGGGACTTCCCACGATGACCACATCGGCTTCCCAAATCTTTTTGAGAACAGGCTGAATACTGTCCCGGACAGCGCATAACCCATCCGTTTTGCTATTCTTCAGCTTACAGGCATAGCATTCCCGGCAATCCGTAAATTCATAATCTACCAGATGGATGAGTTCTGTTTCAGCACCAGCCGTCTCGGCTCCCCGCTGTGCCTGCTGCAACAATTGGGCAGTGCTGAAATTTTTTCTTGGACTTCCATTCAATAAAATTGCTTTCATCATAATCTCCTCTTTCTTTCAGAATGTCGTGCTGGTTCAGACCCAGCAGTCCATCGAGTTTTGTCCAATGAATTCGCTTTTTCTACAATCATGTCAATTCCATTCCCGTAAGGATAACTTCTGTTTTCTTCTTGAATCCGTGCTTTCCGTAGAACCCCGGCATGGAAAATCTCTTATGTCCCATTTTAACACAGAGATGCTCTAAGTACTACTGCATTCTGCTTCCCTATCCTATGATTGTTTTGTTAAAATATCCTCTTTACCGTTTTGTCCAGTAAAAGAGGGTACATCCGTTTTTCGACGATTCGGAAATGTCATCCATCATGGGCTCTGGAATACTAGCCATTGCTTTTGGTTGAACAGAAGTTTCCTATTTGTTGATTTTGTTATCCATGCGATCACTGAGAGGCACCACTTCAGATGCAACAGCTTGATTCATCTGCCCTACGTTGACGACATCCGTATCCGCTTCCCCTGTTGCCACGCCGGTGATCTGGTGGGTTACAATGTCACTCCCTATGGCGATGACAGCATGAGTGGATTTCCAGAAATGATCTGTATGCGTCGTTTCGTCATCCGTTTCATCATCAAAGACAGCGCCAGGCTTTCCTGCCTCACGATTTGCCATGGGCCCGCTCCCCAAGGCAATGGACCAACAAATCCAGTACCTTATCTGCCCTCCCATCTTATCTGCCTCATTTCTGGTTATCTGCAACATTTTATGCTAAAATGTTGCAGATAATAAAAGATGAGGGAGATTTTTATGCGAACCTTTAACTACTCGCAAGAAATGCAGAATTTACTGACACCTGAAATTGTCCAGCTTCTTACCTGTATCCATGACTGCGGTCCTGCTCTTTTCATCACGCCTTATCGGGAAACCAAATCACTTTGGGTTGGATTTCGCCTACCTGCTTCAGTTCTTTCCGCACATTTAGTTTTGTGGTTTATCTCTGGCATGAAATATTTTAGAAATTAATTGAGCGAATCATGGAGAAGAAAATAGAAAGGATGATGTATATTGAGCGGCAAAGCCAAACTGATAATAGAAGCGCCCAACGGGGATTTTTGCCCCGTCAGGCTCATGCAAAAAATTATGGAGGGGAAATGGAAATTTATTATTTTGTATTACCTCATGCTGAAGCCGACACGGTTCAATGAACTCCAACGTCTCATACCAAACATCTCGCATGGCGTTTTGACCACACAGTTGAAGGAAGACATGGGATAATCCCACATTGGAAATCATCTACATCGAAAACGCTCAACTCAAATTTGAGAAGGGCTACAATGATACCGAAAAGGTTCTTTGATTTGCAAGCCGCTGCATGGACTTCATGTGGCGGCTTTTTCAAATTTCCCGGAATATGATATACTTCTATCAATAACAGTTGTACTATTTCGAGGAGACAGAATACACGCAACTATTACACCAGATACAGTGTCGAAACCACAAAGGCTCCCTATGAATTAGGCAAAAATTAATCAAGGATGTGCAACCATTATGATACAAATCGAAGAAACGGTCTTTGCCCGTAAACGCTGGATAGAAAGTAAGATGCTCGCTTATGGATTTCATAAAACAAATGAAACGTATATACTTGAAAAACCATTTCTTGACGGGAATTTCAAAGCCATCCTTTCCGTTACCTCAAAAGGGCTGGTTACGGGTAAGGTCATGGACCGGATGACCCAGGATGAATATTATCAGTTGCGTCAGGAAACCTCCGATGGCGCCTATGTCCATACGGTCCGTTCTGCTTATCTGTCCCTGCTTAAAGAAATTGCCACTTCCTGCTGCGGCGATGTCCTATTTGCCTCAACTCAGGCCAACCGGCTGACCCAGGCCATTTTGGACAACTTTCAGGTCAGGCCGGATTTTCCCTGGAATCATTCCGCACGATATCAGTCGTACGGAGCCTTCCGTCATTCTTCCAACCGGAAATGGTTCGCCCTCATCATGAATGTAAAAAGAGGTGTGCTGGATAAAGACGGCAATTCCGGTCAAGTTGATATCATCAACGTAAAAATCAGACCTGAACAAGCAGAACAGCTTCACCGCATCCCCGGCATCTACCCCGCTTATCATATGAACCACAAGACGTGGATTTCAGTGGTGCTGGATGAAACCTTACCGGATGAAAGAATCTTGGAGTTCATTGACACAAGCTATCAGTTAACGATTCACTAAAGAGGAATACAAGTACTAATTGTACAATTATTACGTCTTGCACTTCCTTTATTATGAAATCACCAAAGCTGTGATATACCAGTCATCACATTTTTCCACCCTATCGAATAGCAGATTCTGTTATAAAACCAACATACTTGTCTCCCCGGCCATGATATACTGATTCCAGAAAGACAAAGAAACCAATAAAAAACGCCTATGATGACTGTATCATGAATAGGCAACAGAAAGGGGCAGACCTCATGAAAAATATAGAATGGAAAGATAAAGTGGCAAGTTTTAAAAAAATTGATGTGCGCGGCATTGCCGGTAATTTCCTTGATGGGCTGAAAAAACAGGCGGCAAAGCTCCCCGTCGGCGAAGGGATAGAAGTCATTCAAAGTTTCGAACCCATTCCCCTCTATGAAATCATGGAAATGCTGGGATATGTTCACTATACAGAAAAAACAGCGGAACATGAGTATCACGCTTATTTCTATCGGACCGAGGAAAAAGGGAACGTAGAAGATGCGCCGGAACGGCCGGCAGTCATCGCCAATTATCCCATGATCGATGAAAAACTGGGCGAGCTGGCTGTAGAATTTTGGGATATGACCTGGAAAAGCGAAAAACGATATCTCGATTACAACATCCGGCTCCTGCTCTCTCTGGCCAATGCCGTCGGTGCCGGAAGGATGCGGCAGGCCATGCGGGAACTGCTGAAAGCCTATGCCAACGGGCTGGATTCCAGAGCCCTGGACGACGTGTTTGAACAACTGGCCTGGAATATGGGCATCGGCTTCTTCAGTTCGGAAATTGCTCCGTCTCCCCTGTTTCATGCGTATAAGCTGATTAAACAGATGGAAAAACAGGGAAAAGAGAGAGACGAAATCAACCAGATGCTAAGAGAAAAATTTTCAGATAAAAAAGGTGTATGCAAGTAACATGTACCCTCTTTACCGGATGTCCCGGTAAGGAGGGTATTTTCATGGGCTATACCTATGAATCGTGAATACAATGTCCCCTAATCCGACATCATAAAGAAAGAGTTCCCTATTTCACGATATGATTCTTCGACTTTATTGAGCGTTCCTCTTGTTTTTTGCCAAATTGGGGTCTGTAACAAAATGAGTTTTTGATATGCTCCCCCTATGAGAGACAGTAAAAAAATAAAACTGTCATCATAGGGGAAGCATATCATTTAGCCCCATTTTTTTACCTATCTTACTGTTTCTTGTGATTTCTGGATATGTGATCCATATACATCACGATAATCATTCTGAGCTTCATTGTCTTTATCATTAATACGGACGCGTTCTACCTTATGCCGGTCATTGTCCTTGCCGGAAATACGATCTACGCGGAAGCGGTCAATATTTTGCACTTTAACCAATTCAGGTCCAAACTCATCCACAGAGCGAGCCATATCACCATCGGAAGGTGCTCCATTCTGCAAGGCCCGATAAATAATCGCAGCATATTCATAACGGGTCATGACCCGATCGCCCTTAAATTCTCCATCCGGATATCCTTGTAAATACCCCCTTTCGGCCAATGTTTTCACGTATTGGTAAGCCCAGTGGTTTTCAGGTACATCGGGGAACATCATGCTATTGGCTGGATTGGGAACAGCTTTGACATTTTGCCCCGATTCATAAGCAGCCAGTTTTTTAGTGAGCACTTCTATTTGGGCTTTCATGGCCAGCATGTCCCTTGCCATAGAAACACGAGAGCGGGATACATGGTTCTTTTGACCAAACTTCCAACTAACGCCTGCATTCACCATGTTTTCTCCTCCGCTGAAGGATCCACCTACGCTGAACATCGTATCCTCATTGGGCCGGTAAAATGCCCCGACAGCTACGGCATGGGCATCTTTGTAATTACCGTAGCCAACAGCAAAGTCCCATTTATCATCGGGATCAAAATCCAATGGATGCAGTCCTGCCAGAGCTGCAGCACCGGCACCGACGCGGTTCACCTGATCTCCTAATTTACTGATCCGTGTTTCCGCCCGGTATAACTGACTCCCGTTTACGGCATCAGTACTGGTCGATGAAATATCTCCAGGAGCTACATGGGTAATCTTATTTCCGCCATTATTCAACCCATCTTTATTAAGGGTAACATCCTGACCGGCAGAACCATTCTGGATTGTCATCCCTCCCGTCGTTACGGTAGTGTCTCCCACGTTGACAGTGCTGGCATTTACCGTCGTGATATTACCCGTATCTGCTGTAACGGTCTTTGTGGTAACCGAATCCAGTCCTTTCAAATCTTTTGAAAGCCGCACTTTCAGGTTATCACTTCCATCAGATACCACTCCGATATTGTCTTCCGTTGACAGTTTAGAAGAATCCGTAATGCCCCCGACTACATTTACCTGGCCATTGAGTTTTTTACTGATTACATTCCCTACATCGCCGCCATATTTCATACCATCATTCATCGTTGCAACCGTCTGGGTATTCCCATTGTGATCTTCATAGACAATCCGGTCGATACCGCCAGTACCATTGTAACCATCGGTGCCATCTACTCCATTCGCACCTTTGACAACATGGATGTCAGCAGAAGCACCGTCCTTGCCATTGATGCCAATATGACCATCCGTACCATTGGTTCCGTCTTTACCTATAGAAGAAATGGTAACGCCATCTTTGCCATCAGCACCTTTTACCCCCATAGCTCCATTGATGCCATCAGCGCCGTCTTTGCCCTGGCCGCCCACGGTAACCGTATCTGCTTTCAGATTCTTATCCAGTCCGATAACCAGGTTTCCATCTGCATCCACTACAGTTTTGATGTTGGAAGCATCGTATTCCGTATCTGCTTTTGTGCCATTTCCTTTGATTGTCATGGTGCTGTTCAGTTTTTTAGCCACAGATCCTGTATTTCCAGCAAACTTCAGTCCATCATCGAGCGTGGCAACTTGATGGGAGCCATGTGCATCATCGTAAACAATACGGGTCATACCATTAGCGCCATTGGAACCAGATACGCCGTCCTGACCCTTAGCAGATTTCATGGTAAGTCCATCTTTGCCGTCTTTACCATTCATACCGATGGAACCATCTTTGCCATTGATGATAACCGCCGAGCCATCTTTGCCCACCACACCGATGGAACCGTCTATACCATCTTCGCCTTTCTCGCCCAGGTTGAGATTGTCCTTGACATTGACCTTGTATGGATTTTCTGCTGTACCAGTGCCAGTAACGGTAGTATTTTTTCCGTCTGCTAATTTAGTGGCGTTCTTGGCAATTTCATCTTTCAGCTGGCTGACATTCACCGCATCCGTTCCAGCAATACCGGCAGCCACATTGTGAATCTGATTGCCACCATTATCCAACCCCTTTTCTGTCAAAGAAACTACTGAAGTCCCGGCTGCAGGATTTTTCGGAGTAATCGTAATACCGCTGGCATCAATGACTGTCTTATTTCCGTCTTTATTCGTAATGGTCATGCCGCTTCCCTGGGTCACGGTCTGATTTCCGTCTGCGTCGGTGGTCGTCACACTGTTCACGTTTAGATCATCGTTCAGGACTACTTTCATCGTTCCGTTTTCCACTTTCGTAGAAATATTTTTGCCGTCCCCGGTAACTTCAATATCCTCTCCCAGAGACTTGTGGACGATATTCCCATCCTGATCCTTTAATCCGAACCCTTTTTCCGTTAAATCAGCAGATTGTTTCGTCAACTGACTTACGTTGACAGCATCTGTATCCACTGTACCAGCAGCCACATTAGTAATTTTCGTGCCGTTCGCATTGATTCCTTCCTTGGTCACAGAAGGTCCGCCAGTTATGGCCACTCCCTGATTGTTTATCGTTGTATCTCCGGCTTTTACCGTCTCAGCGTTTACCGTTTTTGATGTAATACTGTTCAGCCCAACCACATCTTTTGCCAGTTTCACGTTCATCGTATTATTGGCAGAATCAGCGACTACACCAATATTATTATCACTTAAATTGCTGCTGTCAGCACCGCCCAAAAGGGACATAGCCTGATCAGAACCGCGATGGAGTACATTGACATCTGCTTCCGAAGCAGTTCCAATGGTCGAATTATCACCGGCAAATCGCAGAGGCCGCGTCATGCTGTAAAGCTGGCTTCCGTTCACAGCATCCGTACTCTTTACACTGACCAGACCAGCCGCAACATTCTGGATGCGCCGTTCTTTCCCCACGGATCCCACCGTTACAATACCAGCAGGCGTCCCCCCGGCATATTGATAGGTTCCGTTGCTGCTGTAAGCATCCTTTCCTTTCGTAGTAGCTCCCGATACAGTATAAGCAGAATTACTGCCAAGATAGACGGAATTCCCCAAAGTTGCTGTTACATGGCTGCCTAAAATCTGGGTATTGGACAAATCCGTATTCTGAGTCGTGGCATCAAGGGTATTCTGGCTGCCAAGGATTTGGATATCCGTCAAATCCTTGTTCTTCTGATTTTTGGCCCGGATGGTGTTTTTTGAACCGGTAATAACGATATCAGATACATTGCCCGCATCGCCTGCTGTACTTGTATCCGGATCCCCGGTAACCATATTCTGATTGCCCGTTACAAAAATATTACCAAAGGCTTTCAGGTTGGCAGAATTATTGGAAAGGGATTCCATTTTCAGCACGTTTTGATTCCCTACAATACGATTGCTGTCCCCTTCCATTCGGTTTTCATTCCCAAAGATCCCCGAATTCGAAGCACTTACATCAGCAGCTGTACCTGTTGCAGCCGTACTGTTCTGGCTGCCCAAAACATAGGTATTTGCTCCCGTAACCCGGTTTTTAGTGCCGATTGCCCCAGAAGAAACACCTTCTGCCTGCGCATTTGTCCCCACTGCGAGAGCATTTTCTGCCAGTGCCTGAGCCGTATCACCCATAGCGGAAGCACTTTTGCTGTTGCTCTTGGCATCGCTGCCGATGGCGATGGCTTTGTCATCAGAAACGCCAGCAGAATAGCCAATGGCCACAGCTTTATCTACGCTGCTTCCACCATTTTTTATAGAGGAGGTTGCCAAAGTCCCTATAGCCAGAGAATGATTTCCGGCAGCCTGCGCACCAGCCCCAATTGCCGTATTATATTGATACCCACTGATGGCCAGAGTCTGTTTCAAACTGCCCGGATTATCCTGGTCTTCATAACCTGCTCCCACTGTGATACTGCCAAGGCTCTGCGCTTCTGTATTATTTCCCAGGGCAACACTCCTGTCCCCTAAAGCTTTTGCACTTACGCCAGCTGCCATGGAATCCTCACCCGTAGCCAGATCGTTGTCATAGTTATTCAGATTGGTAGATTTTACAGAATAGTAATGGGTCTTTGCCATATCCACAAGTTCATTGACCTGGGCTACATTGGCTGCATCGGTCCCCAGTGTTCCTGCAGCGACATTATGGATTTTTGTTCCTTTGTTATCAGTATTCCGAAGAGTAATGCTGTCTCCATCTCCGGAAGTGACCGTATCATAATATACTCCACTTGCCGTTGCCGAAGAAACATTGGCATTGACCTGGGCTACCGTAGCGTCGATTGATTTTTTGAGCTGTGCCACCGTAACGGCATCCTGATCCAGTGCCCCATCAGCAACATTGGTGATGCGGCGCAAAGCCGATGCACTGCCGACTGAAACAGCCGTCTTAGGGGCTGCCTGCCCCGTCAGATATCCATTACCACTGATCATAGCGGCATTCGCTACGGAATCATTGCCGATGGCAACATTCCCACCAGAAGCCTGTGCTCCCTGCCCTAAAGCCACACTGGCTGCATCTGCAGCCTGGGCGTTAAACCCAACTGCCGTAGATCCATTTCCATTCGCCTGGGCCTGATAGCCTACGGCTACAGCGTCATCAGAAGCGTTTGTCTCACTGCCAAGGGCCGTAGACTGAATCCGTGATACAGCGGAATCGTTTTTATTGGCATGATAACCAATGGAGACATTTTTTCCTTCCGATGTGTTTCCGCCTGATCCGATATTTGTCCCAGCTTCAGAGCCAATGGCTACATTATGATCGCTTTTGACATCACTTCCCGCTTTATATCCAATTGCAATATTCTGTTGTCCGTCAATATTGTTGCCGGCACCGTCTCCAATGACTACATGGGATCCTTTCGCTCCTAATACGTCCCCTACCATACCCACTCCTGCGTCAGGACCAAGTACGACAGACCGGACGGCATTGGCACTGGCATCTTTACCTAAAACCACAGAAGCACTGCTGCCAGCAGCGGCTCCGTTCCCAATAGCAACGGCATCGGTCCCACTAGCTTGCGCACTCTTACCCACAGCCAGGGCATCTGCTCCAGTCGCTGCAGCCTCTGTTCCAGCTGCCATGCTGTCTACACCGGAAGCAGCTGCACTTTTGCCAAAGGCCAAAGCACCTTCTGCACCGGCCTTTGCACTGTCTCCCACTGCCACGGCACTATGACTATTTTTCGTTACACCAGCGTTATTGCCCATCGCAATTGCATGATTCGAAGCAACCGTACTGGCCTTAGTTCCAATTGCCACGCTGCTGCTGTTGATCTGGGCATTGGTCCCATCATTATAAACTGTCGCTCCATTCCCCAGCGCAATAGCGGAATTTCCCCGGGCATTGGCCGCATCACCGATAGATATGCTGGATTTTCCTCCGCCTATGACCACAGTGGAACTGTCACCGTCAGCGGTCATACCATTAAAGGAGCCGCTGATAGCTTTCCGGCCAATGGAAATACTGTTTCCAGCCGAGGAAGCAGACCGGGCATCATCGCCCAGCGCAACCGAGCCTGTACCATTCGCTTTTGCACTGACTCCAATGGCAACAGCATCTTTTCCCGCAGCCTCAGCGTCTTCTCCTGTAGAATTAGCACGGAAGTACTTCATTCCCGGTTTCGTTTTGTCTAGTCCCAATGCAGAGTTTACATTTTTTAGCTCTGTAATATCGGCCGTATTATTGTCGATTTTTCCGCTGTTAGTTGCAATTGCCTTTTTGTTCACTGCAATATCTGTTTTATTTTGCTGGATTTCATTGGAATTCTGGCTGATTCCGGCCTTATTGTTAGCTATTGCGGTACTGTTAGCGGTAATATTGTCAGCATTTTCACTAATCTTTGTAGTGTTTCCAGCAATATCATCCTGATTCTTCTGTACAACAGCCTTTACCGTATTCAATTCTGTAGTGGTCGCCACACCATCTGCCGATATAGTAATCGTATTGGTTCCATCATCTTTCGTTACCGTAATATTAGTTCCACCATTCAACAAGTCACCGTCATGGACACTCGCAGCCTGGACACTATAGGCACTCCCAAACATCAATAACGCGGTTAATACCGTTCTAGTAAATACCCCCCCCCCGATAACCGACAATCGTTCTCAATAACGATTTTGCAGATCCTTTCCCGCCATTTTTTGCCAGTTCTGAAACTACCTGGTATTGCCCTTTAGATCGATTGAATATAATCTTATAAATTCTATTCAATCTAATCGCCTCCTTTTTAAATAAATATGCATTAATAAAGTTAATTTATTTTATTTCACTTTATTATCTCATACATATGTTTTGTTTCATTTTATCATTTATATTTCTATTTCACAACATATTTTCTCATATTTTTGTAAGACTAGGATAAGTTTATCATAACAATATGCTGATATTTTTCACATTAAAACGGTATATTATGCACTATATATTCACTTATTTTGATTTTTAGTTGCAAAAATAAATCGAACTGTATTTGATACAAAATAGCAAAAAAAGAATATCAGCGCATCATCTATGCGCTGATATTCTTTAATATTTATATATTTTTAAATCCTTTTATATTCTTATGTTTTATGAATAAATATTCTGTTAAATATTATATTTCAATTAGTATCCCCAAAAAGAGATATTTTACAATATTTTGATGTGGCATCCCCGGTTTTGACTATGACCTGACCAATACCAGACGGCTCAGGGACTTCCTCCATCAGAGTTCGCCCATTCCGGGCGAACAAAAAAAGCAGCCCCTGAGGTCTGCTTTCATCATAGTATTCTTATAAATTCTTTACAGGTTCCGAAAAAGTTCCAAATCATCGGGAATGTACAGATTCCCCTGGTAATATTGGTGTCCTTCATCATAGTAACGCTGGCGGCGATGGGTCAGGTCCTTGTCTTCCGTGTGGTACAGAATCAAGTTCTGTACCCCCATCCGGGCCGCCGTTTCACAGGCGTCTTTGACGGTGGAATGGTGCTTTTCATAGGGATGAAAGATATGCGCTTCAGCATCGAGGCAGAAGGCTTCGTGAAGGAGCCATTTGCTGTCCCGGACATAGCCTTCTTCCCAAGGCTGATACGGTTCATCACCACAGCAGGTCAGTTTACCATCAGGGAGCTGCAGGGAAAAGCCGAATTGCTTGGCCTTCGTCGAGCGGATATCGAAAAAGGTCACGTCGTGGCCAATAAGCTGGTGTGTCTCCCCATCGGATACCGTAACGAAATGCAGGCGGTCATCGAGGAAAGCACTGTCTTTCGAGGACAGCAGGGCGTTTCCCATCGCGTGCAACAGGGAAACGACTTCCTCGTGACCGTAGATGATGGCTTCGCCATCGTAGGTCCCGCGCCGCCAGGACTGGCACATCATACGCATGAGCCAGAGGATCCCCAGAAGATGGTCCATGTGCTTGTGCGTGACAAAGACCGTCCGCATATCCCGCCAGCGCAAATGAGCCTTTTCCAGCTGCTGCAAGAGACCGTTCCCGCCGCCGCCATCGATGAGCAGGTATTGATCACCTTCATCGAGGACAAAACACGTATTATAACAATGAGTCACCGTCGCATTTCCCGTCCCTAAGATTGTCAGATTCATTATCAGCCCTCCCCGGTTATTTACTACCGTGCGTTTGCTTCGCCGCGAAAAATGGTGCCGCGGCTGGCATCTACAGTGACAATTTCACCGTTTTCCAGTGTGTCTGAGGCATGAGCTGCACCGACGACAGTCGGAATACCAAGGGTAATGGCGACGATAGCCGATTCGCTGGTGAGTCCGGCTTCTTCAGAGACGATGGCACTGGCCCGTTTCATATAGTCTGCAAAGTCAGCACAAGCCGAACGGAGGACGAGAATGCAGCCGTCTCTGAAGTTCTTTTCCAGGTCTTCTTTCGATTCAGCGATGCAGACTTTTCCAATAGCGGAATTGCGGCCGATACCGGTACCGCGGAGAAGGACGTCACCAACGACCTGTACGCGGATCATATTGGTCGAACCGGCTGTAGCAACGGGAACACCGGCTGTAAGAACGACAAGATCGCCGGCTTTGATGAGGTCGTTGTCGAGAGCTGCAAAGATGGCGTTATCGACGACAGCATCGGTATCGCTGGCTTCTTTTCCGATAACAGCCTGGACGCCCCAGTTGAGCTGCAATCGACGGACAATGGCTTCATGCGGCGATACGGCTATAAGTGAGCATTCCGGACGGAATTTAGAAATCATCTGAGCTGTGCCGCCACGTTCGGTCGAGGCGATGATAGCGGCAGCGTGGAGGTCTTTGGCAATCTTGACGACAGCCTTGCCGATGGATTCAGTCGTTGACGTCGATTCGGAACTGGCGTCTTCATATGCTTTCGGCGTGAAGTTGCTTTCCGTAAAGACAGCGACGCGGGCCATGGTTTCAACAGCTTCTACCGGATAGAGACCGCCAGCCGTTTCACCGCTGAGCATGATGGCGTCCGTACCGTCGAAGATGGCATTGGCGACGTCGCTCGTTTCGGCACGGGTCGGACGCGGGTAATTGCACATAGATTCCAGCATCTGCGTAGCCGTAATGACCGGCTTGCCCGCAGTCTGGCATTTGTGGATGAGGACTTTCTGGAGCATCGGCACTTCTTCAGCAGGTACTTCGACGCCGAGGTCACCGCGGGCAACCATGATACCGTCGCTCATCCTGATGATGTCGTCGATGTTGTTGACAGCTGTCTGACATTCGATTTTAGAGACAATCTTCATATGACTGCCGTGTTTCTCCAAAATCTTGCGAATCGTCAGGACATCTTTGCCGCGCTGGATGAAGGAAGCTGCGATCCAGTCCATGTTCATACGGCAGCCGAATTCTATATCGTCGGCATCGCTTTCGGAAACAGCTGGCAAATTAATAGCAATGCCCGGTACGGCAACGCGTTTGCGATTACTCATCTTGCCGCTGTTGAGAATCTTCGTATGGATGTCTTCGCCTTCGACGCTGACAACTTCTAAGTTGACTAAACCGTCTGATAAGAGAATGTGGTCGCCGGCTTTGACGTCCCGCGGTAATTCTTTATAGTTCATGGAGGCAATGGTTTCATCGCCATCTACATCTCGGGCCGTCAAGATAAAGTCATTGCCGGCTTCCATCATGATCGAACCATTCTTAAATTTGCCCAGGCGGATTTCCGGGCCTTTCGTATCGAGGAGCAATGCAACCGGGATGCCTAGTTTCCGGGAGGCAGCGCGGACCATGTCGATGCGCTGTTTATGTTCTGCATGAGAACCATGGGAGAAATTAAAACGGGCAACGTTCATACCGGCTTGAATCATCTTTTCGATAATTTCCGGAGTATTGGAACTTGGGCCTAAGGTGCAGACAATCTTTGTTTTTTTCAGCATATATATTATATTCTCCTTGAATTTATACAATTAGGACATCTTAAGTCAGCCGACAGCACGGATAAGGTTAAAGACCTGCTGCGCTGTGTTGGTCATATTGCGCAGGGCCGTTTCCTTATTCATGGCTTCTTCCAGCGGCATGGCTTTATCGACGATAGAAAAGAAAGCATCGATACCCTGCCGGTTACATTCGACTGCATCAGCCGTCGTGCATCCTGCCAGAGCGATGACTTTGGCGCCGTACTGTTTGGCCAGTTTCGCTACGCCGATGGGGGCCTTACCCATGGCCGTCTGGGCATCGAGGCGTCCTTCGCCAGTGATGACATAATCGGCATCTTTGACAGCATCGGCCAGGCGGATGGAATCGAGGACAATCTGGATTCCTGAGCGCAGACGTCCGTGCAGATACGCCAGGAAAGCAAAGCCCATGCCACCAGCCGCGCCGGCACCGGCGGTCTGGCTGAAATCATGGCCGGTATACATCTGGGTTACGGCGGCAAAGGACCGGCTGGCATCGTCCAGTACTTTGACATCCTGTGGCGACGCACCTTTCTGAGGCCCGAAGATATAGGCAGCGCCCCAATTCCCGAATAACGGATTGGTCACATCACAGGCGACATCAAAGGTACAGTCTTTCAGGACCGGCAGGACCTGGGAATCATCTACAGATGCGATACGCCCTACTTCCTGCCCGCCTGTGCCGACCGGCTGGCCCTGAGCATCTCGGAAAATATAACCGAGAGCCTGAAGCATACCGACGCCGCAGTCACTGGTCGAACTGCCTCCCAGTCCGATGATGAAATGGCGGATGCCCGTTTCTATAGCCTGCGCCATGACCTGACCGACACCATACGTCGTCGTGTGCAGGGGATTGCGCTGTGCAGACGGTACTAGGCCTAATCCGGCAGCCCCGGCCATTTCAATAACGGCCGTCTCCATGTCCGGCAGACAGCCATACGCACAGGACACGGCTTCCCCTAAAGGTCCCTGGACACCGGCATAGCGGAGCTGTCCGCCCAGTCCATCGACGAGGGCTTCAACGGTTCCTTCCCCACCGTCAGCCAGGGGCTTGACGATGACCTGGACGGGATGACCGCCATAAGCTTTGCGGATACCGGCTTCAATGGCCCGGCCAGCTTCAACAGAAGTCAGACTATTTTTCAAGGAATCAATGGCTACGACAACTTTCATGATACTCTCTCCTCTATGTGCGAACTCGTAAGACTGTATTTCTCTATGCCTACAGTGTAGCAAAAAGAGGATGATCTTCCTATGTTATAAAGCACAAAAATATATCGTATTTTTGTGCTTAAAGCCATGGAAGGGTAGCAATGTAAAGCGTCACGGCATCGTGGAATACCCGCGGATTGAGCCCCGTCGCCTCACCAATCCGTTTCAGCCGGTATTGCAGAGTATTTTTATGGATACAGAGAATCCGCGCCGTCTCCTGTATGGATAAATTCTGTTGGTAATAGACCTGTAGCAGATGGATATCTCGTTCTGTCAAATGCTGACAAATGTCCTTCTGATAGCGGCGGCGTATCGGGCCATCCAGGCTTTGCAGCAAGAAAGCTAACTTCATCTCGTCGGCATGAACGCAGAAAATCTGTCGGTCCTCTGCCGACTGCAAGGCCATTTTGGCAAAACGGTACGATTCGTGGATACGGTGAAATGATTCTTCTGTCCCGATTCCTGCAAAAATGCCCGGGTAGAACCATTCTTTCCAGCGTGGCAGTTTCCGGTCCCAATCCGGATAGACCTTGCTGGGAATGAGCACGACAACGGTACTGGGATAAATATACGTGTATAAGGTTATCCCCAGGCTTTGGCAATCCTCTGCCATCTTCTGGCGGAAATCCCCGGCCCGGCGTGTACCTTCATGCCAGCGGAACACCACTGCGACATACTGGCTGCCCGCCAATGCCGGCTGGTCTTCAGCCAGCTGCTGCACCATGTCTTCGTCATGATAAATCAGAGCCATGACCTGACGGCTGCGGTGTTCTTCTTCGCTGAACACCTCCTGACTCAGCCGGTATTCCTTGAGAAATACCTCGCATATTTTCGTCAGCAAAAAACCATACTGGCCGACAACAGCTGGTTCTCCCGTAATCCCGACTACACCCAGTACCAGTCCATCCATGATAATCGGATAATTGACGCCCTTACTGACACCATCTGTCGGCCGGTCATCCTGTACGGTCTGGACCTGACCGGTCCGGGCGGCGGCGTGGCCGGCCTTGTGATACGTCCCAATGCGCTTGTCATCGGTACTGGCCATAATCTGCCCATGACAGTCAATAAAATTGACGTCCCAGCCGACGACTACCTTGGCTGAATCGACAATCTGCTGGGCTAATTCATCGGTAATGCGTACTTTCACACTGATACCTCTTTTCCTTCATGAAAAACATCTCACGACAAGGCCACATCCAGGGCCATCATCAGTGTGAATCCCAGGGCAAAGGACAGGACGCCCATATGGGAGTGTTCGCCAGCCGACATTTCCGGAATGAGTTCTTCGACGACGACGTAGCACATGGCCCCGGCGGCCAGACTGAGGAGATAAGGCAGGACCGGAACGATGAAGGCCGTCAGTGCGATGGTCAGGGCCGCTCCGATGGGTTCTACGATGCCCGATAAGACGCCTCCGAGAAAGGCTTTATGCCTGCCCACACCGGCGGCCTTGAGCGGCATGGAGATAATAGCCCCTTCGGGCAGGTTTTGCAAAGCGATGCCCAGCGACAAGGCCAATGCCCCGGCAGTACTGATACCCGTCTGACCGGCCAGGAGACCCGCATAGACGACACCGACAGCCATACCCTCGGGGATATTGTGCAGCGCCACGGCCAAAACGAGCATCGTCGTCCGCTGCAAATGGCTGTGTGGCCCTTCAGCCTCCTCGCTGTACATGTGCAGATGCGGTACCAGCCGGTCCAGGGTCAGGAGCAGGAAGATGCCCAGCCAGAACCCGGCCACAGCCGGCACGAAAGCGAATTTCCCCAACGGCGCCGATTCTTCCATGGCCGGAATCAGGAGACTCCAGATTGAAGCAGCGATCATGACACCCGACGCAAAGCCCGTCAGCCCCCTTTGGACCTGGCGGTCCAATTCCTGCTTCATGGCATAGACGCAGGCCGCTCCCAAAGACGTTCCGACAAAGGGAATAAGAATCCCTATGACAGCATTTTCCATAACAACATCCCCTTTCGTATATATCATGATTTGATATTCACTATTGTTATAATCTCATTATATACAAAAAAGAACTGCCCCCGCAAGACAGCTCTTTTCATAGTTCATCAAAATAGTGTTATCGGATGATGGTAATCCGGTCGGTTGTCCTCTGGGGCGTCCGCTGGTAGGAAATGTCCGGGATTCCCAGCGCCATCAGGAAGCTCAGTTTGCATCCCTGGGGGATCTGGAACTGCGCTTCGATTTCAGGAAATGTCCGGGCCAGTGCTACGGCAATGCCGTCCCAGACCGTGCCCAGTCCCAGGCTGGCGGCATAAAGTTCCAGGTACGATAAGGCAATGACCGGATCGACGGTCTGGCAGACCGATGCCGCCGTTTTTGTATCGACAGAAGCGACAACTAAGGCCGGAGCTCCCCGGTACACCAGATCCTTCCCTGCCCGCTTGCTGGCTTCTGCCATTTCTTTTATGATAAAAAGAGGCGAATCGGCACGAACAGTATTCAGGCAATCATATGTAATCTTCCGGATTTTATCCATTTTTTTGCGCGTCGCTACCAGAGAAAAACGAACAGATGGCGCGTTGACCCCTGTCGGCGCATACGCCAGCATTTCCGTAAGTTTGTCCAGCTGTTCCTGTGACAAATCTTCTTTTTTATAAGCCCGGGTGCTACGCCGCGATTTTATCAGCTTCAGCAACTCTTCATGATTCCCATAGGATACAGTACCACATTGTTCCGGTTGCAGTCCGCCAAAGGACAGAGCTCCTTTCGGGCAAACGAGCATACAATGCTGGCAGGCCAGACACCGCTGTTCTCCTTCTGGCAGATAGCGGGGAATCTTTTCTTCGTCAAATTCCAGACAAGCGGCTACGCAGTCCCGGATACACAAGCCACAATGGATACATGCTTCTTTTTCTACCGTAATCGTACGCTGAATCATGTATATTCTACTCCTCTCTTCTGTTAACAGCAGCAACCATTATCCCCGGCGTTATCTGCCACGGGAGTAACGCCAAAGGGACCGAAATGGACCGACCGGTCACCGTAGACGGTAAAGGCCGGAGCGTACCGCGTTTCCGAAAGCATGGAGGCCAGATTGCCACTGACCAGCATGGGCTTTCCCGTCACGAAATGATTGTTCATATCGAAATCAAAGGCATGGGGATGATTGGGGATCGTACCGCGGTACACCGCTACCTGACCATAATCCTCGCAGGCATCTTCCAAATCAGTCAGTTTGAATACCCGAACCGTCCGTTCCGAAAAATGGGCAAAGCCGACTTTTTCTTCAATCGCTTCATTTCCCAGGTCAAAATTGCGGATAGACATGTAGACGAAATCCATGAATCCCGCTTTATTCAGCATGCGGCGGAAATCTTCAAAATACATGGCGCCGCTGATGCATTCACCGTGCAGTACCGGGTCGGCATAGAGTTCATCGGGAATGCGGCGGTCTGTAAAGACATCGGAAAAGTACAGTTCACCACCCGGTTTGAGGACACGCCAGATTTCGTTAAATATCTGTTGCTTGTACGGTGACAGATTGATGACACAGTTGGAAATGACCACATCGATGGAATTATCAGCAATTCCCAGAGATTTCAAATCTTCAATGTAGCCTTTTTTAAATTCCACATTCGAGGCCCTGTACCCAAAGCGCTTGTACTGCTCTTCTTCATGGCGCAGGGCAATATCGAGCTGTTCCTGGGTCATATCAACGCCGATGACATGGCCTTTTTCGCCGACCAGTTTGCTGGCTACGTAAACGTCGCGGCCAGTGCCGCATCCCAGATCCAGTACGGTCATGCCCTCCAGCAGAGGAGGAATCGGTGACCCACAGCCATAATAGTGAGTCACGATTTCATCATCAATGAGGCTGAGCGCTTCCCGCACTTCTTTGGGCAGTCCCGTGGAAGAACAGCAGCAGGCTTTCGTTTTGAGGTCTTTCGTTCCATCCAGCACCTTACCATAATATTCTTTGACTTGTTCTACGATTTCATTCATAGTATATTCCTCCTATCAGCATTCATCACAAGGTGTCTGCCCTTCCCGCTTTTCCCGTTGGACGAGTTCCTGAAAAAACGAAGCCAGACAACGGATACATTCTTCATCGAGAGCATAATAATGCCAGCGGCCTTGTTTGCGGTCCCGGACCAGATGACAGTCACAGAGGACATGCATATGATGGGACAGCGTCGGCTGGGTAATAGCGAAACGTTCCAGAATGCGGCAGGCACACTGTTCTCCACCGGCCAGCATGGCAATAATCTGCAGCCGGACAGGACTGCTGAGAGCTTTGTTGATGTTAGCAATCTCCATTATATCCATAAAACCGCCTCCGTTACATAGACATTTATCTATGTAACGGATTATATCATTTATATAGATAACCGTCAATGTTTGATGATGTCATATTAGTTATACCGAAACAAGGGTATAAGTCTCTATCCCTCATACCCCTGTTCACCATTTCTCATGTCAGGGGAAATAATTTTGAAATATATCCTTGACAAGTGCTGTCAAATTCAGTAAAATTAAAAGGTCAGCGGGACGTGGCGCAGCTTGGTAGCGCGCTTCCTTGGGGTGGAAGAGGTCGCGAGTTCAAATCTCGCCGTTCCGACCAATGATTTATAGAAATCTCCAGACTTTCGGGTCTGGAGATTTTTTTGTTTTTTTACGAGGATATGCCTGTCATGCCAGGCCGACCTGATAGATGCAGTCCAAAGGGATTTTCTGCCCTTCCCTGGTAATCAGACACCGTTTGATACGGTCCAGTTTCTTGCACTGCACGATGGCCGTACGCCATGTACCGCCGTGTTTTCGTAAATCCTCTTGAAAATACGTGATGCGCAGACGAGAATGTTCCAATCCCCGTCTGCATACATCCTGCCAGATTTTGTCCAGTTCCTGCCGCTGTTCTTCAGAGAATTCCGGTTTATCTTCCGTATATCGCGATGCCTCCGCTACTGCTTCTTCATACCCTTCCAATGCAGAAAAGGGAGCAAACTGGGCTGCCCGCGCCTGTCGGGACATGTGGCGATGACAGCGCACTCCCTCATATGAGTAGCTCCATAATTCGTCTTCTTCACTCACGCACGATGCCCTCCTATCTGTTCATTCCGTTCCTTTGTCGTCGCTCCTTCTTCCAGATTCCGTCCTTTGATGATGGCATTTTTCCCAAATCGTTTCTGGATATGCAAAATCGCATGCTGCTGCCGCCGTTCCCGCTCCGATTCTTCTCTGGTCATCCCCGATGGACTATCAAACAGCGTATCCATTTCATACAACACACCCCGTTCATCCCTGACATGTTCAGCCGTCAAACAAACGCATCGGACCCATAATCGAGGTTCGATAATCCGGTCATACAAACGTACGGCTCCTTCAGTAATCAGTCTGGTCGAAGTGGTTTGTACTCCCAGATGTATTGTACCATGGGCATGTTTGGGTACAACTCTTCCATAGGAATCATGGACAATATCCCCCGTATAGGCCCTATCCTGTTTTAGGCTGATCCGGTCATAGCCAATAGTCAGGACCAGCATCTCTGTCACCAGCCCCTTGTCTACCAGTTCCAGCGACAGGGCTTCGGCCATTTCCCAAACAATAAGGCGGGCTTTCTCCGTATCATACGGATGATGCAGTACCTGTCCCGAACCCACACTATGTTTCTGGGGACGCCATCGTTTGATGTCCTCTATCGTACAAGGCTCGTATCCCCAGCTGTGATCAATGAGAAGCTCTGCCTGAATGCCAAACAGTTTATAAAGAAATGCTTCCTCTTTCCGGGAAATCCGGGCAATGTCTTTCATCGTATATAGTCCGTTTTCTTCCAGCTTCTGCGCAATTCCCCGGCCGATACGCCAGAAATCTGTCAGAGGCCGGTGCTGCCACAAAAGCTGCCGGTATGAAATTTCATCGAGACTGGCAATGCGCATTCCATGGGAATCACCGGGCAGATGCTTAGCCATGATATCCATCGCCACCTTAGCCAGGTAGAGATTGTTTCCGATTCCTACCGTCGCCGTAATTCCCGTCTCCTGCAGTACATCCTGTACCATGCGTTCTGCCAGCTCCCGGGCCGTCATGCCATACAAGCTCAGATACGCCGTCACATCCATCAATACTTCGTCAATAGAATATACATGGATATCTTCCGGTGCCACATAGCGAAGATACATACCATAAATTTTCGTACTGTACTGCAAATATAACGCCATCCGCGGCCGGGCAATGTGATATACCAGGCCTACATCGGGATGGGCCCGCACATCCCGGTCATCATACGATACCGTCGTAAACCCTCTTCCCAACTTTACCTTTCGCCGGACATTGATGTCCTGAACAGCCCGTATGACCTCAAAAAGCCGCGGCCTACTGGGAATGCCCCAGCTCTTCAAAGCCGGCGACACGGCAAGGCAGATGGTCTTATCGGTACGGCTCTGATCCGCTACCACCAGATACGTCGTCAGGGGATCCAGCCCTCTCTCCCGGCATTCAACAGAAGCATAAAAAGATTTCAAATCTATGGCAACATAGGTCCGTCCCATTGTTTCGCCCCCTTGTGTAAGAACATTTGTTCTGTTTTATTATATCATATGCGAACAAACGTTTCAATATACCTATGAACGTCCCGTTTAACTCTAAAGAAAAAACCGCAGCGTGAAACAAAATTGCTTCACACTGCGGTTTTTTCTTAGTGGTATAATGCATAGTTTATAGTAATACAGATTACTGTATTCTATCATGAGGAACTTATGATTCTGCTGGTTTAGGTTCCTCTTTTTTCAAGGGAATTTGTGGACAACCATATTTTTTTGCCCACCAGCTGGTGATAAAGGGAATGCAAATAGCTGTAAGTACAGTAGATGCTGCTACCTGTGTCGTTGCAATGGCTACATAAGGGGCCCAGGTCGGGTCAACAGCTGCTACCATAGCAGGAACGGCAATAGCATTGCCTGCCGTCGTCGTAACAGCCCAGCCAGCATACCCGGGACGACGGTTGATCATGCGGTCGCAGAAGACGACGAACGGGCCGCTGATGCAGATGGTAATGATACCGAGAAGAATACCAGATGCACCGCCTGTTACGATAGCCGAGATATTGATACCGGCACCGAGGCAGATACCGACGAAAGGAATCAGCATAGTAACGCCAGGAGCCAGGAATTCGGTCATCTTCTTATCGAGGTTGCCAAGGATCATACCGAAGATGATAGGTCCTAAAACAGCAATCAGAGCGGTAAACGGAACGTTGGCCATGCCAGAAGCGCCGAGAGCTACCAGCGTCAGGAACGGGCCATCATTGATAGACAGAAGGCTCATAGAGGTCTGGTCTACTTCATCACCATAGGTGCACATGAGAGCCAGATAGAGGGAACCATTACTATTCGTAACGGCACTGATGATAGCCAGTGTCGTCAGACCGAGGATACCATCCATACCAAATACTTTACCAACAAAAATGCCAATGGCAGCACCAATGAGGAATTTAGAAATCAATAACGTTCCGCCACGGCGCACAACGGCAAATAATTCGGTGACACGGAGCTGGGCACCCATGCAGACCAGCTGGGCACCGATGATGCCAGCCGTACCAGCTGTGGTAAATACGGCCTGGGTAAAGCCGCCGATTTTAAATAAGTCCGGGAAAAAAGTATTAATAAAAGCCGAAATCAGCATGGGAACAACCATCATGCCGGCAGGCACTTTATTTAAGAAATCCTTAATCATAGCTATTCTCCTCTAATGAATTCATCATATCCAGTATGAAGGGCCTGTTGGACAGGCCCTTCTCTACTTCATTCTGCCTGATTTGATAGTGATATCAGACGTAGTTGCAGACACGGGCAATGGCCATTTCCGTATAGCCCAGAGATTCTGCTTTAGACTGCTTGCCGTTGACGACTT